>Ga0255070_1000154_pt1 | contig 14758 bp, 10 predicted proteins | sample Colum_Miss_RepB__FD_188464 | JGI IMG/M metagenome (GOLD analysis project Ga0255070, IMG submission 188464) | Freshwater microbial communities from Columbia River, Oregon, United States - Colum_Miss_RepB_8h | ecosystem: Environmental > Aquatic > Freshwater > River | place: USA: Oregon | collected...
GCGGCGCGCGGGCATGGATTACTGGCACCAACTCGACGTCCGCCACCACGCCGACTGGGAGGCGTTCCTCGCCTCGCCCGGGCGCCCGGAGCGGCTCTGGCTGTTCTCGACGCGGGCGACGCAGGGCTTCTGGGATGTCCGCTACGAGGAGGGTGATGGCCTGGTCTTCGGCAGCGAGAGCTCCGGGGCGCCGGAGACGGTGCACGACTACATCGGCGGCCCGCGCTCGGTGAAGATCCCGCACTTCAACGAGCTCACGCGTTCGCTCAACCTCTCCACCGCCTGCGGCATCGCGACCTACGAGGCGCTGCGCCAGGTGAAGCACGGCGCCTGAGCCGACCGGCATGACCGTCGCCGATGCCCTGCCACCCTTGCTGACCGGCGCGCGCGGGACCGTCGGCGGCATCGCCCTGCAGAGTTTCCTCAACTACGCCTTCTGGGCCGGTCTGGCCTGGTTGCTGGGCTACGTGCTCTTTCGCCGGCGTTGGGCGGCGCGCAAGATCATCCCGGCCTACCCATCCGCGGCCGACGTGCGGCGCGAGCTGGGCTGGTCGCTCCTCACGGTCGTCGTCTACGGCGTCGTCGGCGCGGGCACGCTGTGGCTCGCCAAGCAGGGTTGGACCCGGCTTTACTTGAAGCTCGACGCGCACGGGCCGCTGTGGTTCGGGACGACCGTCGCGGCCGCGATCCTGCTGCACGACGCCTATTTCTACTGGACGCACCGGCTCATGCACCACCCCCGCCTCTTCCGCTGGTGCCACCGCGTGCACCACGAGAGCGTGAACCCGAGCCCCTGGGCCGCGTATTGCTTCAGCCCCCTCGAGGCGGCCGTGCAGGCGGGCATCTTCCCCGTGGTGGCCTGCCTCCTGCCGATCCATCCGCTGGCGTTCGCCGCGTTCATGGTCTGGCAGATCGTCTTCAACGTGGTCGGGCATGCGGGCTACGAGTTCTACCCACCCTGGTTGCTGCACAGCTGGCTCGGCCGCTTCCTCAACACGCCGACGAACCACATCCAGCATCACGAGTCCTTCCGGGGGAACTTCAGCCTCTACTTCAACTACTGGGATCGGCTCATGGGCACGAACCATCCGGAGTACGAAGCGCGCTTCCGCGGGGTCACCACGCGCCCGCACTGAGCGGCCCGGTCGCCGGGCGGACCCTCAGGCGCCCAAGGCCTTCATCCACCCTTCTGGGTTGCGCAACATCATCAGGCCGAGCACCGCCAGACCCCCGCCGAGCCAGACGCGGGTGGCCGGCCTTTGCCCTTCGACGGCCCACTGGAACAACAACGCCAATAGCGGGGAGAGCGCGACGATGCTGAGCACGACCGCGGCCGGCTGGGTGCTGAGCGCCCACTGGTAGCAGGCGACGCCGATCCCCGGCCCCGAGAGGCCATTCATCAAGGCCCAGCCGCGCGCCCGCCAGCCGGCGTAGGGGCGCCGGACGTGGGCGAGCAGGCCTTCGCGGCGGGTGTTCCAGAGGACGAAGCCGAGCACGATCGGCAGGCCCCCGAGGATGCGGAGGAAGCCTTGGGTCCAGCCATCTGGCACCTCCACCTGCGCGGCGACGCAGGCGGCCTTCGCCATCGGCGTGCTCACGGCGCCGCAGGCCTGGCCGAACGCGGCGAGGATCGCGAGCGCGATGCCGGTCCGCCAGTGGCGGGGGTCGCCGACCGGCCGCGAGCCGAGCGCCAGCGCGACGCCCGCGAGGATGACGGCGGCCGCGGCCAGCTGCGCGCCGGTGGGCGTATGTCCGAGCGCCACGTATTCGAGGAGCAGCGCGAACGGCGCCGCCAGCGTCTGCATCACGAGCAGCGCGAGCCCGGCGCCGATCCGGACCAGCGAGTGGAAACTGGCGATATCACCCACGCCCAGGCCGATGGCTCCTCCGAGGAGAAGCCAAGGCCAGCCGGGGAAGAGCAACGGCCGGCCGGCGACCAGCGCGACCGCCCCGATGGCCACGAAGGCGATGGAGATGCGCAGGAGGTTGGCAAAATCGACCCCATGGTGGAAGGAACTGCGGCGCGCGCAGGTGATCGACCACGCGAAGAAGAAGGCGGCACCGAAGGCGGCTTCCATCAGTCGAAGCGTTCGAGGATCGCGACGCCCACAGCGTCGGCGCGCATGCGGCCTTCGCCGGTGAGGCGGACGGTCGACCCTGCGGTTTCCATGAGGCCTTCGCCGATGAGGTCGCGGAAGAGCCGGTCGACGGCGGGCGGCAGGTCGGTCGCGAAGCGCGCCGCGAGCGCCGCGGGGTCGACGCCGGCGTTGAGGCGCAGGCCGAACACCAAGGCGTCGCTGAGCAGGTCGGCCGGCGTCAGGTCCTTGACCTGCTCGAGCACCGGCTGGCCGGCCTCGATGCCTTGGATCCACTGATCCAGGTTCGCGGGGTTGGTCCAGCGGCGGGCGCCCCATTGCGAGGCCGCGGAGGGTCCATAGCCGATCCAGGAGCCCATCTCCCAGGTGATGAGGTTGTGTCGGCAGGCGTGCCCCGGCTGCGCGAAGTTCGAGGTCTCGTACTGGGCGTAGCCGTGCGCCTCGAGTTGTTCCCAGGTACCGCGGTAGAGCCGGGCCTCCAGCTCGCGGTCGATCTTCACCTTGCCCTGCGAGAGCTTCACGAACATCGCGGTATCCTCCTCGAAGGTCAGGCAGTAGGTCGAGAGGTGGTCCGGCCGCAGCGCGACGGCCCGGCGCAGGTCCTCGGTCCAGCGCGCCTCATCCTGTCCCGGGATCGCGAAGATCAGGTCGAGGTTGCGCGACGCGAAGCCCGCCGCCTCGATCAGCTCCCAGGCGTCCATGACCTGCTTCGGCGAGTGCCGTCGGCCGAGGGCGTCGAGCGTGGCGTCGTCGAAGCTCTGCACGCCCATCGAGACCCGCGTGACGCCGATCTCCTTGAGCGCCGCGAGCTTGTCGGCCCGCACGGAGGAAGGGGCGAGCTCGACCGTCCATTCGGTCGGCCGGCCTGCCGCCCGGGTCATCGCCTGCCCGAGCCGGCGCAGGTCGTCGGCTGGGAGGAGGCCGGGCGTGCCGCCGCCCCAGAACGCGGTTTCGACGCGCCCCGGCGGGTGCAACGCAAGTTCCCGCTCGATGGCGCCGAGGTAGCGGTCGAGGTCGCCGCGCTTGGGCTGCTCCTGGTAGAAGGAGCAGAAGTCGCACGACGACGCGCAGAAGGGGACGTGCAGGTAGAGCGCGGTCCCGGGTTGGAACGGCGCCGGGTTCACTCGAGTCCGAGCTGCTTGCGACCGGCTTCCGAGATCATCCGCGGGTTCCAGACGGGGTCCCAGACGATGGCGACCTCGGCGGACTCCACGCCGGGCAGCGCCTCGAGCTTGGACTTGGCGTCGGCCGCGATGACCGGGCCCATGCCGCAGCCTTGGGCCGTCAGGGTCATCTTGACCTCGACCTTGCGCCCGCCGCGTTCGCCCGGGGTCAGCGCCAGGTCGTAGATCAGGCCGAGGTCCACGATGTTCACCGGGATCTCCGGGTCGAAGCAGCCTTTGAGCGCCTCCCAGAGCGCGGACTCGTCGAGCGGGCCGGTCGCGACGTTCCCGGCCTTCGCCGCGTAGAGCTCGACCGCGTCCGGGCCGAGGGCCGCTAGGTCGGCCGGCGCGATGCGGAAGAGGCCCATCGGGGTGCGGACCGTCGCCGACCCGCCGAGCGCCTGGGTGACCTCGACTTCCGTCCCGGCCTCGAGGATCGCCGCGTCTCCGGCGGGGATGACGGTGACGGGACAGTCGCGGAGCAGGCGATGGTGCGAGGACATGGGGCTAACCTTGGCTTCCGGGCCCGGGACGCAAGCGTCCGCTGCTCCCCCCGCGCCCCATGTGCTTTTTGCGGTAGAAGACTTGCGTTTCAGGGTGACATGCAGGGTTGTCCGCCCCGGCCGGCCGGCTAGGGTGGGGAGACCCCCGCCATGCGCCCCCGCCTCCTCTCCGCCCTGTTCCTCGGTCTCGCCCTGGTCGCGTCCGCCGCGCCGGTCTCCTTGTTCGACGGCAAGTCGCTCGACGGGTGGGAGGGCGACCCGGCCTGGTGGCGCGTCGAGGCCGGCGAGATCCGCGGCGGTTCGACCACGCAGAACGTGCCGCGCAACTTCTTCCTGGCGACGAACAAGTCCTACCAGAACTTCGACCTCCGCGTGAAGCTTCGCCTGACCGGCACCGGTTTCGTGAACAGCGGCGTCCAGATTCGTAGCGTGCGCGTCCCCAACAATACCGAGATGTCCGGTTACCAGGTCGACTTCGGGCCGGGCTGGTACGGGAAACTCTACGACGAGAGCCGCCGCAACAAGGTCATCGCCGACTCGACCGACCCCAAGGCCGTCCAGGCTGCGATCAAGGAGGGCGACTGGAACGAGTACCGCATCCTCGCCGAGGGCCGCCGCCTCCGCACTTGGGTCAACGGCGTGCCGGCGCTCGATTACACCGAGGCCGATGCCAACATCGCGACGGATGGTCGGATCGGCCTCCAGGTCCACTCGGGCGGCAAGGCCGTCATCCAGGCTAAAGACATCGAGATCGAGGAACTCCCCGCGACCCCCGCCGAGATGACCTGGGCGAAGGTCAAGGCCGCCGCCCCCGCGAAGGCCGAAGCCCCGAAGAAGAAGGACACGGGTTACAACAACGTCCAAGGCGTGCGCCGCACCGCCGAGGAGCAGCAGAAGCTCTTCCGCCTGCCCGAGGGTTTCGAGATCGAGCTCTTCGCCAAGGAGTCGCCGGGCTTCGGCAAGTTCATCATGCTTGTCTTCGACCAGCAGGGTCGGGCCTGGTCCAGCACGGCCCTCGAGTATCCGGTCGACGCCAACGAGAACCCCGCCGCGGCCGAGGCGCTCTACAAGTCGAAGGCTCGCGACAAGGTGGTCGTCTTCGACCGTCCCTTCGCGGGCGGCGTGCAGGAGCCCCGCGTGTTCGCCGATGGGCTCGCGATCCCCGAGGGCGTGCTGCCTTACCGGGACGGCGCGATCGTCCAGCACGGCCATGACGTGGTCTTCCTGCGCGACACCGACGGCGACGGCAAGGCCGACAAGCGCGAGGTGCTCCTGACCGGCTTCGGCGTCCAGGATTCGCACTTGTTCCCGCACCAGTTCACCCGGGCTCCCGGCGGCTGGTTCTGGTTGGCCCAGGGCGCCTTCAATTCCGGCAAGGTGACCACGACCAAGGGCGACACCATCGACTTCCCCAGCACCCGCATGGCGCGTTTCCACCCGGATGGCAGCTTCTTCGAGCCCGCCAGCACGGGGCCGTGCAACATCTGGGGCTTGGTCCTGACGGGGCAGGGCGAGGCCTTCATCCAGGAGGCCAACGACTACGGCTATCCGGTGATGCCGTTCCATGAGTATGCCTGGTACCCCGGTTGCGCCGACCGCCTGGCGAAGTCCTACCAGCCGCCTTTCCCGGTGCAGGCGCCGCAGTTCAAGCTGGGCGGCACGGGCCTCAGCGGCCTCGCCTTGAGCGATCCCGGCGTCTGGCCCAAGGGCTACGCCGACGTGATGTACGTGGCGAACCCGATCACCTCCAAGGTCAACGCCATCCAGATGAAGCGCGATGGCGCCGGCTACTCGCTCGAGAAGCTGGCCGACCTCGTCACCTGTGACGACCCGTTCTTCCGCCCGATCGCGATGACGATGGGCCCGGACGGCTGCCTTTACGTCATCGATTGGTACAATAAGATCATCAGCCACAACGAGGTCGCCCGCAACCACCCGGACCGCGACAAGCAGTCGGGCCGCATCTGGCGCATCAAGCCGAAGGGTTACGTCCCCCCGGCCATCCCCGATTACTCCAAGCTTTCCTCGGCGGACCTCATCGCCCGCCTCGGCGCCCGGATCGCCGGCGACGCGCACCTCGCCTGGCAGACCTTGGCCGACCGCGCGCCCGAGGCGGCCACGACCGCCGCCCTCCGCGCCCTCGCGCAGGATGACGCCGCCGACGACGCCCGCCGGATCCAGGCGCTCTGGGTCCTCGGTTGGCAGAAGTCGCACCCGGTCGACCTCGTCGCCGGCCTCCTGAAATCCCCCAACCGCAACGTCCGCCGCGAGGCGGTGAGCGTGCTGCGTTACGCCGCCAACCTGGACGCCGCCCAGATCGCCCTGCTCGCGGGTCTGCGCGCCGATGCCGACGCCGAGGTGCGCCAGGCCGCGATCAAGACCTTGGGCGAAGCCATCACCGCCCCGGGCGTCCTGCCGGCGCTCCTGTCCTTCGGGCAGCCGTCGTTGTCCGAGCCCACCGCGCCGGGCCGCAACGGCAAGCCCAGCAAGGTCGGCGAAGCCTACTACCGCGAGTTCGAGCGCTTCCTGGTCCGCATGTACCTCGAACGCCAGCCCGCCGCCGTCGCCGCCTTCCTCGCCGCGCCGGAGGCGAAGTCCTTGCCGGCCGAAGGCCGGATGTTCGCCACCCTCGCGCTCGACCCCAAGGTCGGTGCGCCGCTCATCGCCGAACTCGTCGGCCAGTTGGACCGCGCCCCCGGCCCCGACGAACTCTTCGCCGTCGCCAAGACGCTCGACCAGCCGGCCAGCGTCGCCGTGCTGCGCAAGCTCCTGGCCGACCCCGCCGTCCGTAATCGCGTCGTCGAGCTCCTGCTCGTCACCCGTACGGACCTTGACCCCGCCAAGGTCGGTCCCGCCGTGGCCGAGGCCGCCAAGGCCCTGCTTGCCCAAGGGGTCGGCGAGCGCGCCCTCGCCGCCCAGCTGATCGGCGGCTTCCAACTGCTCGAACTCGAGGATGACCTGCTGGCCTTGGTCGCGCGCGAAGACTCCCGCCGCGACGCCCTGGTCGGGCTGCAGCAACTTCGCACCACCAAGCCCGAGGCCATCGCCGCGCTCATCGGGGCTGCGCCGGCGGACATCTCGAACCTCGCCCTCCGCGCCCTCGTCGCATCCCGCGCGCCGCAGGCCGCCAAGCTCGCGATGGGCCTCTACGCCAAGCTGTCCGTCAACGACCGCAAGGTCGTGTTGGATGGCATCAGCGGCACCAAGGCGGGAGCGCAGGCCATCGCCGCGGGCCTCGCCGACAAGTCCGTCGCCGTGGCCGACATCGAAATCCCGGTCGCCGAGAAGCTCGCGATCGCGCTCGGGGATAGTCCGGAACTCGCCGCCGTCTCGGCCCAGCTCGGCGGGGTTTTCCGCAGCGTCCTGGCCTTGGACGGGTCGAACGACGCCGTCGCCAAGTCCGGCATCGCGCTCAAGGGTGCCTTCACCGTGGAGGCGTGGGTGCGTCTGGACGGCAAGCTCGACAACAACGACAGTCTCCTCGGCGCGCCGGGCATGCTGGACCTCAATTTCTCCGGCGGCGTCTTCCGCGCCTACATGGGTTCGAAGGTCAACGATGCCGTCATCTCGTCCAAGCCGACTTCGGCCGGCATCTGGACGCACGTGGCCCTCACGCGGGATGCGGCGGGCGTCTTGCGCCTCTATCAGGACGGCGAGCCGACCGGCACCTCGAAGTCGGCCCAGCCGCAGGACCTGCCGGGTCTGACGATCGGCTGGTCCACGCCCAAGGGCGGCACGCAAGGCGCTTTCGCCGAATACCGGATCTGGAACGTCGAGCGCAAGCCGGCTGAGATCCGCGCGAACATGACCCGCACCTTCGCCGGCGAGGCGCTCCCGGCGGCGCTCGTCTTCGCTTCGGCCAGCGGCGACGCCGCCTGGGGTAAGCTCGGCAAGGGCGCCAAGGTCGTGCGCACCACCGACGCTCCTCCGCTCCTCAACGGCGAGCAGTTCGCCGCCCTGGAGAAGAAGACCGCCCGCTACACCGCGCTGGCGGCGAAGGCCGGCGACCCCGCCAAGGGCAAGGTCGTCGTGGCGCTCTGCCAGTCGTGCCACATGATCAACGGCCAGGGCGGGCTCATCGGACCGAACCTTTCCGGCGCCGGCGCGATGGGCATGGAGGCCGTGCTCCGCAACATCATCGACCCCAACGCCGCGATCGAAGCCGCCTACCGCATCTTCCAGGTCAAGCTGAAGGCGGGCGGGGTCATCGAGGCGTTCTATGTCTCCGAAGATGCGACGGCCTACGTGCTCCGTCAGCCCGGTGGCGCGGATCGTCGCGTGCCCAAGGCCGAGGTCGCCTCCGCCCAGTACCTGCGCCGCTCGCTGATGCCCGAAGGCCTGCTGGATGGCTTCACGGACGACCAGGTCACGGACCTCTTCGCCTACCTGAAGACGCTCAAGTAAAGGGCGAGGGATAGGGTCAGGGAAAGGGGTAGGGGAAGGAGAGGCCTGGGCAGGGTCGTAAAGCGGAGAAAGGGTAGCCCCAGCGTCGCTCTCACTTTTGTATTTCCTGACCCTGTCCCTGCTTCTTTCCTTTACTGGCCCTAGCCCTGCCCCCATCAGGCCTTCTTCGCTTGCCGAGGGGGCCACGGGGCTTACGGCTTGAGGCATGCCTGTCTGGTTCAATCCCGCCCGCGAAATCGACGCCTTGCTGCGTAAGGCCGCCGCGTCCGTCCCCGGCCTCGAGGGCGACTTCAATCCCGAGCTCAAGCCGTCGGACCCACGCCATGCGGACTTCCAGGCCAACGGCGTCCTGGCCGCGGCCAAGAAGGCCAAGGCGAACCCGCGGGCCCTCGCGACGGCCTTGCTCGAGGCCCTGCAGGCTCAAGGGGGACTGGACCCCGCGCTCGTGCAGGTCGAGGTGGCCGGTCCGGGCTTCCTGAATTTCAAGCTCACGCCGGTCGCCCTCGGCGCCTGGTTGCGGGAGTACCGCGACGAGTCCAAGTGGCGCGCCGGCGCGGCCCGCCTGATGGGCGGCCGCAAAGTCGTCATCGACTACCCGTCCCCGAACACCGCCAAGCAGATGCACGTCGGGCACCTCCGCCCGATCGTCATCGGCGAGGCCGTCGCGCGCCTCATCGAGTTCTGCGGGGCCGACCTCGTCCGCGACAACCATATCGGCGACTGGGGCACCAACTTCGGTATCCTCATCCTCGCCATCCGCCGCGCGGGCTTCCAGCTGGACGCCAAGAGCCCGACGGCCCTCGAGGACCTTGAGCGCCTTTACAAGGAAGGTAGCGTCGCGACCAAGGCCGACCCGGCCCTGATGGACGCCGCCCGCGCCGAGCTGGCGAAACTGCAGTCCGGCGACGCCGCCAGCCTCGCGCTATGGAAGGAGATCGTCGAGGTCTCCAACGCGGCCTGCCAGCGAATCTACGACCAGTTCGGCCTGAAGACCGACGTCATCCTCGGCGAATCCTTCTACCGCGACAAGGTCGACCAGGTCTACGCCGAGTTGGCCAAGCACGGTTTGGCCGAGGAGAGCGAAGGTGCGCTCGTGGCCTGGCACGACGAGGAGCCTCGCTTCTCCCGCCACGCCGAGACCAAGCTGCCGTTCATCATCCGCAAGAAGGACGGCTCCTCCAACTACGCCTCGACCGACCTCGCGACGCTCCTGTACCGGGCCGAACATTTCCGCGCCGACGAGGTGGTCTACGTCACCGACGGCCGCCAGCAGGACCACTTCCACCAGCTGTTCCTCACCGGCGCCAAGTGGTTCAAGGCCTCGGGCCGGAACCTCCCGCGCCTGCGGCACGTCTGGTTCGGCACGATCCTCGGCTCCGACGGCAAGGCCATCAAGACGAAGTCCGGTGACCCGGTCCGCCTGCAGGAGCTCATCGACGAGGCCACCGCCCGCGCCTTCGAGGCCGTGACGGCGAAGAGCCCGGAACTCCCCGAGGCCGAGCGCCGGCTCATCGCCAAGACCATCGGCGTCGCCGCGCTGCGCTACGCCGACCTCTCCTCGAACCGCACGATGGACTACACGTTCTCGTGGGAAAAGCTCCTCGCCTTCGAGGGCAACACCGCGCCCTACCTCCTCTACGCCGTCGTGCGCGTCCGCTCCATCTTCCGCAAGACCGGCCTCGCCGTCGGCCAGGGCGAGGAGGGCGCCGCGGATCCGGAGACCCCGACCGAGATCGCCCTCGCCCGCAAACTGCTGGCCTTCACTGCCGCGCTGGACCAGGCCCTCGAGGAGCTGCGTCCGCACCACCTCTGCACCTACCTGCATGAACTCGCCTCCGCCTACGGCGCCTTCTACGCCGCCGACAGCGTGCTCGTCGACGACCCCGCCGTGAAGGCCCGCCGTCTCATGCTCTGCGCCCGGACCGCCGCCATCATGGAGACGGGCCTGCGTCTCCTGGGCATCGAGCCGCTGGAGCGGATGTGAGGAGAGGGGCGGAGTACGGAGTACAGAGTTCAGAGTACGGAGTACTGAATCGAGTGCTGGATCGAGTGAAGTGCGCTTCAGGGAGGGGTGGTCGTGATGCTGGGAATTCCCGCGAAATGTGAGCGGCTGGACCAAAACGGAATTGTCCCACCTAACCTGCAAAATCAACCGCCCGGGGCTTGGCGTTCCGAATCGGCGAGTTGATTGAGCGTCAAGGCGAACTGACCGCGTTCTTTCGGAGATCCGCCGTTGGCAAATGAGGCAGGTCCCAATCTCCGCATGATTTCCTCACGTTTCGCGTTATCGACCTGTGCAGGCGCGTCTCCAAGCTGAAGCGTGGCGCCTCCCTTTGAATCCAATTCAAGTCCGGGGATGCCATCGAGTTTTTCGCCGAAAAATCTCCTGTAGGCAGGTCCAAAGTGCGTGAGCCAAAAGACACCGAGTAGTTCCCGCGAGATATCCAGGCTTGGTGTGCTTGGATTTCTTGAACAGATGACTTCCTTGAGGTCGGCCAACGAATAGAAGGGCCGCATCAACTGGTTGCCTAGATCAAACGCTCGACGGACTCGGCTAATATCCGCAACCGCAGTCATGCCCCCGGGGAATTTAACCGTGATCGAGTTTTCCCAGGAGCCAAGCGTCTTGAAGTGTCTTATTTCAAGCTGCACTTTTGTCCTTTCGAAGCTGCCGAAAAGCCACCGGCTGTCCTCCTTAGCCTTGAAGGCGACCATGAAATCACCTTCGGACTTCAGGGTGTCAGCCTTTCTCCTTATCGGATCGTTGGTGTCTAGTTTAACCAGTCGATCACTCAATACCTCCTCTAAGAATCGCAAATAAAGACTCCACTGCCCGGAGTCTAGCCAACGCGCAGCCGAGTGATGTGAAATCCAAAGTTCTTTGCTCATTGTGGCAGGCCCGTAGGGAAGAGAGGACTTGGGATAATCCAGTTTTTGGTCAAGCAGGGCGCGTTTGAAGGGATCTAAGTTTTATGTTCGAGCAGCTAATACAGTCAACGCGCGAGCCCTGGACGGGGGCCCCGCAGGTCGTCGGCCCGGTTACGGGAGCTGGTAGCCGGCGCTTCGGCCTTTCTTGCCGTTGGCTTTGAGCAGCCCGAGCTTGGCCAGGGCTTCGAGGTCGCTGCCGGCGGTGTCGTGGGAGCACCTGGTCAGGTGCGGGCCGCCATTTGGAGAACCTTTGCCGCGAAAGCCTTGTACTGCATGGCTCCGGGGTCGGTTTTAGTCTACAGTTTCCAGGCGGGCATCGCTCAATCCCAAACCCTCTCTGGCAGAGAACCCGCTGGCGTATGTGCGTGCCCGTCTTGGTATAGTCCCTCTTTATTGGTCCAGCTAAGTGCAATTTTCGGGGTGGAATAATTCCGTTTTTGGTCCACTCGCGATGACCTTGGGGTGGCTGCCTGTTGTTGTTAAGTTGCTAATAGAGTCAATCGATGAGCCTTTGCCTCAAGGCTTGGTACCGATCGGGAATTCTGGTGTTGTCGCGGGGATGGTTGGCTTTAAGGTGGTTTTCCCGATGGTTCCCCTCCGTTCGATCATCACGCCGGCCCTTATGGGCTTAAGGCTTGTTTCTGTCGTCGCGTTGCTAGGGCTTCATTCGGGTTGCACGCCCCAGCGCATGTTACAGTTTGGCGCAGCGAGTGCAGGGGCTGCGTTCCAGTATGAAGGTGTTTCAAGCGCTGAAGTAGTCCAGAGGGGGGTGGAAAAAGAGACGTACCTCTTCAACAGGTCGATGAACGCATCGGTAAATCATCCATTTGACCTGACTAGGATGGACGACTTTGAGCCCGTACCCTTTACGAAAGGCGACAGGTTTGAACTACAACAGGTGTTGTATGTTTGGGATAGGCCTCAAATGGGCGCAAGGAACACCTTGAACGGGAATAGGCTCTGCCTTTCTTGGTCCAAGGGGCCTTTCGAGTACGGCAAGGAGTCGTTGATGCCGATTAGGCAGATTCCCCGGGGTGCCATCATCAGGTTCATTGAACATCGAAGCTACACCCATGCCTTCACTGTCGACGTCCCCGTCGTGCGTGTTGAAGGCACTGGTGAAGAATTTATTTTGAGCTGCGCGTACGAATTTGTTTGGCTAAAGCCGAAGAGTTCAGCCCGCCCGGAAGAGGTCGAGAAGCTGGCATTCATACCAAAGAAGCCTGACGAGGCGCGATAGGGTGCTCCGCTATGATCACTGACGCCTCCGACTTGGTCTACGTCGACCGGCTCAAGACCGATGGGGCGTTGGAGCTCCGTCTGCGCGAGCGGTTGCGCTTTAGGCAGAAGGTGCTCGTGGTCGGAGTCGTTTTGCTGGTCCTGTTCGTCCTGGTCGCGGTGTTGTTGGCCCAAACTCGATTCAAGGAGTACGGGGCTTTTCTCGCCTACCTCTGCGCCGGCCTCATGTTGGCCCTCGGAGTCTACGCCTTCTGGAACTTCAGCCCGGCTTGCCCCCTGTGCGGACAACGCATGCGCTCCTTTAGCCGCCGCCCAACGCGCGGACCCGATTGGGAGGAGATGGTCATCTGCGCCCCCTGTGGCATCAAAGCCCGAACCGGCATGCGTCACGACTGAAGGAGTCAGAACAAGGTGGCAGGCTAGGCGCCGGCTTTAATACGGTTTCCATAACTCAACCGAATCGGCTTGTTTGGAAACTAATATGACATATAGTTTCCAAATGGCTGCCAAAGACGCCCCTTATGAATACCGCCGCCCGCCGGTCGACCTGACCCGCGGTTGGGCTGGCTTGTCCGCGGCGACCGCGGCGGTGACGCGCTTCGACATGGTGTCGGCCAGCCTACCTGCCGTCCTCAAGGGCGTCACCTACCGCGATTTGCTCTACCGCATGGAGGCGTCCTCCAGTTCGGCCATCGAGGGCGTCGAGGCCTCCGCCCGTCAGCTGATCATGGATGAGGTCCTGGCCGGAACCGAGGAGGCCGTCACCCGGGATGAGCAGGTGAGGGAGGCCGCGAGGTCCCTAGCCGCCATGAACGAGGCCGCTGAGCTCCCCGCCAAGCGCCCCATCACTCCCTCGTTCCTCTTCAAGGTGCATACGACCCTCATGGAGGGCGCTCCAGGGGCGCATCCGGGCAAGTTCCGCAAGCCGCCCTACGTCGGCTACGCGGCCGGCCGGCCTGCGGTCGACTCAGCGCTCGTGCAGAAGTGCATGGACGACCTTCTGGAATTCATGGCGGAGGACCCTGGTCAGGAGGGGCCCTTGGTCCGGGTCGCCATCGCCCATGCCCAGTTCGAACTCATCCACCCGTTCCATGACGGCAACGGGCGCATGGGCCGCATGCTGATGCCGCTCCACCTCATGCGGGCGGGCGCCACGACCGAGCCCAACCTCGTGCTGTCCGGGCAGCTTTACGCCAACCGCGAGGATTATCGCCATCTCCTCGCTAACCTGCACAAGCGGGGCACGTCTGAAGACTGGGTGGCCTGGGTGGAGTTCATGCTCAAGGTCATGCGCGAGCAGGCCGTGGAGCACGCCGGCTACTTCCTCCTGATCCGGAAGGCGTTCGACGCCCTCTCGAAGGCTACGGTCGCTGCCGCTGGTCAGCGGGCCGCGGATCACCTTCTGCCGAGGTTCCTGTCCACCCCCGCCTTTACGGTACCATCCATCGCCGGGGACGAGACCCGGGTCACCGTACGCAAGTGGCTCGACAAGCTGGTCACCGCCAAGGTGGTCAAGGTCGAGCGGCCTGGCGTACGCCGCCGCGCGACCATCTATGTCTGCCCCGGGCTGATGAACGTGCTGGGCCGGAAGTGATCGGCCGCTGGCGTCTTTATTTCGTCAGGATTAACACCTATTTTTCTCCGAAAAAATCCGCTCAAAATCGCTTTCCCAATCTTCTCAAATTTTCCCACAATTAACACCTAAGTTGACTACAGAAACGTCTACAGCTTCACCGAACCCGCATAAACATTAAGGAAAATACATATATGCCACCTCTTCGAATCCCATCCTCTCCGCCACTTTACAACAAATTGACTCCGAATAAGGCGCTAACGGGGCCTTTTTCATGTCCGGTGGATTCCCAGGATTACACTAATTCGTCCACAAATTGACTACAGTTTGACTACAGCAGTTTGGGGTGAGCAGGGGCGCTGATGGCGAGCCTCAATATGCCCCCGACTGACGTTTCAACTGGCCCCATTTAGCGTGACCCGATCATATTGGGGTAGTCACGGTTTGTTGGTCCAGCAGAGTGTAACTTTCGGGGGGGGGTGGTGCAACAACACTGGTGTTGGAGCATGGGCGGTCACGCCATGCTCCTCCAAGGGGCGCCTTGCATTTAGGGCCTCAGCGTGCCCCGCAGGTCGTCGGCCCGGTTACGGGAGCTGGTAGCCGGCGCTTCGGCCTTTCTTGCCGTTGGCTTTGAGCAGCCCGAGCTTGGCCAGGGCTTCGAGGTCGCGGCCGGCGGTGTCGTGGGAGCACCTGGTGAGGTTGGCGTATTTGCCGGAAGTCATGTCGCCCACGAAACCCTCCAGGAGGCGGGTGAGCGCCTTGCGCTGGCGAGGGTTGACCTGCGCGGCGGCCGCCTGGCTCCAGAACCTGGCCCGCCTGAGGACGCGTTCCACCACGAGGTTCGAGGCGTCG
>Ga0255070_1000204_pt1 | contig 12633 bp, 10 predicted proteins | sample Colum_Miss_RepB__FD_188464 | JGI IMG/M metagenome (GOLD analysis project Ga0255070, IMG submission 188464) | Freshwater microbial communities from Columbia River, Oregon, United States - Colum_Miss_RepB_8h | ecosystem: Environmental > Aquatic > Freshwater > River | place: USA: Oregon | collected...
TGCCTTACATGTGCACCAAGTAGCCAAGTTTTACAATGTTCCCGTTATTTTACATACCGATCACGCTTCTAAAAAATGGTTACCCTGGATTAGTGCTTTAATTGATGCAGGCGAACAATATAAAAAAGAAAAAGGTCAACCTTTATTTAGCTCACATATGTTGGATTTATCTGAAGAAAGTTTAGAAGAGAATATTCAAACTTCAGTTGAATTTTATAAAAGAATGGCCCCTCTTGGAATGAGTATTGAAATTGAATTAGGTGTGACAGGTGGTGAAGAAGATGGCGTAGACAATAGCAATGTCGATAATGATAAATTATATACACAACCAGCACATGTTGAATACGCTTATACTGAATTAAGTAAAGTAGGTAAATTATTTACTGTGGCTGCTGCTTTTGGAAACGTGCATGGTGTTTATAAACCAGGTAATGTTGAATTAAGACCCGATATTTTAAACAATAGCCAAGTGCATATTCAGAAAAAATTAAACACTGCGGAGAAGCCAGTATATTTTGTTTTTCATGGTGGATCGGGTTCACCACAAAATCAAATTAGAGAAGCCATTGGATATGGCGCTATTAAAATGAATTTAGATACCGATTTACAATGGGCTTTCTGGGAAGGTATTTTAGAATACTACAAAAAGAATGAGGCTTTCTTACAAGCACAGTTAGGCAACCCTGAAGGAGCTGATAAGCCTAATAAAAAGTATTATGACCCTAGAGTTTGGTTAAGAAAAGGGGAAGAATCCTTTATTAAAAGATTAGAAGTGGCTTTTGATGATTTAAACTGCATTAATAGAAACGCTTAAACAAAATTTTAACACAGCTGCCAATTTATTAAAATGGGTGGCTGTTTATTTTTTTATAACTTCATATAGGACTAAAACGATTGCTTAACTATGAAAAATAGAGAAGAAGATATTGAAGTAAACTTAACAGGTGAAGAAACGGCTGCCTCTGAAGCTAGTAAATCAAGATGGTTTAAAAGAATTAGAAAGGGCATTACCACTTCTACTGCTGATAAAAAAGAAACGCCAGAAGGACTTTGGACGAAGTGCCCGTCTTGTAATCATATTTGCACTAGTTCTGAATTAAAAGAAAGCTTATTCATTTGTTCTAAATGTAATTTTCATCATCGTATTGGAAGTGATGAGTATTTTGATATTTTATTTGACGAAACTCAGTGTTCAGAACTTTTTGATAATATTAAAAGCAAGGATGCCTTAAACTTTACCGACTTAAAAAACTATCAAAAAAGATTAGATGAAATTCACGCTAAAACCGATTTAAAGGATTCTATGCGTGTAGCAGTTGGTAAAATTAATGGAGAAGAAATGGTGGTGGCTTGTATGGACTTTGAATTTATTGGTGGTTCATTAGGCAGTGTAATGGGAGAAAAATTTAGTCGCGCAGTTGACTATTGTATAGAACATAAACTACCCTATTTAGTCATAAGTAAAAGTGGTGGTGCGCGTATGATGGAAAGTGCCTTTAGCTTAATGCAATTGGCCAAAACCAGTGGTAAGCTTTCTCAACTAAGTGATGCTAAGCTTCCTTTCATTTCAATGCTTACCGATCCCACTTTTGGTGGTATTTCTGCAAGCTTTGGTATGCTAGGTGATATTAATATTGCTGAGCCTGGCGCCTTAATTGGTTTTGCAGGCCCTCGTGTTATTAAAGAGACCATTAAAAAAGATTTACCCGCAGGATTTCAACGCAGTGAATTTTTATTAGAACATGGCTTTTTAGACTTTATCGTTGATAGAAAAGACTTAAAAAATAAATTATCCGAAGTGGCTTACTTATTTAAGCATTAACCCTCATTAGAATCCATTTAGGAAGTCAATATTTAATCCTATTTTTGTATCCCGGCGCTGTATCAGTTCCGGGATTTTTTATGGCTAAAGCAAAACCAGTACAAGCAAAAGAATTAAATAATAGGCAGGCCTATTTCAATTACCACATAGAGGACAAATATGAGGCAGGCATTGTATTGTTAGGAACCGAGGTAAAATCAATTAGAGAAGGCAAGGTAAGTTTCAACGACTCCTTCTGTATGTTTGATAAAGGGGAACTATGGGTGCGTGGTTTATTCATTAATGCCTATACCCATGGCAATGTCAATAATCATATTGAAGTGCATGACCGTAAATTATTATTGCAAAAAAGAGAGCTTGAAAAATTAGAGACCAAGGTCAAAGAAAAAGGCTACTCAATTATCCCCTTGCGTATATTTTTTAATGATAAACATTATGCCAAAGTAGAAATTGGTGTAGGTAAGGGTAAAAAAGAATTTGATAAGCGCGAGACTATTAAATCGCGTGATGTAGACAAAGAAATTAAACGACTACTGAAGCGCTAATAAATTTCTTTTAAAAAATATTTTCATAGAAAAAATACCTATATCTCACTCTCTGATCGCTACGCTCACAAAGTTCGTTCGATATAGCATTTATTCTTTATTCAATATTTTTTAAGCTCCATTCAAAATAATTTATCTAGTACTATACAGCCTTAACCCGTGAGATATAGGTGTTTTTTCACTTAATATTTAAATCGCCAATTACTCGTACTTTTTCTTTGGCGCTTCCTCGCCTTTTAATTGTTCGGCGATGGCAGAGGGATGTGGTTTATGCGTGGTGGCATAAGCAATGGCTAGTAACGCAGCGAATCCTCCAAAAGACCAAGCCAATTCAATAGGAATTAACCAATAGCCCCAGAATTTATTCACTACTGCTTTTTGAGGGTCGCTTAATGCATAGATTAATTCCACCTTCTCTCCTATTTTAGAAGCATACTGCGCACTATCTAATTCAAGCTTATATTCTTTACCATATTCAGAATAAACGGCCATTATCTTAGTCCTAGGCCCCGCCTCTTGTTTTATAATAATTCCAGGAGCCATTTCACTGTCGAAATAATCTGGTACCCTACTAAATGGTAGGTATAATAAAAAACAAGTGAGAAATAATAGTATGGCAGATTTGATCATTAAAAAAAGGTTCTAAATTAAAAGAGCCCCTAGTATTGCTACCAAGGACTCTTAAAGCGAATTTATAATATATTTTAGTTACTCAAACTTCTAAAGTCAACAGGTACTAATTTACTAACACCGGGTTCTTGCATAGTCACACCATAAATAACATCTACAGCGCTCATTGTTTGCTTATTGTGCGTTACAATAATGAATTGTGAGTTATCGCTAAACTTCTGAATCATTTGTGTGAACTTACTAATGTTGGCATCATCTAATGGGGCGTCCACCTCATCCAAAATACAGAATGGTGCTGGCTTGATTAAATAAATGGCAAACAACATAGCCGTTGCCGTTAAGGTTCTCTCTCCTCCACTTAATTGACTAATAGAAGATGGCTTTTTACCTTTAGGACGGGCTACAATTTCTACTGCAGTTTCTGCTAAGTTTTCTGGATCAACTAATATTAAGTCACAAGAGTCTTCTTCTGTAAACAAGGCTTTAAATACCTTTTGGAAGTTCTCTCTTGCTTGGTTGTAGGTTTCTAAGAAGGCTTTATTCGCTGTAGCTTCTACTTCTTGAATAGTAAGCATTAAGCTTTCTTTAGCCGTTACTAAGTCGTTCTTTTGTTCTAAGATGAAATCATAACGCTTTTTCATTTCAGTATAGGCTTCAATAGCTGTTGGATTCACTTCACCCATATTCTCCAAACGCTTCTTCATTCTATCGGCACTGGCTTGTAATTCTTCTAAAGAAATTTCAGTAGCTCTGCCTTCGTCTAAGATTTCTTCTAATTCAACTTTAAACTCTACATTCAATCTTTCTTTCATGCCAGACAACTGTAATTTTAAATTATTCAGTTGATCTTTGATTTCATTGATTAATTGATCAATTAATTCCTTAGACTTAATCTGCATTCTTAAGGCACTCTCTTTTTCTTGTAAGACGTTTCTTAAATTATAATAGGCCTGGTCTGCTTCGTTTAATACCGACTCTTCTTCTTCCTTGGTCTTTAATAACTTAACCAAGTCTTCTTCTAATTGTGCTAATTCAGCACGACTATCCACTATAGCGGCACTAGCTTCTGTTAATTGAACACTATTGGTTTGAATTTGTACATGTAAATCATTTAATTGATTTTCCTTAAACACTACCTCTTGTTGTAAGGCTTCAATTTTACTGTACTGCTTCGTTAACTGCAAGTTCATTTCATTGAACTCACCAGAAGCTAAATGATAGGCTTGCTCGGCTGCTTGATAAGCCAGTTCCACATCATTTAAATTAGACTGAGTTTCTTGTAAAGATAAATTCAAAGCTTCAAGTGCTACTCTTGTATCGGCAATAGCAGTATGTTCTTCCGTAATTTTATCTTTAAACTCTTTTAACTTAATAATAGCAGCCGACTGTGCTAATTGTAAGTTCTCTAATCTGTTCTTGTTAGCAAATACTTCATTTATTAAAGTATTCACGGCTTGCTCAGTTGCACGAATTTCATTTTCTTTCAAAAGCTCATTAAACTGTAATACAGAATTATGCTGTGTTTGAATAGTGGCTTTTAAATCGTTGACTACTTTTTCTTGCGCTTGAATATCTTCCAATAACTTTTCTAAGTTCTTGGCACGTCCAATTTTCTTTCCTTCAAATAAGCCTACGCTACCTCCGGTTAAAGTATACTTACCTCTTACATACTTACCTGTTTTTTCTAAAATGATTCCAGCATAATCGCCCGATAAGGCTTGTTCATTTTCAGCTATAAAAACATTGCCTAATAAATGATTAGCCAAAGCGCTATACTTACTATCTATTTCAATAACGGATAAAGCTGCAATGGTATTAGCTGGTGCTGCATTTGCTGAAGCTCCATTTAATTGATCTAATAAGAAGAAGTTGGCCTTGCCTTTTTTATTGTCATCCAATAATTGCACGGCTTGCATACCCTCTTTTAAATCGTTAACTACATAATAGTTTAAATAAGGCTCAAGTACATTCTCCACCGCTGCACGGTAGGCTTCTTTTACATATAAGATATCTGATAAAATAGGCGCTTGATGATTCCAGCCTGTATTCTTGTGCAAGAACTTAACACTCTCCGGATAACCTTCCATAGAATCTACTAAGCTCTTTAATAAATCGTATTCGTTTTTCTTAGCGTCTAATTTTCTAGTTTGTTCCGCTAGTTCTGATCTTAGAATTTCTAATTGCTCCTGCGTTTCAAAAATACTAGTTCTTGCAGTATCATGTTGAATTTGTAATGCTTCTAAATGCGCTTTCTTTGTTTCTAAATCGGCTTCTTTAGTAGCTAATTGAGCAGTAATATCTGTTATTTGCCCTACTCTATGATTTTGCTCTTCTTCTAATTGTTGATGAGATCTTTGTACGTTTTGAATAGAAGTATCCGATACCGCCACTTTTTTCTCCGCATCAAATTGATTTCTTTGAATTTGTTGATAAGACTGACGTAAATTATCTAAGATAGATCTTTGGCTATCGAAGGAATCTCTTTTTTCAGTTAAAGCTGTTTGAGATTGGTCTACTCTTGATTTAAAGTCTTGGTATATTTTTTCTTCCTCTACTACTTGTAGTTTGGTGTACTCGATAGAATCGCCAATGGTTTTTAATTGCCCCTCTGCTTTTAATAAAAACTCTTGTAAAGAAGCTTCTTTATCATTTAGATAATCTAAACGTTGAGCAGCTAGATTTTTATCGTTCTCTTTTGTTCTAAGTGTAGATAAGCTATCGTTGTACTGATGCTGCATTGCCTGCAAGCCCTTCTCTTTTTCAATAAAAACCACACGCTCCTGTTCTAAAGCAGCTTCTTCCAATGAAATAGCAGCTTCTAATTGAAATTTCTTATCTGTTTCTGCTTCTTGTTGCTCATTTAGCTCTTTATAGCTAACATTAAAGCCTTCTAAAGAAGCCTTGGCTAGTTCAATAGCAGTGTCTTTGTAATCTTTTTTGATTTCAAAATACTTTTCTGCTTTTTTAGCTTGGTTCTCTAAAGTTTTTAACTGATTATTAATTTCAAACAATAAATCTTCGATACGGGCTAAATCTTGTTCAGTCGCATCTAATTTATTTTTCGCTTCTTTCTTTCTTGTTTTGTAAATAGTGATACCCGCCGCTTGTTCTAACATTCTACGACGACTATTGTCTTTATCTTTAATGATATCATCTACCATACCTAATTCGATAATGGCATAGCTGTCGGTACTTACGCCTGTATCTAAAAATAAATTATGGATGTCTTTCAAACGACAAGCCACATCATTTAAACGGTATTCACTCTCTCCGTTTTTATAAAAACGACGCGTTACGGTAATGGTGCTAAACTCGGTAGGTAATAAGTTTTTAGTATTTTCAAAAGTAAGGCTTACTTCGGCCATACTACTTGCAGAACGGGTTTTACTTCCGTTAAAAACTAAAGAATCTAAATTCTCACTTCTTAAAGCTGAAATTTTCTGTTCTCCTATTACCCATCTTATACTATCAATGATATTACTTTTACCACAACCATTTGGCCCAATAATGCCCGTAATTCCATCATCAAAACTTACAATTGTTTTGTCAGCAAAGCTCTTGAACCCTTTGATTTCTAATGACTTTAGTCTCACTTGTTAACTTCTATTTTATGTCTGCGAACATAAGAAAAAGAGCCTAGAAATCAAGGCCTAAATGCTGTTTTGTGTACAATTAGTGGAGAAAAATTAAACTTGTGGAATGAGCCTACCTCCAAGGGTAGTTAGTGTTCTTGAAGGGAACTTATTAACGACCATAAAGTCGTGTGTTGCCATAACGATTGCGGTTCCGTCGTCCTTGGCTATTTGGAATAATAATTGCATGATTTCATCGCTAGTTTCTGGGTCTAAACTTCCTGTTGGCTCGTCTGCTAGTATTAATTTAGGGGAATTTAATAAGGCCCTGGCAATATCCACTCTTTGTTGCTCGCCACCACTCATCTCATAGGTCATTTTAAAGCCTTTATTTTGAAGCCCTACCTTAGCCAGTACATCTTCTATTTTTCGCTCCACCAACCTTTCATCTTCCCAACCTGTTGCTTTTAGTACAAAACGTAAATTCTCGTGTACATTTCTATCGGTTAATAATTGAAAGTCCTGAAAAACGACTCCTAAATTTCTTCTTAAAAAAGGTAGCTTCTTCCAATCCATATCTTTTAAATCATGGCCTACCACCATTCCTTTTCCTTCAGTGATACTTACTTCTCCATATAAAGATTTCAATAAACTACTTTTTCCAGTACCTGTTTTACCTACTAAATACACAAACTCTCCTTTTTGAACCGTAAAATTTACATCTTGCAAAATGAGATTACCACTTTGATAAATATTTACATTTTCTAATTGCACTACTATTTCGCTCATATCTTAGTTTGTTAGTGTAAAATTAATAGCTAAAAATTTCTGTTCCAAAACTACCTTTTAAAATTAACTCTTTTTCAGTAGATGCTTCCACCCTTCCAATAATTTGCGCTTCAATTTGAAAAGTCTTTGCCAAGGCAATTAAATCCATTGCCGATTTTTCATCCGTAAAAATTTCTAAACGGTGACCCATATTAAATACTTGATACATTTCTTTAGCGTTCGCTCCAGAATTTTCTTGAATCAAATTAAATATAGGAGGTACCTCTAAAAAATTATCTTTCACAATACGCATAGGGCCAGGCAAATACTTCATACATTTTGTTTGTCCACCCCCACTACAATGTATCATTCCTTTCACTGCCTCAAAATGCTTGTCTAGTATAGCTTTCACAAGTGGTGCATAAGTACGCGTGGGACTTAATAATAATTTACCAATACTAACAGCACCAAAGCCAGGAATGTCTAATGTATCGGTCATTTTGTTTTTTCCAATATAAACCACTTCCTCTTTCAAACTTGGTTCAAAAGTTTCAGGATATTTTTTTGCATAGCTATGCTCCAAAACATCATGCCTTGCACTGGTAAGTCCATTACTACCTAGTCCACTATTATAGGCAGTCTCATAACTTGCTTGACCATAACTAGAAAAACCAACAATGACTTGCCCCGCAGCAATTTTATCATTGGTAATGAGTTTTGCCTTGGGCCATCTTGCTGTCATGGTTCCATTTACAGCAATTGTTCTCACTACATCTCCCACATCGGCAGTTTCTCCACCTAAAAATTCAATTTGAATACCGAATTTTTTCAGCGTATTAAAAAAATCTTGAGTACCATTGATAACCTCGCTTAATACTTCTCCCGTAATCACTAATTTATTGCGATCAATGGTGGAAGAGAATAATATTTGATCATAAATACCTACACATAATAAATCGTCTAAATTCATGGCAATGGCGTCTTGTGCAATGCCTTTCCAAACAGTCGCGTCTCCTGTTTCTTTCCAATAGAGATAGGCCAGTATACTTTTGGTACCTGCCCCATCGGCATGCATAATATTAATATAGTCAGATTGACCCCCTAAGTAGTCGGCATATAACTTACAAAAAGCATTGGGATATAAGCCTTGGTCAAGGTCCTTAATGGCCGCATGGACTTCTTCTTTTTGAGCGGAGACACCGCGTTGGGCATACAATGACATGAATCTAAATTGGTTTGTGGCACAAAGGTACAATTGTTTTACATTTGTGCCATATTTAGACAATGAAGATGACTGTTCACCACGATTTGAATCAATTACCTGCTTTTAAAAATGCCGTTATTACTACGGGAGCCTTTGATGGAGTGCATATAGGCCATCAAGAGATTATTAGTAGAATGAAGCAAATAGCCCTTGAAATGAACGGAGAAACAGTCATTGTCACCTTTCATCCCCACCCCAGAAAAGTAATATCTTCTATCCCTGGAGAAATCAAACAACTGACCAGCCTAGAAGAAAGAATTGAATTACTAACGCAAAGCGGTATTGACCATTTAGTAGTAGTCAATTTTGATTACGCTTTCTCTAATTTAACTGCCGATGCATATGTCAAAACCTTTTTATTTGACCGTTTCCACCCACATACAATTTTAGTAGGCTATGATCACAGGTTTGGAAATGGCCGCAATGGAAATTTCGAGCTCTTGCAAAAGTTTGGAAACGAACTTGGCTTTAAAGTAGAACAGATTCATGAAAAAATTATAAGTGATGAAATTGTAAGTTCTACCCATATTAGAAACTATATACAAGAACATCAAATTGAAAAAGCCAATGCGCTCTTAGGCTATCCTTATTTGTTTGATGGATTTGTTGTAAGAGGTAATCAAATTGGACGCACCATCGGATTTCCCACTGCGAATTTGCATATTAATAATGAAGAAAAGATTATTCCTTCCAATGGTGTATACGCCGTTAAAGTAAAAGGAAAATGTTTAGGAGATACTATTTATAATGGTATGATGAATATTGGCATACGACCTACTGTGGATGGACAGAAGAAAGTCATTGAAGTACATATTTTAGATTTTGATCAAGATATTTATGAGCAAAATTTAACAGTCATGGTGTATGAATATATTAGAGGCGAAGTAAAGTTTGATGGGCTAGAGGCCTTAAAAGCACAACTAGCCAAAGACAAAATAACCACAGCGGCTATTTTAAAGAAATATCAATAATCTTAGGCTGGCTGCTTTTCAGGAACATCCATAATTTTAACAACCAATTCTTTTAATAAATCGGCATCGGTATTATCGGCATCATTAATACCTACTACTCTTAAATTATATTCGTGTATTAATAATAGAATATGTTCCACTTTTGAATATGAATACTGTCTTAGTGCAGCTAAATAAATTTTCACTGCAAAAAAGGAAATGCCTACTTCACTCATGATTCTTTTTTCATCACTACTATTCAAACCATAAATAGCATATAGCTTAGAAAAGAAAGCATATAAAGTAGGTAGTATTAATTGTATGGGGGCTGCTTTATTATTGGATTCAAAATATTGAATCATTCGAATGGCTTTGGCAAAGTTTTTTTGGCCCACAGCCTCTTGAAACTCAAAGGCATTGTACTCTTTACTTATGCCAATGTACTTTTCAATATCATCTTCGGTCATTTTCTTGCGATCACCTAAATTCACAATAAGCTTTTCTAATTCATTTTGTATTCTACTTAAATCATTGCCAATATGATCTACTAAAATTTGTACCGCTTTGGGTGCAATCTGAAAGCCTCTATCTGCCACCCATTCATTCACCCATTCTGGCAGCTTACTATCATACATTTTTTTAGTAGCAATAAAAGTGGTTTTGGACTTTAATAGTTTACCAAAGGTTTTACGACCATCTATGTTTTTGTCCTTATACGCCACAATTAAAATGGTAGAAGACAAAGGATTTTCTACATAGGATTCCAGCTTTTCAATTTGACCCATTAATTGGGCCTCTTTAATAATGACCACCTGACGCTCTGCAAAAACAGGATAACGTTTACATGCGTTCATAATCTCCGACCATTCTGCATCCTTGCCATAAAAAATAGTAAGGTTAAAAGCCTGCTCAGCTTCAGGAAGTAGTTGCTTTTCGGCATAGTCTACGACCTTGTCTATATAATATGACTCTTCGCCTTCTAGCCAATAAATGGCATCAAAAACATTCTTTTTCCAGTTAGCTATAATTTTGGAAGTAGGCATATTCAAATATAAAGATAAGTCATGCTTGAATCTTAAATATTTTAAAATAATTGGCTAAAAATCAACCCCCTATTAACTCAGCTTATAATTTTTAGTAATCTGTTCGATTTTTTGTATCTTTGTAGCCTTAAACTAAAAAAATTTATGAGTAACGAATCTTCTAGCATGAGCAGTAAAATAACCATTGGGGTTTTAGTATTAGTCATTATTGGCTCTTGGATATATTTCAGTAGTTCAAAAGTGGACATTATTACTACCTATGACAACAAAATAGCTGTGATTGACAGTGCTAAAGCAAAAATTCAAGCTGAATTTATAGAAGTTTCTGCTAAAGCAGACTCTTTAACCAACCAAAATACAAGCCTTCAAGGTGATTTATTAGACAAGTCTAATCAAATCCAAAAATTGAAATCTAATATCAGTACTATTTTGCGCAAGCAAAATGCTACAGATGTAGAATTAGCAGAAGCCAAAACTTTAATTGCCGATTTAAATGGCAAGGTAACTAACCTATTTGCAGACCTTAGTAAAGCACAAGCTGAAAACAAAGATTTAACTGCTAAAAACGAAGTTTTAAATACTACGAATACAACCTTAAATACGAATTTAACGGCTACTCAAAAAGAGAGAGAAAGATTACAAGATATTGGTTCTACTTTACACGCCTCTACTTTTAGCATTCAAGCTTTAAGAGTTAAAGATGACGGCACTGAAAAAGTAACGAGCAACACTAAAAGAGCGAATACCATTCGCTTGTCTTTCCAAATTGATAGAAACAAAATCACTCCAACAGGAGCTCAAGAGTTATTTGTTAGTATCACTGGTCCAGATGGCAAAGCTTTCAACGAAACTGGTAAAATAAATACAAGAGAAGATGGTGCCAAAGGCTATTCTAACAAAGTATCAGTTCAATACGAACAAAATAAAGATTTACCTGTAAGCTATGATATCAAAAATGTAAGCTTTACTGAAGGAGAATATTTAGTAGAAATTTATCACAATGGTTTCAAAATCGGAGAAGGTAAAACTAAACTAACAAAGGGTTTATTCTAGTACCTAATTGTATTAGAATAGAAAAATATTTATAATATTAGACAAGAAAGAACAAGATCAATAATATTATTTACAGAAAAGGCCTCCCTTAAAAAGGAGGCCTTTTTTATTATCACAATTTAATAAAGTAAAAACTTTAGTAAATCTAATTTACTAACTCATTGGTACTGCTAAAATCCTGCATCATACCACCAATTGGTATTTCGTTGTAGGATAAAGCATAAAACCATAATTGTATGGCAGCAGGTGAAATAGTTTCTACAAAGAAATTCGCCTTGCTTAACAAAGGAATTAATTTGCTGCTAATTTCATGCATTTCACTACCCTCTTCGGCTAGCGTGTATGCATTGAGTAAACTTTTCAACTGTGCTAATTCATTGTCCAATAAATGATCGAAGGCGTGCAACTGTATAAATTCCGAAACGGCTTCATACAACATCGCTTTGTTTGTAGCTTTCATACATTTTGTTTTTTAGGTGTTGGATTACACCGCAAAGTTCATAACTAATTGTTACCTAATTGTTACCATTGCTCAGTTCTACTTAAATGTGGAAAACTTAGCCGAAAATGTTCGTACAGCTATTAAAATTTATCAAGTGCTAATTAAACAATTGAAAATGAATATATTAAATGAAATAAAATCTTAGAAATTATACTAAGACAATTGCCGATAATGCAGGTAAGTTCAACAAAACCTGGCTCCATTCTCCCTTTTCATCTTGAGGATGCACCAAAATACTTGTATTGGTTAAGTCTCCAGTGCCTCCATATTTTTTAGCATCAGAGTTGAAAATTTCATTCCAAACTTTTTTTCCTGCTACATGAATCGGGAATTGATGTCTAGGAACGGGTGTCATATTCATCACCACCAAAATATCGTTTTCAGGTTTTAGACCCTTTCTTTTAAAAGCAATTACTGCCTCCTCTCTTTTATTAATCTCTACCCATTCAAAACCGGTAGGGTCAAATTGTAATTCATATAAAGC
>Ga0255070_1000214_pt1 | contig 12421 bp, 10 predicted proteins | sample Colum_Miss_RepB__FD_188464 | JGI IMG/M metagenome (GOLD analysis project Ga0255070, IMG submission 188464) | Freshwater microbial communities from Columbia River, Oregon, United States - Colum_Miss_RepB_8h | ecosystem: Environmental > Aquatic > Freshwater > River | place: USA: Oregon | collected...
GTTAAATAAATTTGAGACATCTTTATTAAGCAATAATTTATCATATGTATTCTTAGGTAAGGTCTGACAAATTTCTTCAAAGGTTTGATTTGAACAATTCAAAGTTTCTTTAGCTAGCAAAATATCTAAGTATATATTTGCATTAGCGGAGTACTCAAAATTAATAAATTTAATATCAGTGCCAGTGTAGATTATGTTTTCTGGACATAAATCAAAATGGCACAATCCACAATCTTGTGGATCTGGCTTATACATTTTTTTAAATACCATCTTGGCCGTAGAAAAAAGCTGAATTACTGGATACTTTTTTGCAACCATCATTGCTTCTCTAGGTAAAAAAGAATCAAATATTTTAATCGTTTGATCTTCCTCTTTTGTCTTAATAGAGTGCATTCGTTTTAAATCTCGCAAGAAAGTATCTTGAAGCTTTAACTTACGATTTAAAGGATAATTAGATATATCCGACAAAAACATTCCTTTCGGCACTTCAAAACAAAGAAATTTAAATTCATCAGAATCATTTGACGAACAAATTATTTTAGGATGAAAATCGTAGTTATTTTTCGAAAGCAGATCCCAAGAATTGGGAGTATCGGGAGATAAATTTACTTTTAATAAAAATGGCCTATCATTACCTGCGATTAAATAACAATCGTAAATAGGATGAACTTCGTACTTCTTGCATAGACGAATTTCATGCCCAACTTTATTCTCTATAATTCTTTTTGTAGAAGACAAAAACTCTTCTTCTATAGGAAGAATGTCAACTTCATTTTTTACAGACTGCAAGTAATTTCTTTGTTTTTCCATTTAATTTTAATTCGTTATTTTCAACGAATACCTTTATTGAATTATAATTATTGGAACAAAGAATATCAACAATCTTAGTCTTTATTTCGTTTTCTACAAAAAATACAATCTTTCTGGCACCTGTTTGCGAACTTCTCGTTTGATTTAAAATAAATTCATACACTTCTTTAGAGAAGGTAACGGAAGTCCCTTTGCTTTTTAAAGATTCTTTTATTTGATTAAGTTCAACATCAATTATCTTATTCAGAGAATCGTCCGAAAGTTGATCGAATATAATTATGTCATTAAGTCGAGCCAAGAATTCTGGTTTGAAAAACTTTTTAAGATTATCCATCACGATGTCTTTTTGTGGAGCGGGGTTGGACACCGCACCAAACCCAATTCTTTTATTGTCGGCAAATTGAAATCCGACATTGCCGGTCATTATGATGATAGAATTTTTAAAGTTTAATTTATTACCAGTGGAATCAGTTACTTGTCCGCTATCCATGATCTGCAAAAGAATATTTATTACGTCTGGATGAGCCTTCTCTATTTCATCAAACAAGAATACTGAAGACGGGTGTTTATCGAGATGAGTCCAAAGAACATTCGCTGAACCGTAACCAACATAACCTGGAGGAGATCCTATTAATTTAGAAACAGAATGTGGCTCCATAAACTCTGACATATCTATAACGCAAAGATTGTCTTCGTTGCCAAATGCTTGTTTAGCTAAAGTTCTAGCTAAATGAGTTTTACCGGAACCAGTTGGGCCAATAAACATGAAATTCCCAAGCGGTCTATTCGATTTAGAAAGCCCAAAAGAACTGCGTAAAACACAGTCAGAAATCTTTTTTAAAGCTTCGTCTTGGCCGAAGATATGCTTTTTTAAATTAGGCAAGATGTTTTTTATTCCATCGTTGTTAGATTCTACATCTATAATTTTACCAATTTTATCTGACAAAGCAGCATAAACATCTTTGGTTTTTACTTTAAACACTTTACCTTTTACTGACTCAACCCACTCATCGTATTTCAATTCGTAATCTTCAATTATTTTAGGCAAATGATTTTCTTTAACATCATCTGGCGCAAATTTCTCAAATTGAATAATTAGCCTTTCTGTGTTTTTGATATCATTTGGACGAGAGAAGCAGCGAATTTTAACTTTAGCGCCAACTTGATCCATTAAATCAATCGCCTTATCTGGAAATCTTTTCGACGGCATGTACTTGTCGCACAAAGAAATAACTTCATTGATGACCGCATCGGAATACTGAACCATGTGAAACTTTTCGTAAAATCCTTTTAAGGACTTTAGAATTTTAAATGTTTCTTCTTTGCTCGGTTCTTTTATGAAAACTGATTCAAATCTACGATTCATCGCCCCGTCTTTTACAAAGATATTCTCATACTCTTTTTGAGTAGTCGCTGCGATAAAAGACATATCTTCGGAAGTAAGATAGGGCTTTAAAATATTAGCTGCGTCCATTGATCCAGCATCGTTGCCCATACCTATGACATTATGAATTTCATCAACAAACACGATAGTGTTTTTCATGTTCTTCAACTCGTTCATGACCTTTACTAAACGTTCTTCAAACTCTCCGCGTAATTTTGTACCAGCAATTAAAGCAGATAAATTAAGACTGATGATTTTTTTATTAAGCAAAAATTCTGTACAATTACAAGATACAATATTATTAGCGAGCAAACCAACAACAGCACTTTTGCCGACACCGGGTTCACCTATGAGAATGACATTTCTTTTTTGCTTTCTGCAAAGAATTTCTGAAATTTGAGCTACTTCTTTTTCCCTAAAGAAGATATTCTCAAAATCTCCTTGCATAGCAAGTTCATTAAAATCAGTATAATATGCCGAGGTCTGATTGTCGGATTGACCTTGATTCTTTTGATTTATTGGTCTTTTGACCGGATTAGATAGCATCTTGCATTCTTTTTCTACCTTATCCGCCAAGAATGCAACGTCAACTCCGTTATTTTTAAAGAACTTTTTGACGCTAGATGAATGACGTAAAATTGATAAAAATAAATGCTCTACTCCTGTATAGTTTTGCTTAAACGAGCTAGATATCTTATAAGATTCATTTATAATTAATGTAGCGCTTGCGCTATAAGGAATATTTTTTCCAGAAATCTTTTTCTTGCCAGACGGTAATATTTTAGAAAGAGCAAGGATAACATCCTTAACCTCAATAGATAATGATTGAAATACAAGATTAACAATCATTGAATCGGAAAACAAAACTGAATGCAGCAGAAAATCGTCAGTAATTTCTGGAAAATTATTTTCTGCACAACGCTCTCTAGCAACGTCTAAAGCTCGTTTTACTTTTGGAGTAAAGTTTACGTCTTGCACTGTATTCATTTTACACTTAACTTTCGATCTGAGATAACTTTGTGTATATCTTTTCTGTGAGGATTGTCAAGCCATTTAGAAAGATTGAATCATCGGCCTTTGAGCCATAGAGGACAACGATATCGTCTTCTTTAGGAGTCTTGCCTCCACCCTCGTAATATTGGGTAAACTTATCGTCCCTGCCTCCATCAGTTAAACGGCAAGTCATTTGACCATACTCATCAGAAATTTTAACTAATAAATATGGACGACCAGCGCGGCTGACCTTTTTACGAGCCTCTTTAACTATACCAACCATCTTTACGTTTTGGCGCAAATCAACCTGAGAAACCTCATAAGTATTGTGAAGCCTGTCTTCTCCATCATTAAAAACTTCTTTTAATTTGTGGGTATAGCTATATCCGAGAAGACGTTTTTCAAAAAACCAGTTAGCGAACTTCTCATATTTTTTATTCATATCATAGATCTTCTTATAAGGTTCGTACTTATTTTTAAATGTTTCAAAACGGCTTTCTTTCATAAACGGCTTACCATCATCTCCAACAGATTTATTTTTAACCAAATCAGCAATAGTATTTAGTACATCATGGTCATATTTGGGAGCAACAAGTTTAACGTTACGCTTTTCTCTATCTGTTAAAACATTGTACGTCTGAGCTTCAAGTACAAGACGGCAGCGCTTTTCGCTGAAGCTAGAAAGAGTACCTGCTTGAATCAAAGATGATAAAACGCCAATATTCACACCAGCTTCTTTAGCTCCATCAAAGCAATCGATCTTGTTTGCAAATTCTTCTTGTCTAAACTCAAGCAAATGAGTTAGTACTTTATCAGATACTCCTTTAATGGCATTTAAGCCAAATCGGATATTGTCGCCTTCGATTTCAAAATCAGCTTTTGACTTGGAAAGATCTGGCGGCAAAAGCCTGATGTTAAAGAATGAAAGCTCTTGTGAGATTGCTTCAATTTCTTCATGCGGATTTGGCTCATGCTTTGAAGATCTTAGTAAAGCCAAAAAGAATTCTTTTGGATGATTAAATTTAAGATAAGTAGTTAAAGCAGAAAGAGTAGCATAAGAAACGGCGTGAGATGCATTGAAAGAATAATTCGCACTATCTTCTGCAACTTTCCATAGAACATCAGCAACTGCTGCTTCTAGGTTATTAGAAGCGACTTTTTCTCTGATTTTCTGCTGCCAAGCTGGCATCTCGCTGACTTTCTTTTTGCCAACAATACGACGTACAGTCTCAGCTTCATCAAGAGTAAATCCAACCTTAACGATCATCTTCATCAATTGTTCTTGGAAGATTGGAATGCCTCCAGTAACGCCAAGAATGTCATCAAAGAAAGGATGTACCGATTGGAATTGACCAGTGGCAACATATCTTGCGTATTGATCTAGGAAGTCTAAAGCACCGGGACGAGCAAGCGAAAGAACGCACGCTAGTTCAAGCATGTTTCTTGGCTTCACCTTTTTGCAAACATGAAAATTTGTGTTGGCTTCGATTTGGAATAGGCCCTTGGGATTAGATAGGTCTTGTAAGAATTTATATGTAGACGAGTTATCGAAATCAAGATTCTTGAAATCTAAGCCAAGTCTTTGGCAGGTATCATAAACAACAGTCAAAGTTCTCAGCCCAAGGATATCGAACTTAACGGTAATTTCTGACACGTTGTTCATATCGTAGGCAGAAACGATCTCGCCATCGCCTGTCTTTTGCAATGGCATAATATCTTCATTGTTATAATATGAAATAGAAATACCAGATGGATGAACTCCAGTATTCTTATTCAGTCCCTCAATCTTCTTGGCTATCTTATAAATCTTTGGATTCTTGTCGCAAAAAGCTTTGAACTGCTCGCTCTCTTCGTAAGCGTCTTTCAAAGCAAACACCTTGCCGAATTGCTTAGGGATAATATCGCTGACAGCATTAACTTCGTCCTCCGACATCTCTCCCACAATCTTACCGCACTCTTTAATACACAGTTTACCAGTAAGAGTATTCATGGTAAGAATCTTACAAGTCTTACCGGCGTACTTCGTTTTAATATAATTAATAACGTCCTGACGCTTTGAGAATTCAATGTCATTATCAACGTCAGGCATCAACGATCCGTCAAGGTAGGTTATGCCATCTACAACAATTTTTTTGGCGCGACTCTTTGAAACGAATCGCTCAAAGAACAATCCGTTTTTAATTGGATCTACATTGGTGACACCAATTAGAAAAAGAACCAAAGAGCCAGCCGCAGAACCACGCCCGTAACCAGTAGGAATATTATGCTCATGAGCATAATTAAGAATGTCCCAGTTAAGCAGAACGTAATCAACGAAACCAAGTTCTTCAAAGATTGCCAGTTCATATTTTGCTCGTTCATAATAGTCTTTTTTGTTAGATAATTTGTCTATGCCTTTTGTTCTGACCGCCTTCAAACAAAGTTGGCGCAAAAACTCGACGTTTGAAACTGAGGGATCGATGCCAAGCTGTTCATAATATCTAGCATCAATTTTAATCTCTGGAAGGCGAACTCCAGGAGGAACAGGATGTTCGTATTTTTGAAAAGAGTTTAATAAATTATTCATACGTCAACCTGCATAATTAACTTACGGAAAATTTTGTAGTTCATTTGGATATCGTACAAAGCATCGTGTAGCTTTGAGGGATCATGATCAATTCCAAATTGCTTGAGCAAAAACCCCTGACTTGTTTTTAGACCTTTCTCTCTATGATTCATGAGTTTCATTTGCCATGAGAGTAGATCTCCAGACGGCTTTATGTCCTTGAATAGTGCCGTAGCTAAAGCTTTGGTGTCAAGCATCCTGTTGATAAAACTCCAATCGTTTTGGATGCTTATGCCACGCATCATTGTATTTAAAATATAAATATCATAACCGAGTACATTCTGCCCAACAAGAATGTTATTATCATCATAAAGATAACTAGCAAATTTCTTCCATACCTCAATTGGCGGCTTTGCTCTGGAGATATATTTTTCTTTATTGAAGCCTGTTATCCTAGCCGCGTCTTCAGACACGTTAAGATCGTCGTAGAATACGAATTCGTCATGCTCTTCTAAGATATCTTCACCTTTACATACTATCCAAGATAATTGCCAAGGGCGAGAATCAGTCAAAGACAAACCCTCCGTTTCGGTATCAAATACCACGAACTTTTGATTAATTTTTTGTTTTAAAAGATTGTTCATGACGACTCCTTCCAAGATTGGAAGCAAAATTCTTTACTACCACAGCCACCAAGTTCTGGCGCAGATAAGCTTTGATTCTTGCCCATATTTCTGTTACAAGCTATTTTATATGTAACCCAAGCTGGAAAGTCTTCGCGATTTTTGTAATAGATTGATTTAGCCTCTACAACTTTTTCTTTAAATCTTGATTTAAGAAATTCGCCAGTAATCTTATCAAATGGAAGTTTATTATCTTCCGTAAAGTAAATCACATCTTCATTATCTAAAAAGTCTGGCATACAATTTGAAAATGTATATTTATTCTTCCAGATGTAAGAATCATAAAACGGTACGGCAATTAAAATATTATCTGTCAAGCGTTGAACTAGATCATCGTTAGAAATAACTGATTCTTTTTCTGTATTTGCAAAAGTATAAATTTTATTGATATCTTTAAATCCAGAATCATTTAAAGCAAATAAAATTAGTCTATGAGTGGATGAATCGGCTGACTCATAACTATTGCAAACTTGAATCCGTAGTCCAAACTTTAATTGGATATTATGTTTTTGACAATTTTTAAAAGCAGTCAAAAAGCCAGTCAAAGAATCTTCTACCAAATAGATCTCTTTGAGGCTGTTTTCAAGCGCAATCGAAATAATGCTATCGGGACCATCTTGCTTTTGCTTCTCTGCTTCGTTCAGCGTGAGTATGCTTCTCCCAAATGAGAAGTGCGACTTGAATAGTGGGATCATACCACTATCCTAGCAGGTCCGTCTAGGATGTCAAGTGCTTTGGGCATCCAAGATAGTTTTCTTTCGTAACCTTCTCATCTTGCTTGGCAATTTTAAATGCCTCGCCCATGTCTTCTTCCAAGAAAGTTTTAATTATTTTATTATCTTTATCTCTCAAAGCATAGTAATTAAATCCAAATTTGTATGGGCAATGCCACATTGGATTACCGTCTTTCTTTAACTGTCCTTTGTGCTTTGCAAAGCCACAGGCCAGTTTGCCGCTAAATGAACCATCTGAAGGCATCGGTTTGTCGGCTGCAAAATTAGAATAGGCATCGGGTTCAGAAAAGTTATCTATAACTTTTTGAACTTCGGTTAAATGATTTTCAAACTCACTAAGCTCACTTTTGGTTGGTGGTTTCATTTTTAATAAACCGCCATTCTTAGTTTTGTCTTTAAGATCAAATTTAAGAAATAAAAATTCCATTGAAGCTTTGTGCTTTGGATCAAGCTTCTTAGATGCAAGAGTATAAATCATATGCTGCATATTGTCTTCTGCATCCTTGCCCGCAAATACGGCTTTGCTAGTTTTATAGTCTCTTACTACCGAAGTACCGTCATCGTAAATAAATTGGCGGTCAATAAATCCTTTAATCCTATATTTTTTATCTTTTTTATCTACTGTTATATCGAAGTCTCTTTCTTGCAAATCCTGCACAGGCAACCTTTCTGCATCACCCCAAAAGTCATATTTTAGGGCAGTCAAAGTCATTTCTTTAATCAGTTCAATATTGTCTGGATCAGAAACTTTAAGCTTTCTGGCGTGCTTCAACGAGAGCTTTTTAATAGACTTAATTGTAAAAATATCGCCAGCATCTAAAATAGAATCAACATATGGTTTTCTTTTTTTCTTCGCCAAACACTCAAGGACAAGATGGACAACATTACCTCTGCTCGCTCCTTCGTTTGACTTCTCGGGAAGCTTTAAAATGTAATTGCACCAATACGACCAACTACACTTCTCTAGTGTCTTGATTCGGCTTGCAGAAAGCGCAACATGTTTAATCTCAGGCTGTGTCATTTAGAATTTTTTCAGCCCTTTTGATAAGACTGTCGGGAAATTTATTGGCAACTGCAATCTCATGAATTTTCTTAATTTGAGCTTCCATGTTTATTGTCTTTGAATTCCATTCGTCAAAAATATTGTCTTCGCCTTCAAATGTCGCAAGGTGCATGTCAAAGAAATCGTTTTTAAGTGGCAGTTTAATTTGGAGCTTTGAATAATCAAAGATCGAAGAAAGCTGAAGAAATGTTTTGCAAGCAGAGATGAGACCGTGATTAGTCTCCCCATTAGAATCATTATTTGAAGCGATAATAATTTTATCAGGGTCCAGCGCAACAAGGGCAGAAGAAAGCTTGGACGAAATGCCGAGTCCAAAAGTAACTACATTATTTTTATATCCATGTTCGAACAATGCCATACTGTCGCCAACGCTTTCGACAATGATAACGGATCGCCGCTTTTCAATTTCTTCTTTGACTTCGTAAACATTATTTCGTTTTAAATTGGCTGGATAAACCCAATCTGCTCTTTTGCCCACATGTTTCCATTTTGGAAATTCAGAATCTTTTTCCCAGAAAACGGCTCGACCAGATTATAGATTGGAAACACTATTCTTCTGAACAATTGGCCAGATGTAGCATAACCGCATTTATAAAAATCCAACGTATCTTTGCTAATCTTTTTCTTTAAATAAAAATCAAGATGAGGCAAAAGATTTTCTAAAATAGATTCTGGATAAATTTTTTCCATCTCAATTTTTTCTTTATTTTGTACATGGATAATATTTTGAGCGTCAAATTTTACATACTTATTTACGATATAAGAATCTTTTGTGTCTAAAGTTAATTCAACAAGTCTTTGGAATGGATAACTTTTTGAACTCCCTGCCGCAAAATCAGTCCACACTCCACTATTCTTATATATTTTTAATGCGGTAGAGTTATCTCCACCACGATACAAGGCTGTAGTCCTCCAATAGCTACCGTAGTCTTTAAGCTGATAACCTAAAGACTCAAGAGAGCTTTTGAGAACAACTGGATCAATTGAAACTTGGGACATTATCGTCTTCACCAGAATTTTGTAGGGTTGTGGCGTTAGTATCCGCCTGATTTACGATATCGCGAAGATCGCCGCGCTCTTTAATGTCAAAATTCTCAAACTGAAGGTTAATAAAATTCTTCTTAAGCGTGCCATCTGGCATTCTAACCAATTCAACGGCACCAGCAACATCAGATCCAAGAAAGCGGTTTTTGACAAAGATGAGTTTATGAGAACCAAAGTTTGGCCCCTCTTCTTGTCTTTCGTCGGCTGTCTTGGGTCGCAGAATAGCCATATGAGAGCAATAATGAGTGATTCGATCAGACATCGACACAATCCCCTCATCGTCATTGATCGCGTCAGAATTACGGTTTGTAGTAATGCCGCTACGATTAGATTGAATCGAAGTGAACATTGTAATCATAGGCTTTTGGTCTTGTACGATATCGCGCTGAATGGTCTTTTTAAATTTATTCAACATATCGCCAATGACTTGCCATTCTGGCTTATTACCATCAGCATCAGCAGAGGGCTTGATATAATCAAAGCTAAAGATGAGAGGATTGCCGCGACCAACCTTGGAATAATAAAAACGCTTCAAATTATTAATCATTTGGTCGGTAGTCATGCCGCCAACATTATAATAATAAAATTTAAGCTTCTTAATCTTATCCCAAGTAGAACGAACTCTTTGAACTACATCTTCGCCAGCCTTACGCCAAAGTCCAGTTTCTAGTAAATGCATTGGGACATGGCTTAGAGCGGCACATTGGCGCATGATAACTTCTTCCTTACTCATCTCTCCGTTATCGAAGTGCAAAACAGGAACATCATGCTGCGCTGATACTTTGGTTGTATAGTTTAGCGCCAATAGAGTTTTACCTACACCCGAACGTGCCACGACAACAGTAATGTTACCGGGACGAAGAAGAGATCCATAAATCTTATTAACAGTTGGAAATGGACCCATGAAACCAAATTCAGTAATAGGATTGTTGCCGCGTTCTTCAATGACGGCTTCCATTTCTTCGAAGATGTTAACCGGCTTTTCTTCATTGTTCTCATAAATATTTATAATTTTATTAAATGTAGTATCAGCCTCTTCAACAATTTTTTGATAAGAAGAATCTGGGGCGATCTTCTTCATCTTGTCCGCTACTTCAAGAGCAGATTCATGGATGGCCCTTCTGATAGAATATTTCTTAATTTCCTTGGCGGCAGATATAGCTGTGGTTTTGTTGGTCTTCCTGACCGCCAGAGACCTCAAATAATCAAAAACGTCAATATTATCTTTAAAAGAGATACCAATTTCTTTGATTCTCTGGGCGATAATAATCTCATCGACCTTTTCATTCCCCTCCAAGCATTTACGAATTATATGATAAATCGTCTTGTGAACGATTGTGTCTTCAGAATAAAAATCTGATTCTGAAACAAAATCGCAAATTTCAGAGTAAGTCTCTGGATACTGAATCAGTCCTGCTAGGAACTGCTTCTCTACTTCTAATGAATAAAGCATTATTCGTTGTCGGTTGCTGTAATTTTATCTTCTTCGTCCGATAGCCATTGTCCGATAGCCGTCTTCATACCTAATGAAGTTACGATAGAATCAAATCTCGTATAAATTTGAGGTGTCCCTTTGGGAGAACACACGCAAAGGATAACTCCTTTGTATGAGTCAGCACTACCAGAAATTTCATAAACTTGCTCTACCAGTTCCGTTGGGAATATAAAATCTTTTGGCTCTTCTTTTTGGTCTTTGTTTTTTTTACTCATAGAACGATGCGTTCGAAAAATTCCTTCGACAATATGTCGCTTTCGTATATTTCTACCAGTTCTATGTCGTTTGTCAAGCAGAAGTTCAGCTTTAAATCGTCTCTTTTTAATTGAAGAAGCCAATTTTGACGATTGTTCCCATGAAAATGGGGATTGTAAGTTTGATGCTGTTTGCCTTGAACTTCTATTGCAATTTTTTTATTTGCGTTATAAAAGTCCAAAGAAAGCCGCGAACCAACAATCCGCATCTCTTCGAACACGACATCATGCTTCCAGTATGGCAATAAAAATTGCTTTACTCTCCATTGGAAATTGCTCTTTGATTTAGCCTCCCAATTTATAATATATTTTTTAGCGTTTTTTAATAAACGCTCTTTGCCGCTAAGTGTTTTAAACTTCATTTGATTTTGTGGAAATCATATCCACGAAATACTTGTGTAAGAACGCTACAAGCTTTGTATTTGATTCTATAAATTCAAAAATAGCATTTTCTCCTTGAAATTTATCTGGAGCTTCAAAACCGTTTTCTTTCAATGTAGAAGCAAAATCTTCTGCTATATAATACCAAGCACCAGAACGAGTCACAAGCTCCCAACGCATAAGCATATCGACAATTTCTTTTTCCAACCAGACGGATCGCCCATCGGTTCTGCCATACTTGATTGGATATTGGAATTTCACTTTGCTTTTTTCGTTGGGGCTTTTTTTGATAACCACTTTGCAAAAATGTCCGATAATCGGATTCTTTACTGGGTCGGCTTTTTTAATGGCTGGGTCTTTCAAAATAACATCTCCTTCAAAGCGAGGTTCAAAATCAAAAATAAAATCAGCAAAATGTAAAAGCGCATTTCCTCCGGTAGCTGATGTTTGACGAATCGGCGCGGAACTATAGGGATCAATCTTTACGTCGCTTCTAACTTGAGAGATGAAAATTGCCATATGGCCGCGTTTTTGAAGAGCGATTGACATTCGCTTCATAAAATCAGAAGCAAGAACAGCGCCGCCAGCAACCTTCTTTGACTCCTCAAATGTCTTGTCCAAATCTCCTTTGGTAATAAGACCATCGACAGAATCTAGAATAAACATATATTTATTCTTTTCTTCATTGTGCATAACAAGTTGACGCATCGCATCTACAACAGTCTCGTAAATATTGCACTCAAAAACAAAGCAAGTACCGGCTTCCCATTTCTCTGCGTCAAAAACAAATTTGACTCCAGATCGCTTCATCATTTCTTCGGACAGTCTGCCTTCGGCTTTAATATAAAAGCCCTTTGCTCCATCAACTGTTCTTAGAAAATTTTTCATTACTTCTAGAGCAGCAGAAGTTTTGCCTCCTTCGGTAAAGCCAACAAACCTATGAACGCCAGGTCTCAAACCTCCTCCAGTAAGGAGGTCAAAATTTAATGATCCAGTAGAAACTTTGTAAGATACAAACTCTTCAAAATTATAATG
>Ga0255070_1000229_pt1 | contig 12181 bp, 6 predicted proteins | sample Colum_Miss_RepB__FD_188464 | JGI IMG/M metagenome (GOLD analysis project Ga0255070, IMG submission 188464) | Freshwater microbial communities from Columbia River, Oregon, United States - Colum_Miss_RepB_8h | ecosystem: Environmental > Aquatic > Freshwater > River | place: USA: Oregon | collected...
ACCCCTTCGAGCTCGGCAGCGCCCGCCCGCTCGACCTCGGTCACTGGGCCGCGCACAAGCTCGAGTCCATGACGAACCATCGCCTCACGCACGGTGAAGCCGTCGCGGTGGGCCTGGCGCTCGACCTCCTCTGCGCCCGCGACCTGGGGCACTTCGGCGCGGCCGAAACCGCCCGCGCGCTCGACCTGCTCGTCGCCCTGGGCTTCAAGATCTACTCGCCCGAGATGCACCAGGACGGCGGCGCCACCATGCTCGCCGGCCTCGAGGAATTCCGCGAGCACCTCGGCGGTCAGCTCACGCTCGTCCTCCCGACGGCCATCGGCAAGTCCACGCAAGTCCACGAGATGCCCACCGCCATCGTGCGCCGCGCGACCGACGAACTGCGCGCGCGCGACCAGCAGCCATGCGCCGCGCGGTCCTGAACGTCGTCGGCCTCTCCGCCCGGGACCTGGCCTCCGGCGTGATGCCGCGCCTCGCCGCGCGCGCCGCCAAGGGGTCCGTCGCCAAGGTGCGCCCGGCGTTCCCCGCCGTCACCTGCACCGCGCAGTCCGATTACCTCACCGGCAAGCAGCCGAGCGAACACGGCATCGTCGGCAACGGCTGGTACGACCGCGCCCTGAGCGAGGTGCAGTTCTGGAAGCAGTCCAACCGTCTGGTCGGCGCACCGAAGGTCTGGGACGCGCTCCACGCCAAGAACCCCAAGCTCAAGGTCGCGAACCTCTTCTGGTGGTACAACATGGGCACCGCGGCGGACATCTCCGTCACGCCGCGCCCGGTGTACAAGGCGAACGGGGGCAAGGTCTTCGACATCGCGAGTTTTCCCCAGCGCTACCGGACCCTGCTGAAGCGCGACCTCGGTGACTTCCCGTTCCATTCGTTCTGGGGGCCGCGCGCCGGCCTGCCGTCGTCGCAGTGGATCGCCGACAGCGCCCGCTGGGTCGAGGAGCATGACCAGCCCGACCTGAGCCTGGTCTACCTGCCGCATCTGGATTACGACCTGCAACGCTTCGGGCCGGCCGACCCGCGCAGCGACGTCGCCCGCCGCGAGGTCGACACGCTCGTCGGCGACCTCGCCGATTTCCTCGAAGCCCGCGGCGTCGAGGTCCTCATCGTCTCCGAATACGCCATCACCGCCGTCGACCGGGCCGTCCCGCTGAACAAGGTCTTGCGCGAGCACGACTGGCTTGAGCTCAAGCTGGAGGATGGCGTCGAGACCCTCGACGTCTTCAACTCGAAGGCCTTCGCCGTCGTCGACCACCAGGTCGCGCACATCGTCGTCCTCGACCCGTCGGTCCGCGAAGAAGTTCGCAAGGTCCTGCTCGCCACTCCCGGTGTCGCGCAGGTGCTCGACGCCGAGGGTCAGGCCGCGGCCGGCATCAGGCATGTCCGCAGCGGCGACTTCGTCGTCGTCGCCGACGACCATAGCTGGTTCTCCTATTACTGGTGGGAGGAAGGGCAAGGGGACCCGGATTACGCCCGGACCATCGATATCCACCGCAAGCCGGGCTACGACCCCGTCGAACTGTTCATCGACCCCAAGATCCGGTTCCCGATGCTCAAGATCGCCTGGTTCCTGCTGAAGAAGACCCTCGGCTTCAAGGCGCTCATGGAAGTCATCTCCCAGGACGCCTCGCTGGTGAAGGGGTCGCATGGCCGCATCCCGGAAGACCCGTTGGACTGGCCGGTGCTCATCGCGCCCACCGGCGCCGGCTTGCCCGCGCAGATCGCCTCGACCGACGTCTACTCTCAGATCCTCCGCGGATTCTGAACGCGGGTCGCCTGCGGGGTGGACTCAGACCCGGCCGTCCCCAATCTGGGCGGCACTCCCCGCCCCGATGGATGTCCGCCTCGCCGCTTTGCTCGCCGCCCTGAACTTGGGGGCGGCGCCCTTCCCGGAGCCGCGCAATAACCAGCCGGAGACGATTCCGCCGCTCACGCCGGCCGACGCCCTGACCAAGCTCCATCTGCCGCCGGGCTTCCGGGCCTCGCTCTTCGCCGCCGAGCCAGATGTGCGCCAGCCCATCGCGCTCTGCTGGGATGAGCGTGGCCGACTCTGGGTGGCGGAGAACTACACCTACTCGGACGGCAAGGAACGCTTCGACCTGAAGCTGAAGGACCGTATCGTGATCTTCGAGGACGCCGACCACGACGGGAAGTTCGATAAGCGCACGGTGTTCACCGATGACTTGCAGATGCTCACGAGCATCGAGCGCGGTTTCGGCGGGGTGTGGGCGATGTGCCCGCCGCACCTGCTCTTCATTCCGATGGATGGCGACAAGCCCGCGGGCCCTCCCCAGGTCGTGCTCGACGGCTTCAGCACGACGGCCGCCAGCCGGCATACCTTTGCCAACGGACTCAAGTGGGGGCCGGACGGCTGGCTCTACGGACGCGTGGGCATCTCCAGCACCTCGTGGATCGATGTCCCGGGCGTCCCGAAGGAGAAGCGTCAGCCGACCGCGGGCGGGCTCTGGCGTTACCACCCGGTGACGAAGGTCTTCGAGCCGTATTGCCACGGCACGACGAACCCGTGGGGCTCCGATTGGACCAAGGACCACGAGCTGCTCTTCATCAACACGGTGATCGGGCATGGTTGGCAGGGTATCCACGGCGCCCACTTCAAGCGCATGCACGGCGAGGATCCGTACCCGTTCGTGTACGAGCTCATCGACCAGCAGGCGGACCACTATCATTGGGACACGGGCAAGAAGTGGAACGATGCGGACGGCGGACGCGGCGGGGCCGAGGCCTTGGGCGGCGGTCACGCGCACGTAGGCATGATGATTTACCGGGGCGAGAACTGGCCGGCGCAGTTCCGGGACAAGTTGATGACCATCAACCTCCACGGTCGCCGCGTGAACGTCGAAGCCATCGAGCGGCAAGGCAGCGCGCTGGTCATGAAGCACCAACCGGACATCCTCAAGTCCGACGACCTTTGGTTCCGCGGGATCGAGTTGAGTCAGGGGCCGGACGGCGCCGTCACGATCCTCGACTGGAGCGACATCGGCGAGTGCCACGACCAGGACGGCATCCACCGCACCAGCGGCCGGATCTTCAAGGTCGCGTATGGCGAACCCAAGCAACCCGGCATCGACCTCACCCAAGCGACCCCGGCCCAGCTCGTCGACCTGCAGCGCAGCCCGAACGAATGGCTGGTTCGCATGGCGCGCTGGGAACTCCGCGAGCGCGCTTGGAGGGGCGTCGACCTGTCGTCGGCCTTGCCCGCGTGGGAGAAGCTCGCGGGCGAGGCCGACCCGGTCCTCGCGCTCAACGCGCACTCGACCTTGCGAGCGATGTCCGCGACCAAGTCGGGGGCGGAGCCCTTTACCGATGCTCACCGCGCCCATTACGCGCCCGCCGCCATCGCCGCCGAGAAGCGCCCCGATGTGCTGGCGCGCCTGATCGAACGCGAACTCACCGAGCCGTTGGTGCGGCGGAACAATTCCTTGGCCAAGTACGCGAATCACACCGGTTTCATCCCGAACGGCGACGAGCAGGAGAATGCGATCCTGCAGCTGGCCTCAGCCCCCCACGGCCAGCGCGTGCGCCTCGCCTTGGCGTCGGCGCTTCCGCACCTCACCCCGACCATGCGCACGCTCGTCGCCCAGCACCTGCTGCGTTACGACCAGGACGCGACCGACCATAACCTCCCGCTGCTCGTTTGGACGGGGATCCGCGAGCTGCCGCTCGCCGAACTGGCCAACTGCGCCCACGTCTGCCGGATCCCGCAGGTGACCAAGCTCATCGCCCGTCGCCTCGCCGAGGCTTCGGATAAGCAGCCGGGTCCGTTGAACGAGCTGCTGGCCGAAGCCGCCGAAATGCCGGATGGTCAGGCGGAGATCGTGGCTGGCCTCGCGGAGGGACTCAAAGGTTGGCGCAAGGCCCCCAAGCCGGCGGACTGGGATAAGTTCGTCGCCTCCCTGTCGCCGACGGAGACCGCCGCCCTCGGCACGGTGCGGAAGCTCAACGTGCTCTTCGGCGACGGCGTGGCCCTCGAGGAGATCCGCCGGATCGCGCTGGACGACCAGGCGCTCGTGGAGCAACGCCGCGCCGCCTTGCTCGGCCTGATCGAGGCCAAGGATCCCCAACTGAAGGCGGTCTGCGAGAAGTTGCTTACCGTGCGCGGCGTGACGATGGAGGCGATCCAGGGACTCACGCAGTTCGACCAGGATGGCGTCGCGAAGCGGATCCTCGAGCGCTACCCGCAACTCTACCCGCACGAACGCCCGGCGGCCATCGTCGCGTTGGTCTCGCGCCCGCGTTTCGCGTGGGAGCTCCTCCAGGCGATCGAAGCCGGCAAGATCCCGAAGGCTGACCTCGGGCCGGCGGCGGCGCGGCAGGTACGCGGTTTCCGGGACGCGACGCTCGACGCGTTGCTCTCCAAAGTCTGGGGCGAAGCGCGCGAGACTTCCGCCGATAAGCGGCAGCTCATGGCGGAGCTCAAGGCCCGCCACACGCCGTCGTTCATCGCCGCCGGGGATGCGTCGCGCGGACGCGCGCTCTTCGCCGCCGTGTGCGGTCAGTGCCACCAACTCTTCGGCGAGGGTGGGGCGCTCGGACCCGACCTCACCGGCGGCGGACGTCGCGACCTGAACTACCTCGTCGAGAACATCGTCGACCCGAGCGCGGTCGTGGACGCCGCGTATTTCCTCAACACGATCACGCTGAAAGACGGACGCGTACTTAGCGGAATCGTCGGCGCGCAGAACGCACGCACGCTCACGCTGCGCTCGGTCGGCCAGGAACACGTCATCGAGCGCGTGGAAATCGCGCAGCGCGAGACCCTGCCGATCTCGCTCATGCCCGAAGGACTCCTCCAGGCCTTCACCCCGGAGCAGCAAAGGGACCTCCTCAAGTACCTTATGGGGGACGGGCAGGCAGGTTTTCCGAGATAAACCCGAAGAAAGTTCAAATTTGTTAACAGTCAGTAAACTGCTGATTATTAACATTTTGAAGATTAAACATCACCCGAAAGAATGACCGGATGCAAAATAAATAGTGACAGTTAACTGTCCGTATGCATGGTGTTCAGCATCGGTTCTCCCCCAATGCGTTGGCCACAAACCCAGCGAGATAAAGGAGAACACCCGCTCATTCTCATACCGGGGACGTCACGACGATCCCGGGCCAGCAAAAGAAAGAATAAACGCCAGGGGAGGGGCCACGGGCCGCGCCGCAACGCCGCCACACTGTGGACCAAACCCGACCCCCTGGCATCACTTTTGGGTTTCCCGGTCGCCTCCCATCGACCCCGGCTTCGGCCGGCCTAGGGAATCCACCCTTCGGATTGTAGCTCAGCCAGGCCAAAGCGCTTGCTCGGGGTGCAAGAGATCACCGGTTCGAATCCGGCCAGTCCGACCATTTTGAGCCGCTCGCCTTAGGTTATTGTGATTAACCCCTTGGGCTAACGACCCACCGCACCACGGTGAGGTCACCCCTTGCTCAACCCCCTTTCGAGCCGCAGCTTCTCGGTTATCACAACAAACGAAACGTAAACCTCCACCGGTCGGCGCAAGCCGGGAGGTTCCCCGGCGCGAACAGCGAAGCGGGTTCACCGAAAACAACTCGAGGGCAAACCCTCGCTCGAAATCCCCAGGCCACGCCTGGCCCCTTTTTATCCTCCTAGCTTAATCGGAAAGAGCAGGGCAGGCCTGCGAAGCCCCGGATGCCAGTTCGATTCTGGCGGAGGATACCATCACGTTCGGATAGTTCAATGGACAGAGTAGCCGGTTTCGACCCGGAAGATGAAGGTTCGAGTCCTTCTCCGAATACCATTTCGAGCCGATGACCAAGAGTCACTCTTGGGAAAAATTCGCTTGGCCGCCACTGGCGCGATCATCCCACCAGGGAATAGCTCAGCCGGGCGGAGCGCGCGATCGGGCTTTGCGAGGCCGCGGGTGCGAAGCCCTGACCCTCTACCATCGAGTGGCGTCATGGCATCGCACCTGCTTTCGGCGCAGGGGATTGCAGGTTCAAATCCTGTCTCGGTGATTTTGGTCAGGGTGGCGGAACGGCAGACGCAACGCCCTTAAGATGCGTCCATTTGTGGGTTCAAGTCCCACCCCTGATATTTCATGGTTTCGTGGCGGAATTGGCATACGTGCTTGCCTCAGACGCGAGATGATGCGGGTTCGAATCCCGCCGAAACCACCTTTCAACGGCGTCTAAGCCGATGGCGCGAGGCCGCGGTCCGCCAAGCAGCCTTCGCTGGGTGCAAGCCGCGGAGGCGCCCCCTTTATCGGCGGTACGTTCAATGGCGAACAGCAGGCTGTAAATCTGCCGAGTTACTCGCAGCAGGTTCGATTCCTGCACCGCCGACCATTTGACATCCTCGCGCAAGGCGTTGAGGCCGGCTTTGAACCGGTCAAGGTCGGGGTTCGAGTCCTCCCGAGGGTTCCATTTTCACGCGCGCAAGCCGCGCATTGGCCGACGCCAGGCCGGCGGCGGCCGCTTCCATGGATTGCACTTTTGCAAGCGTAGCCAAAGTCGAAGGCAGGGTCGGGCAAACCCCGAATCCAACCCCACATCTTTGTCCAGTCATCTGGGCCGAACGGGTAGTTGGTTATCTGCAAAATCCCGAAGTGTAGGTATCGAATCCTGCCGCTTGCACCTTTTCGAGCCGAACGTCGTCGGTTATCCGCACCCAGATAGAAATGGAAAAATCGCAGCTGATGCGCGCAAGCGTGGCGATCCGGGCAACCGGTTCATCGGCAATATCCCGACGGCAAATCCTTGCTCGAATCCTCCGGTCACAATCTGGTTTGGCGCTTCTTAGCGTAATGGTAGCGTGCTCGGTTTGGGACCGAGAGGTTGGCGGCTCAAGTCCTCCATGGGGGCCAATCCCCGACTTGTTCCATCCTGTGGAACGGTATTTCAGTTCGGATCATTTCCAACGGATAGGATAGCCGGTTACGAACCGGCCGATGAAGGTTCGAATCCTTCTCCGAACACCATTTCGAGCCGAAGGCCAAGAGTTACTACGTCTCAAAACCTCTTGGCCGCCACTTGCTCGTTCTTCGCGCCGCTGGCGCAATCATCGCATCAGGATATAGTTTAGTCAGGCAGAGCGCGCAATCGGGGTCCGCGAGGCCGCGGGAACGAAGCACGCTTCCCTGACCAATCATGCGGACGTACTTATACGTATGGCGACTTCTAGTCCAACTTCTTGCACAGCGATGGGCCGCCAGGATCCTAGGTTGCCTCGCACGATACGCCAGCAGGTGAAATCCCTGCCGTTCGTACCTTTCCTGTCCGGGTAGCTCAAATGCACAGAGCAGCTAGGTCCTAACTAGCAGGCTGAGAGTTGGAATCTCTCTTCGGGCACACTTTCTGAAGGGGTAGCTTAATCAAAGCACCGTGAAAACATCCAGCGCACCACCTTGCTCGGGCAACCGGAGCCGCTCGTGCTGGGTTATCTCGATAAGCTCGGAGCTGCGGGTGAAAACCCCGCCCCCTTCACCTTTTATAGTCGCATAGCTCAGCTGGTCAGAGCGCCGGGCAGATAACCCGGAGACCGATGGTTCGAACCCATCTGTGACTACCATTTCAGGGGATGATCCATAATCATCCCGAATTTCAGGAGGGGTCGTCTAATCCTAAGACAGCGCGACAAACATCCAACGCAACCAACTTGCTTGGGCAACCGGAGCCGACCGTTGTTGGGTTATTACCGAAACACGTCATGCGGGTGAAAATCCCGCCCTCTCCACCATTTCAATCGGCCGTTCAAATCTATGGTTAGGTTAACGGCGTCGCAATCAATGTTCAGGGCTTCGACTCCCCAACAGTCCACCATTGATCGTGAGATGAGTGTAATCCGCAGCACGGGCCTCTGGCGAGGACCTGGACGGGATTCGAGTTCCCGATTTTCCTCCATTATAGGCAGCGCCCATAGGTTGGCCGACGGACTCATAAGCCGTCCGTGACGATTCGAATTCGTCCGTTGCCTCTTTGTTACGCACCCGCGGCCGGGGGCTTCTGTTCGTCACGGCGGCTCCCGGGCGACGGCATCCCTTTCAGTCCAAACCAACAACGCAATCAAATGCACTAACACCAACAACCGCCCTCACGGGCACCACAGAACATGAAAAACAACATCAAGCAGGCCCTCGCGGGCCTCAACGCGACCGAGACCCCCCAGGGTCTCCCCATCCCCGGCAGGGACATGGTCGAGAACAACGCCGGGGGCTTCGTCTTCAAGCTCGACGAATGGAAGCAGCTGGAAAGGTTCCTGATCCTCGGTTCCGAGGGCGGTACCTTCTACGTCTCCGAAAAGAAGCTGACGGCCGAAAACGCCAACTTGGTCCTCCTTCTGCTCAAGAAGGATGGCCTCAAGGTCGTCGCGAAGACCGTCGAGATGCTCAAGTCCGGCAGGGCTCCCAAGCCCGACGTCGGGATCTTCGTCCTCGCGCTCGCCGCCTCGAAGGGCGACGACGCCACCAGGAAGGCGGCCCTCGCCGCGGTTCCCACCGCCCTCAAAACGGGCACGCAGCTCCTCAAGTTCGTCGACTCCGTCAACGGGCTCAGGGGTTGGGGTAGGGGGCTGAAGAAGGCCATCCAGCTCTGGTTCAAGGGGAAGAAGTCCGAGACGCTCGCCCTCCAGCTCGTGAAATACAAGCAGAGGGAAGGGTGGTCGATGAAGGACGTCCTGAGGCTCGCCAAGCCCGTGCCCGAGACGGAAGTCCAGGGTAAGCTCTTCGGCTGGACCGCGAAGAAAGAGAAAGCCGAATGGGCGAAAGCCCCCGTCGCCCCCGGCGACAAGGCGCTCGACTTCGTCTGGGCCGCCGAACAGGCCGTCGCCGTCAAGTTCGTCGACGTGGACGCGACGGAGGCGCAGGCGAAGGCGGTGCTCGCCGAAGCCAACCAGGCCTCGGTCAAGAAACTGGTCGAACTCATCACCACCTACAGGCTCCCCAGGGAAGCCCTGCCCACCGAAGCCCTCAACAGGGCCGAAGTCTGGGAGGCGCTGCTCCAGGAGATGCCCATGACGGCGATGATCAGGAATCTCGGCAACCTCTCGAAGGTGGGTCTGCTCAAGCCCCTCTCCGATGCCGAGAAACTGGTCTACCAGAGGCTGACCGATGCCGAGAGGCTGAGGGGCGCCAAGGTGCACCCCATCCAGGTGCTCTCCGCCCTGAGGACCTACGCCTCGGGCAGGGGCGTCAGGTCGGCGGCCACTTGGACCGTCTCGAACAAAACCGTCGAAGCCCTCGACGAGGCGTTCGAGCTGTCCTTCGGGGCCGTCGAACCCGCGGGCACGAGGCACCTCCTCGGTCTCGACGTCTCCGGGTCGATGTCCTGGGGCGAGATCGCCGGCGTACCCGGGCTCACGCCTTCGGCAGCGACGGCCGCTCTCGCGGTAGTCGCTGCGAGGACGGAGCCTTGGACCGCCATCATGGGTTTCGCCGATTCGTTCAGGGACCTTGGTATCACCGCCAAGGACAGAATCGATGAGGCGACCAGGAAGGTCTCCGGGCTCACGTTCGGCGGTACCGATGCCTCGTTGCCCATGACCTGGGCGCTGGCGAACAAGGTGAACGTCGACACGTTCGTCGTCCTCACGGACAGCGAGACGTGGGCGGGCAAGATCCAGCCCGTGCAGGCTTTGGTGAAGTACAGGCAGGCCACCGGCATCGACGCCAAGTTGATCGTGGTCGGCATGACTTCGACGGGCTTCACGATCGCGGATCCCACCGATGCCGGGATGCTCGACGTCGTCGGTTTCGACGGCGCGACGCCCGCGCTCATGGCCAAGTTCGCGAAAGGCCTCATCTAAGGCAATCCCTACAGAGGCCGGTCGGCGGAGCTCACCCCTCCGCCGTCCCGGCCCCTTTTTCCCTCTTTCTTTTGCTCGGCCTCGGGCGTTCAGGCGTCCCCGGTATCCCTTTTACTACGATTCCTCTCCACCACCATGTTCCTCCTCTCCGACGACCTCTTCGCCGACCACCAGGCCGGTGACCAGGCCCAGGCCCTCGCCGCCAAGCAGGGCGCGCTCGACCTCCTCGTGACCATCGGGCAGCTGCCCGCCGGGCGCATCCGCGACCAGCTGGTCGGCGCGTTCGGGTTCGACTTCTTCGATCACCTCACGGTCGGGGACACCGCCGTCTCGCTCGAGGCCAAGGATATCCTGCTGCTTTCGCTCCCCGAACGCCTCGCCTTCCTGAAGGGTGTCTCCCGCGTGCTGCGCCAGCTGATCCGCGCCGGTCGCACGCCTTGCTGGTGCCACCGGCCCAGCACGCTGAAGCTGTCGCTCGCCGCGCTGGCGACCCTCGTCGTCTCCGGCAAGGCCGGGCGCAAGCTCGCCTTCAAGGCCGTCAACCGCGTCGAGTGGTTCTGCTTCCGTGACCTCGCCCTCGGCCAGGGCCTCGCCTACGAGGACTGGATCAGGCTCCTCGCGGAACAGCGCCTGGGCGATACCGAGCCCGACTCGGCGGACTTCGCGGAGCTCGAGCGCCTCGCCGGCGCCCGGATCCTCGAGTTCATCGGCGAGACCGGCCAGGCTTTCTGACCGGTCTCGCTTGGCCTTCTCTTTTTCATAACAATCTACTAATACAGCGATCATGCCGCTCGACTTCAAGCAGCTCCGGCCCCTGTTCGGGGCGCTCGACGCCACCCTGGCCGACCGTTTCGCCGGTAAGCTGGCCCGCTCGACCCCCGCGCTCCCCGCCGAGGAGGCGCTGGTCCTGGCGGCCGCCGTCGTGGCGGAGCCGGCCGCGACGACGGCCGGCGCGTGGCCGGAACTGGAGACCATCCGGCTGGCCTTGGTCGCGGATGCCACGCGGCGCCGGCTTGCCGTGGCGCGGCCGATCCCGCTGCCCTACGAGGTCTACGGTTCGGCGGGTATCCATGTTTCGGCCCGGCAGCAGATGGACGATGTCATGCGGCTCGGACCGGTGATCGCGGGCGCGCTCATGCCGGACGCGCACGTGGGCTATGGCATGCCCATCGGCGGGGTCGCCGCCACGGAGAACGCCGTCATTCCCTACGCCGTCGGCGTGGATATCGGCTGCCGCATGCATCTCACGGTCTTCCGCCAACCGGCCGTCGAACTGGAGTCCCTGCGCGGCCGCCTCCGGGAGGCCTTGCTCAAGGGGACCCGCTTCGGCCAGGACATGCGCCCGACGCCGCTGGAGCATCCGCTGCTGGATGACCCGCGTCTGGCCGCGGTCGAACAACGGCTCCGGAAGGCCGACCTGCGGACGCGGGCGGGCCGTCAGTTCGGCACGTCCGGCGGCGGCAACCACTTCGTCGAGTTCGGCGAGCTCCACCTGACCGCGCCGGCCGAGGGCATCCCGGCCGGACGCTGGCTGGCGTTGCTCAGCCACTCGGGCTCCCGCGCCCTGGGTTACAACATCGCCAATTACTTTTCGGACCTCGCCAAGCGGATCACCCCGCTGGCGCCCGAACTCGAGCGACTGGCCTGGTTGCCGATGGATACGGAGGAAGGCCAGGCTTACTGGCAGGCGATGGAGGCCTCCGGTGATTACTCGGCGGCGAACCATCAGGTCATCCATGACACCGTGGTCGCCCTCGCCGGGCTCGAGCCTGTTCGGGCGATCAGCAATCACCACAACTTCGCCTGGAAGGAGCGGCACGACGGACGAGAGTTGATTGTCCATCGCAAAGGGGCGACCCCCGCCGGGGCCGGCGTCCTCGGCGTCATCCCGGGCTCGATGGGCGCGCCGGGTTTCCTGGTCCGCGGTCGGGGCGCTCCCGCTTCGTTGGAGTCGGCTTCGCATGGGGCCGGTCGTCAGATGTCCCGCACCCAGGCGCTCAAGGACATCGCCCCGGAACGCAGGGATGCGGAACTGCGAGCGGCCGGGGTCGAGCTCCTCGGCGGCGGGTTGGACGAGGCTCCGGGTGCTTATAAGGATATCCGTGCCGTGATCGGCGCCCAGGCCGCCCTCGTCGAGGTGCTGGCGGAGTTTCACCCGCGCCTCGTGCGGATGGCCGGCGCCGTCGAAAAGGATCCCGAAGAAGGCAACTGAGCGGGCGCGCCGGGGATGGTGGGCTCAGCGACGGTTGCGCCACCAGCCGACGAGCGCGCCGCCGATCCCGCCGAGGATGGCGCCGAGCGGACCGGTGATGAAGATGCCGAGGAGCGGGCCTTGGTTGGCCTCGGGTTTGAAGATCATCGGGCCGAAGAAGCCACCGATGAAGCCGATGCCACCAAGGATGGACGAAC
>Ga0255070_1000232_pt1 | contig 12116 bp, 13 predicted proteins | sample Colum_Miss_RepB__FD_188464 | JGI IMG/M metagenome (GOLD analysis project Ga0255070, IMG submission 188464) | Freshwater microbial communities from Columbia River, Oregon, United States - Colum_Miss_RepB_8h | ecosystem: Environmental > Aquatic > Freshwater > River | place: USA: Oregon | collected...
CCTGTTTAGGAGATTTGATGCATAATATAGCATTAACTTTTGCAATAACTAAAATAGTTATTTGTAGATAGGTAAGATATACATACCTTTGTATCAACTAATTATGGAAACCAAACCTAAATCTCCCATTGTACAACGACTGAAAAAATCAGTGGAGGATAGCTATATCCTGGGTGAGAAGTATTACAGGATCTTGTCAGCTGTCAATGACCTCAAGTTGACAAACAGGGAGATACAGCTTATTGCGTTTGCTGCTATGAAGGGTAATATATCCTATGCTAACATACGTAAGGAATTCTGTGAGAAGTACGACAGTACCTCTCCTGCAATCAATAACATTATTAGTAAGCTGAAGAAGATGGGTGTGTTTGTAAAGGATGGGACAAAGGTAAAAGTCAATCCTCTCATTCTGCTCAACTTCGACAAAGATATTATATTGCAAATAAGTCTAATACATGGATAAGCCTATAAGCATGTCTGTCAGAGACTTCCTAGTTAGGACGCTTGCAGTAAAGATGTTGACAAGTGAAAAGACAATTGAGACTGTTGTAAACCACCAGTTTCAGTCTGCGAACGAGGCAATGGATCTTAACAATAGTATCGAGATAGCTGGCTTTGGAAAGTTTTATTTCAATAAGAAGAAAGCCACAAAAAGGCTTGGAGCATTGAAAGCTAAGAAAGACGCTATGGAAACTATAATAGCAGATGAGACCACATCTGAACAAAAGAGACGTTCGTCTCAAGTGACACTAGAAAAAACAGAAGCTCTGATCAATTTGTTAAAAACAAAAACTATTTATGAAGATCAACTTCTCTCAGATTTACGAGGGGTGGAAGAATAACCTCTTTCCAGCAGACGACATGAAGGAACATATAAGACAAGTGAGCCAAACAAGAATGGCTATTTGTGATGCTTGTGAATGGTGTTCTGAGAACAAGCCCAAGAAACCTCGTAGGTTTGATAAACATTGTACTCATTGTGGATGTGTTCTCTCAGCCAAAACTAAATGCTTATCCTGCAGTTGCCCTATAGAAAAGTGGGTGGCAGAGATAGAATCTAGAGAAGATGAAGAACAATTAATACAAACAATATATGGAAAACAGGGAAGTGAAAATAGAAAAGATTCCACTGAACACGCTAATTGATACGCTTGTTGACCTATATAATAAAGGGATAGACTACGTAGATATAGTGGGGGTTCCAGGAGTTGAATTTGATAGAATGGGTATAGCCTTCACAAGAGACTATATGACAGAGCAGGGAAAGGAAAACTTTGAAGGACTAGATATTGACTTAGAGATTAAAATTTCTAAGTTAACAGATGATGATTTAAACGAATTAATATAAAACCAATGAGTAAAAAGACTCACTATACAGAAGTCATTAATATACTACATGAACTACATAATGACTTTCCAACATACAACTTGGGAAGACACTTAGCTACAGCTCTTGCAGATTATGGTGATATTTGGGGCATAACAGACAAAGAACTGGCTTTTGCTCTAAGCAAATACAAGGCTGAGATTGAAATGGATGTTCCTCACACTGATGACTCTGAATTAGAAAAAATAATTAAAGAAGGTATGGACCTTGATAATATCCTTAAGGAGGAGGATGAAGATGGCGACTATTAAAAAAACTACATATATAAATACAGAGCTTGAATGGGCTGAGGCACAACTCAAAACATGGAAAGCTTACGTAGATGCTAACCCATTACATGAATTGAAAGATAGGATTGAGTGGAAACCTACAGCTAAAGGAGGAATGTTACCAATGGTGATTGCCTCAATTGAAGCTCAGGGTAAGTTTGTACAGGAGACAATGAAGAACTACCTTGCCCTAGTGGAAGTGGTAGATAAGCTAAGAAGCATGGAAGAAGCAAAAGTGGAAGTAAGAGGTAAAGGTGAGTTATCAGGAGCTGCTGCTGAGTTCTTAGCAAATAGAAAATAATGGAACTACAAAGCATAGACTACAAAGACTGGTTTATAAATCAGAAGCGTATTCCTGATAAAGACTCTCAGGAGTGTAAGCCATTCTTTGACTTTCACAGAGAGTTATGTTTAAATGGAGCTATGATGGGGGGTACTTATATTAACCCCTTTTTATATTGGCACCTTAACATATGGCATACAGAAGTAGATATAATAGATAGTTATGGGAGGATTGCACAGAAATATGCTAATCCCCTATTGAGAGATAATGAATGGCTTGTGACGAACGAAATTGACAGAGCTCAACAAGAAAAGAGGGGCTTAGTCATTCTAGGTATTAGACGTTTTGCCAAGTCTGTTCTTGAAGCATCCTATATTGCATGGGGTGCGACCTTTGATGAAAACAGTCAGAATATCATAGCAGGCTTAAATGCCCCAGATATTAAACTGATTACTGATAAGATTGACAAAGGATTGAATTTCATTCCTGAGTATTGGAGATGGCAGAGAATTGAGGACAACTGGAAGAACCAAGTGACTCTAGGTATAAAGACCAGGTCTGGTGAACGTATCCCATTCTCTTCCATTCTAATACGTAACCTTGATGAAGGTAACAATGAAGAGGCAATTGCAGGTACAAAACCACGTAAATTAATTATAGATGAGATTGGTAAAGGGAATTTTCTTAGAGGTTTACAGGCTGCTATTCCAGGTTTCACTACACCCTATGGTTGGGGATGTAGTCCCATTCTTACTGGTACAGGTGGGGACATGAAGAAATTCATGGATGCCAAAAGTTTAATGTTTGACGTAGATAACTTTAATTTCCTTACATATAATAATGCTAAAGATGACAAACGTATACATGGGTTGTTTATCTCACATAAGTATAGAATGGAAGCTAAAGATGAATCTACACTAGGAGCATACTTAAATGAACCAGCTAAATCAGACTTACACAATGTAAAAATGCTTGTAAGTGATGAAGAGAAAGCTACAAAGATTACTAATGATAACTTAGAAAGACTTAAGAAAGCTGGTGATCGTATAGCTTATTTAAAAGAAAAGATGTACTATCCTCAAGAAGTGGATGATATCTTTTTGAATGAGGACACAAATATATTTGATATTGAGAGTGCTAAGAGACAGAAGACTAGATTGTTAAATCAAGAAAGAACAGGAACTCCTGTTATATTATTTTCTGGAGAGAAGGGTATTGAACATGAGTTTACAGATAAAATGCCTATCTCTAACTTCCCTCTAAAGAACTCAGATCTAAAAGAAGCACCTGTTGTTATATATGAATTCCCTATAGATAATCCACCTTATGGATTGTATGTAGCAGGAGTCGATCCATATAGACAAGGTAAGTCTGCATATTCAACTTCACTTGGATCTGTATACATATATAAGAGGATGCATGAAATTAGTGGTGAGAAGTATCAAGATATGTTCGTAGCTTCGTATTGTGCTAGACCTGATAAGAAAGAAACTTGGGAAGAACAAGCTAGATTTCTTATTAAATATTATAACGCTAGAGCTCTTTGTGAGAATGATGATATATCCTTTATTGAATATATGAAAGCTAAAGGAGATGCTCATTATTTAGAAAGACAACCTGAATGGTTGAAAGAGATTGTACCAAACACCACTGTAAAAAGAGATTATGGTATTCATCGTTCAGCTGCAAAGGTAATTGACTATCTTCACACATGTCTTAAGAAGTATATGGAAAGTCCTATCTTTGTAGAAAAGAATGACGCAGGAGAAGTGATTAGAGAAGTATTAGGTGTGAGTAAAATATTTGATCCTGTATTACTTGAAGAGATTATTCAATACAATGATCAAGGTAACTTTGATAGAATTGTAGCTGCAGAGTTAGCCATAGCACAAGCATTAAAGATGGACCCAATAATGGGTAAGATAGGTGGAACAAGTGATGAACGAGTTGCTTCTATGTTTAAGAAGAAGAGAGGAAACATACTCTTCACTGACTCTAGAAATAATGTGTTTGGACAATCAAAAAATAAATATAAACGAAATAAATTGTTTTCATAATGGCAATTATAAGGTACACAAAAGACGCAACAATAAGATATGCTTATCTGAATATCTTCCCTGATCAGTTTAAAACTGATAAAGAAAAGATGGACGAAAGCTGGATTAAGAATACAATGGACTACTTTGCAAACAAAGCATATGCTGAGTATGTTAAAGCTAGAGATACATTTGTAAAAAACTATGATCTTGTTAAAGGTATTTTAAGAAGAGAAGATTTTTATGTAGAACCAGAAGTTAGAAGTTTTACAGATGTGTTAACAGCAGATCTTGCTCTTCCTGCTTATGTAAAACATTATTCTATAATGACTACTCCTATTAATGAATTAGTGGGAGAGATTAGTAAAAGACCTGATGCATTTCGTGTCAAAGCATTTGATGATGATAGTAAGTCTGAAGAGTTAGAGTTTAAAACTCAAATATTAAATGACTATATTCTTAGTCAAGCAAAACAAAAAATACAACAACAAGCTGCTCTTAATGGAGAAGAACTTGATGAAGAAGAATTAAATCAAATGAGTTTAGATGATGTTAAAGATGAATTGGATTCTTACACATCTACAGCAGAGAAGTGGGCAAACCATATTCTTACAGCTCAGAAAATGGAGTTTAACCTTAAAGAAAAAGGTGAAGATTCATTTAGAGATCTTTTAATATCTGCTAGAGAGTTCTTCCATATATACGAAGATAACTCCAAACTTGGATTTAATGTAGAGGTAGCTAACCCTAAGAATACTTGGTTCTTAACTACTCCAGATAGAAAGTGGATTTCAGATACTACAGGTCGTGCACAAGGAGCTTACGCTGCTGGTACTGTACAAGTATTAGAACTATCTGAAATTATTGAATCTATTCCTGATCTTACTAAAGATGAGATTGATCATTTACGTTCTTCATTACAAGACTATGGTCTCATTAATGTACGTGAATCTAACTTAGGTAATCCTAATGCTGTTCCAGGTAATGACTCTATTCAATATGATACATACGATCCTCTTGTTCTACAAACTAGAATGATTATTGAATCTGAGATGAAAGAGAATAATGATGGTTTACAGGATTTCTTAGGTCTTACATCTAACGTTAGTAGCTTTGGTTACAAGTATGTAGTGGTAAGAGCTTATTGGATTTCTAAAAAGAAAATAGGTAAAGTAATCTATACAGACGAAATGGGCAACGAGCAGTCTATGCTTGTTGATGAAAACTATAAATCAGGAACTATCCCTACACAAGAATCACTAGAGTGGGGATGGATTAATGAATGGTATCAAGGTATTAAGATTGGTCCAGACATCTACCATATTAAACCTTATAAGTTATTACCTTATTGTCCAATCATTGGTCAAACATTTGAAGTTAAGAATACAGAAGCTAAGAGTTTAGTAGATATGATGAAACCTTTCCAGGTAATTTATAATGTTTGTATGAATCAACTTTATAAGTTATTAGAGAAGGAAGTAGGTAAGGTACAATTAATGTCTATTAGACATATTCCTATTCCTAAAGATGGTGATGCTCAAGATGCATTAGATATCTGGGAAATGGAAGCACGTAATAGAGGTGTAGTATTTGTTGATGATAGTCCTGAAAACTTAAAGAGTCCATCTAGTTTCAACCAATTTACAAGTCTTGACCTTACACGTACGCAAGAGATCCAAGCAAGATATACTTTAGCACAACAAATCAAGAATGAATGTTGGGAATTAATTGGTTTATCTAAGCAAAGATTAGGATCTGTATCTGCTAGTGAAAGTGCTACAGGTACCAATACAGCTATTACACAATCTTATGCTCAGACAGAACCATTATTTGTAGCACATGAATATATTATGGGTCAGTTATATCAAGGTGTTATTGATGCAGCTTTATATGTAGAATCTAAAAAACCACAATCAACTATATCTTATATTACAAATGAAGGAGAGTCTGCATTTGTACAAGTAAATGGTACAGATCTTAGATTTAGAGATTTAAAAGTATACTTAACTAACAGACCTGAAGATAAAGAAATGTTTAATGAAATCAGAGGATTGTCTCAAGCTGTTATACAAAATGGTGGTAGCTTACATGATGTAATTGAACTATACAGTACCAACTCTATTAGACAAATGAAGAAAGTGTTTAAGACACTTAAGGATAGACAACAACAATTGGAAGATCAAAAGATGCAACAACAACAGCAACAGTTGGAACAACAACAACAACAAGCTGAAGCTGCACTTGCTGCTGCTCAACAACAATCAGAAGAGAAGACAGCTAATGAAAATTACCAAGCTGAACTTGATAGAATTAATAAGAAAGAGATTGCTCTTATTGCAGCTGAGTCTAAGAGTGGACCATTATCTGATGCAGACCAAAGTGGATCACCAGATGTCTTAGAGATTGATAAGTTAGCTCTTGAACAAAGTAAAGCTAATAGAGAGTATCAAGGAAAGATGAATGAAATCCAAAGCAGAAACAGAATGGACATGGAGAAGTTAAAAGTTGAAAGAGAAAAATTACAGGTTGATAGAGATAATCAAAAGAATGATTTAGCAATTGCTAAAGAAAACGCAAAAGGAAGAGCAAAAGCAAAACCAAAAACTAAATAATGTTTGATAAACTGATTGAGATAATTACTAACTGGTGGTTACAACTAACCCCAGTTATTATTATCAGAGACTATGAGGAAGCTGTATTGCTCAGATTTGGGAAATTTAAGGCAGTCCTTAAACCAGGTATGCATCTTAAAATTCCTTTGTTTGATGAAGTAATAGATCAACATGTGGTAGTAACAACACTTAGTTTAGATGCTCAATCTTTATATACTCTTGACAAACAGAATATTGTAGTTAAGGGACTTATAAAATACAAGATAGCAGATGTTAAAACATTCTTGCTAGAAGTATATGATGCACAGGATGCTCTCTCAGATATGTCTCAAAGCATCATTAAGAATGTTATTATGTCAATGACCTTAGAGGAATGTACAGATTCTGAATTAGATAATACTTTGACAAAGAAAGTTAGGGTGGAGGCACGCAAGTGGGGGGTTGAGGTTCAACAAGTTACTCTTACAGACCTTGCTCCAATTAGAAGCTTTAGGCTTATAAATGACAATTTTATTAACAAATTAGATTAGAGTAAAAAATATTAATGCTATATTATATTGAATAATAGCCTGTATAGAGCCCTGTCTCTTTGCTGTTAATTTAACTTGATATACTTTTACATTGAAAACCAAATAAATACAACTACATATGGCTGAAAATCTAGATACACCCCAATTGGGTAACTTTAGTATTCAAGATACTATGGATATGGGTATGGGTAGTCAAGAGCTATTAGATGGCTTATTTGCACCTGAAACTGCTACAGGAAGTCCTGATGACATTCATGACATTAAAGACGAACCTGCTCCAGCACCTACTCCAAAGAAAACTACTTCTAAACAGCACGCTATCCCAGATCCTGTAGATTCTACAGAAGATAAAAAGGATGAACCAATTAAAGGAATTGAAGATTTCTTATATGGTAAAGAGGATGAGGAAGCTGAAGAAGATGATGAAGAAGCACCAGCTGCACCAGTTAAGAAAACTACGCAACCTGCTGATAATCAAGAAGATAGTAATGATGAAGGTGAAGAAACTCCTACGAGTCAATTCAGTGCTTTATCAAATGACCTTTTCAAATTAGGTGTGTTCTCTAAAGATGAAGATGAAGAAGAAGACACTGCAATAGATACTCCTGAAGCATTCTTAGAACGCTTCCAAGCAGAAAAGAAAAAAGGAGCTATTGAAATTGTAGACAACTTCATTGGACAGTTTGGAGAAGATTATCAAAAAGCATTTGATGCCATATTTGTAAAAGGAGTAGATCCTAAAGATTACTTTGGTACATTCAACCAGATTCAGTCATTTGCTGAGATGGACTTAACTCAAGAGAATAATCAAATATCTGTACTTAAGCAAGCTTTGTCAGATCAAGGTTTTGAGAAAGAAGACATAGATACAGAAGTTGAAAGAATTAAAAACTATGGTGATTTAGAAAGTGTTGCTACTAAACATCATAAAGTCCTAATAAAGAAAGAAGCTGCTAAGCTTCAACAAATTGAGCAACAAAGAGAAACTCAATTACAACAGCAACAAGCCATCAAGCAACAATACTATCAAAATGTAAACAGTGTTTTACAAGAGAAGATTAAAGCTAAAGAATTTGATGGCATACCAATTAACCCTAAATTAGCTGGTGAACTACAAGATTTCCTAGTAACAGATAAGTACAAAACAAATTCAGGTGAGACTCTCACTGATTTTGATCGTACAATTCTGGAGCTGAAACGTCCTGAGAATCATGCAACCAAAGTAAAGCTTGCGTTGATCATGAAGATAATGGAGAAAGATCCTACATTATCTACTATTCAAAAGACAGGTATCACCAAAAAGTCTAATGAATTATTTGGTGAAGTTGCCAGACAAGCCCAGAAGAGTTCAGTGAAATCTAAACCATCCACTAAATCCACTTCTTGGTTTCAATAAACAATTTATATAACAAAAATTAAAAAAGTATAACAATGGCAATTCAAACAATTCCAGGTTTAACTGGATTTACCTATGCTAGAGTAGCTTCTATGGACAAGCGTGCAGTAGGTAAGTTGACTGACTCAAACCATCTAGAGAGCTTTCACTCTACAGAGCCTGCAGATTATGATAAGAAGATTATCAGTCTGTACACTCAGAGTTCTCTTTATAGTAATGATTTCTTAGACATGATTAACAAGTCTACTCCTTACTATATTGATAATAATAGTGATGCTTGGAAATGGCAAGTACAAGTTCCTTACAAGTTCCCAAAAATTATTGACGTTCCTACTAGCACTTTGGAGTTATCCAAGCCTGGTATTGATGGTCAAGAGTTCCAATTGATTATCGACACTAATGAGTTCTCTAAGAACGCTATCATTTCTGTAGGTACTCGTCAGTATGGTCCTCGTTTCTATGTAGTAAAAGATCCTGTTCCTTGGAACGTAGGTTTCTTGTACACTTTCAATTTAGTAAGTGACAACCCAACTGTTGATTTCGTAAGCCCTATCTTCTTGCAAGTAGGTGTGGAATTAGAGTTAGTTGATGCTGCTATTGGTGAGTTTGATCAAGACTTATTAGGTCTTCCTCGTTTAGGTGAGCAAATCACAATGTTTGAATCTTTAGGTTCTGCATATGGTTATGAGCACAAAATCACTGAGTGGGCTGATGACAAGATGATGAGAGATGCTTCTGGCAAACCTTTAGATATCTTAGTATATGCTCCTCAAAGACGTAACCAATTACCTTTAACTCGTAACGATGTTAAGTGGGAACCATTTATTGAGTTCTGGATGCGTAAGTCTATGTTAGAATTAAAAGTTAAGCGTATGATCTGGGCTCGTCCAGGTACTGTGAAGACTAATGGTTCTAAGCAAGAATTAAAGCGTACTTCTGCTGGTGTATATCACAGAATGCGTAACAATGGTAACTTAGTACAGTACAACAGAGGTGAGTTCACTGCGAACTTAATTCGTTCTGTATTTGGTGACTTATTCTACAGACGTGTGGATGTTAAAGACAGACGTGTTAAAATGTACACTAATGAAGCTGGCTTTGACGTATTCCAACAAGCTTTAAAAACAGATGCTTTGAATTCTGGTTTAACTTTCATGGCTGATTCTGGTAACAGATACATGCAAGGTGAAGGTCAACATATCACTTACAACTTTGCATTCGATGCAATGGTAACTCGTGAGACTGGTCGTGTTGAATTAATTCACTTGAAAGAATTAGACTTACCTCAAACAAATTTAGAATTTGGACAAAACAAGAAGTCAACTCCAGTATTTATGGTGTTTGATGTATCTCCAATGTCTGATGGTTCTATGATCAATAATATTCGTGAAGTACGTATGAAGGGTGCACCTTCTATGACTTGGGGTTATATCGATGGTACTCGTCACCACTTAGGCTTTGCTAAGTCTCAAGGTATGAGTTCTGCAAATAAATTCCCTGGATATGAGATCTGGATGAAAGATCGTTGTGATGTATTTATCGAAGATTTATCTCGTACAGTATTGATTGAAGAAATTCCTCAATTCTAATAAATGCCCCTCTCAGGATAGTATCCTAAGATTGACACCAATGGTGTTTCGCAAAAAACTCAGAAGACCTTCCCCCCACCTCCCAGTGGGGGAGTCTTCTAAACACAGATGGACATGTACAAGTAAATGCTGTACAGTGTTCCCTTCGATGGGAACCATCTGCAAATAAACCAAACAAAAACAACTACATATGGGTAAGATAGGAAAAATCTCTACTATTAAGAAAGAGTATAACAACTCACAATTGCAAACAATGCAAGGTGGACTTGCTATGAAAGGTTACACAAGAATCCCTGGTACAGGTGTATTTAAGTATCCTTATAAAGAATTAGATGGTCAGTACAGAACAGGCTTAGATCCTAAAGCTAGTTACATCAGAAGAATCCAAGATCCTCTTGAAAGAGAGATGGAGGTTGAAAGAGTAACAGAGTTAAGAGACAGACTTGAAGCTGCTTTGAATGCTGACTTAGGTCCTCGTTCTCAGTTCTGGAACTATGGTTTATCAACATCAGTTGATGATTCTATGCACGTTCAACCAGTTAAGTTACTAGATGGTGATAACTATTTTGACTTTACATTACCATTGCAAGAATTAGCATTCTCATGGTTAAGAGTTCATCCAACAATTGCTTCTAGCTACCAAGCTTGGGAGAGAGGTGAATTCCCTGCAGATATTCAGTACTATGTTGCTGATGATGATATTGAGAACAAGGTGATGTTTAAGAAGAAACAACTTATCAACAAAGCAATTGTTAAGTTTGATAGTATGACTCCTGAGAAGAAAAAGAAAGTGGCTCGTTTACTTGGTCTTCCAGTGTCTGATGATTCCAAAGAAGAAACAGTTTACAATCAGGTGGATAACCTATTGAAACAAACTGAATTCAAGAATGGCAGATATCAAGGTTTGAATCCAATTGAGGTGTTCAACAGATTTGCAGATATGAAAGAAAACTTACTCCATATTAAAGACTTGGTTAAACAAGCTGTTGCTCATTCAGTTTATAGAGTTAGACCTAATGGTAGAGTCTATGAAGGTGAATTTGAAATAGCTGCTGATGAGGATGAATTAGTGAAGTTCTTAGCAGATGAAGATAACCAAGACCAATTGTTGATTTTAGAAGGTAAATTGAAAGGTAAAAAAATAGCTGCAATATGATCCCAGTAGATAGTTTATTATATAAGATTGATCAGAAACTAAATAAACTATCCACTAATGAGCATCAAGAGATTCCTGTAGAAGATAAGATCTTAGCATTGAATGAAGCTCAAATTAAGCTTATAAAGCAAAAGGTTGATGGATTTAGTACAGTTTCTGGATTAGGCATGGATTCGTTTAAGAAGCGTTACGAAGACTTACAAAGTCTTGTACAGCCCTATAACCACCAACCTCTTCCTTTAGTATTAAAGAATGCTGAACTAAATCAATGGTTTGCATATCTACATGTTCTTACTCCTCAGTATATGTTCTATATAGATAGTTACATATTAGCTGATAAAGGAAGATGTACAGATAGAAAGATATGGATTAATAGAGACTTAGCTAAGCATGGTGATTTACAGTTTTGCTTAAACAATGTCCACTATAGACCTTCTTTTGAATACCAAGAAACATTCAACTTTATATCTTCTGATGAGATCTCTGTATTCACAGATGGTACATTTACACCTAAGGATATATATATCTCTTACATGAGATATCCTCAATATATAAATAAGGCAGGATATATCATGCTTGATGGCTTACCCTCATTCGATCAGGATTGTGAACTTGAACTATACCTAGAAGATGAACTATTAGATCTGACAGTACAAAACTTGGCAATGTATACAGAAAACCAAAGTGCTGTTCAAAGCTCAATTTACAGAATACAAACAAACGAATAATTTTTAACAATTAAATATAAAGCAAAATGGCTGATTTTTCTCTAACCACCCTCTTTGTTGTACCAGTAGGAAATACATTACCTAGCTCTGGATCAACACAGAATTTAACAGCTGGTCAAGTAGGAATATT
>Ga0255070_1000305_pt1 | contig 10960 bp, 10 predicted proteins | sample Colum_Miss_RepB__FD_188464 | JGI IMG/M metagenome (GOLD analysis project Ga0255070, IMG submission 188464) | Freshwater microbial communities from Columbia River, Oregon, United States - Colum_Miss_RepB_8h | ecosystem: Environmental > Aquatic > Freshwater > River | place: USA: Oregon | collected...
CACATCACGGGCTTCCCCATTTTTTGTGTACCAGGCTGCGTGCATGATTCATTCCTTTGATAGTGGTGAATTTCTAAGTCTAAGCCTTAGGGTGTCATCTCTCGCACGCGCGCCAACACGGCAATGACGTGATCGCGCACGGCCTCACCCTGGGGCCGTGCGCAAACAATGGCCGAGCATGGATGCTGTATGAATGATGCAATCGATCTTACAGTCAAACTTTTCTGCTAAGCCCATGGTTGAATAGGTGCTCCGGCTAGTGCCTACCATACAGATCTTGGCACTTGGGTAGCGCGTCTGTAAATCATTGATTAAGGCCTCAATACGCTCTGGGCTTTCAGTCGAATTGGTTGAAGCAGTTGAAAATTGTGTATCACAAAAGCGATTCCTAGAGCGAATGAGGAAGTTACCAGCAAAGTCAAATTGCAACTTACCCTCATTATTGATGTGCGGATTGAGAGTACCAGCGCCTCCGGGCATGAGAATTAAGACGTACTGGGGTGATTGATTTTGACTTGTTAAGATGTATGCAACTGTAAATTCATTTGAATACTTCACATTATCAATAAGCTGATCAGTACAGCTTGCCCTTGCATGCAGACTCACAATCAAGAGCGCTAAGAGGAGCAAGAATCGCATTACTAAAGTCCTCACACCGTAATTTGAGCAATTACCGGTGCATGATCCGATGGTTGCTCCCAGCCCCTAGGGGTCTTATCGATAGTGCTGGCTATACACTTCTCTTTGAGTTCTTTGCTGAGTAATACATGATCTATGCGAAGACCCGCATTGCGCCTAAACCCCATCATGCGATAGTCCCACCAGCTATAGGTCTTGGGTGCTTGTTCAAAGAGTCTGAAAGAATCATGCAGTCCCAATTGAATCAGATTCTGAAACTGCTCTCGCTCTTGGGGTGATACTAGATTTTGTCCTTCCCAGGCCTTGGGGTCATGCACATCCTGATCTTCGGGGGCGATATTGAAGTCGCCCAAGAGTGCTAGACGTAGATAGGTTTTCAGCTCGGTGGCGAGCCATGTTCTGAGAGCATGAAGCCAATTAAGTTTATAAACAAACTTATCACTAGCAGGATCTTGACCGTTTGGGAAATAAGCCGAGATTAAGCGCATCGGTGGCATCTCTTTAAAACAAACGGTAGCAGCAAGGATGCGCTGTTGCTCATCGGCAAAGTTAGGCATGTTCTTATTGACTTGTAAGAATGCGGTTTCTGGGTCACATGCTAAGGAGGTCAAGGCACTCTTACGCAAAATAATGGATACCCCGTTATAGGTTTTTTGACCATTACTAATGCTGATGTACCCTGCCGCCTCAAGCTCACGATGGGGGTACTTATCATCCGTCAGCTTGAGCTCTTGCAAGCACAGCGCATCGATCGGGTTTTGTGCTTTTACCTGACTCTCTAGCCACTGAATAACGTGCGGTAGACGCACCTTGATGGAATTAACATTCCAGGCTGCTATGCGGATTGATTTTTGAGCGTGCATGACAAGATTGTAATTGCCATACCCGGTCAGGATACTTATACGTCGATTTGGAGCTCTTGTAACTTACGGGTAATGGTATTGCGACCAATACCCAGGCGGGTAGCTGCTTCTACCTTGCGACCACGGGTTACTTCCAATGCAGCCATTAAGACCGACTTCTCAAAGCGCGCTAAGAGGGAATCAAAAACTTCTTGATCGTTGTCTTGTAGCATTTTTACTGCCAAGCGATTAAGATTTCCTTCCCACTCGGTTCCAGTTCGCGATGGGCTAACACCCTCAACGATTGGAATAGTCGCAGCACTTGGAGCGGCATTGGCACTGGTAACGGGCGTATTAGCTGATAACAATAGATCTTCTGGGAGATCATTCACTCCAACCACTGTAGAAGGTGACATCACGGTCATCCAATGGCATAAGTTCTCGAGCTGACGCACATTACCAGGGAAGCTCATTTGACTAATGACTTTTAATGCTTCATCGGATAAGCGCTTTGCCTCGACACCCAATGACTTGGCACTCGACGCCATAAAGTGTCGTGCTAAAGCCGGAATATCATCGGCACGTTCCCGTAAGGCAGGTAAGCGAATCCGAATCACATTCAAGCGATGGAGAAGATCTTCTCGAAAGAGTCCTTGGGCAACGCGAGCTTCTAGATTTTGATGCGTGGCTGCAATAATGCGTACATTAGACCGAATCGGATCATGACCACCTACGCGATAGTAATGCCCATCGGATAGAACTCTCAAGAGACGAGTTTGCAGATCAAATGGCATATCGCCGATCTCGTCTAAGAATAATGTACCTCCTTCTGCCTGCTCAAAGCGTCCACGACGTAGCGCTTGCGCCCCAGTAAAGGCGCCACGCTCATGGCCAAAGAGCTCGGACTCCAATAGATCTTTAGGGATGGCTGCAGTGTTTAGGGCAATGAATGGACCCTTCGCGCGGGGACTATGCTTATGCAGAGCGTGCGCTACTAACTCTTTACCTGTTCCAGACTCACCCGTAATCAGAACCGTTACTTGAGATTGTGAAAGTCGGCCAATTGCCCGAAATACCTCTTGCATCGCAGGTGCCTGCCCAATAATCTCAGGGGCTTCTTGTAACCAGACGGCAGATTCTTTGGCGGGGGTCTGGGTGCGCTTGCCTTCTCCAACAGCCCGATGAATTAACTCCACTGCTTTATCAATGTCAAAGGGTTTGGTCAGGTACTCAAAGGCACCGCCCTGAAAGGACGACACCGCCGACTCTAGATCAGAATAGGCGGTCATGATGATCACTGGCAAGTTGGGATGGCTAGCCTTCACGTGTTGCAGGAGATCAAGACCGTTACCACGAGGCATCCGAATATCCGAGATCAAGACCTCAGGCGACTCTTTCTCGAGGGCATTAAGCACATCGTTAGGATTACTAAAACTGCGGTGCGGGATCTTCTCACGACTCAGCGCCTTCTCAAGCACCCACCGAATTGATTGATCGTCATCGACAATCCATATTGGTTTCATCATTGCGCCATCTCCTGCTTCCGATAAGGAATCTGTATATGAAAATCCGTATAACTAGGACGACTCTCGCAAGCGATAAATCCCTGGTGTTGCTGCACAAAAGTTTGTGCCAAGGTTAGTCCCAAGCCACTGCCGCCCTCTCGACCAGACACCAATGGAAAAAATATGCGCTCACGAATCTCATCCGGAATACCCGGTCCGTTATCAATCACATGCAAATCTAATGCCAACTTGTGTCGTTGCTTCGCAATCGTGACCGAACGGGCCACTCGCGTGCGCAGTTCAATCTGCGCCGTACCCCTGCGAATCTCATCACCCAAGGCTTGGGCGGCGTTATGCACAATATTGAGTACCGCCTGAATTAATTGTTCTTGATCCCCCAAGATATCCGGCAGGCTGGTGTCATAGTTCCGTATGATCTTGAGTCCTTGTGGAAACTCAGCCAAGACCAAGCTCCGAATTCGTTCCAAGACCTCATGAATATTTAGCGGATCCATGGCGTGGGCTTTGCGATGCGGTGCCAAGAGCCGATCAACCAAGGTTTGTAAGCGATCTGACTCTTTAATAATGACCTGGGTGTACTCCCGCAGTCCTTTCTCAGGCAACTCAAACTCAAGCAGTTGTGCTGCTCCCCGAATCCCCCCCAGAGGGTTCTTGATCTCATGGGCCAGATTACGCATGAGTTGCTTATTAGCCTCAACCTGATGGGAGACCCGCTCATCCCGTTCGCTCTTGAGTTGTTGATCAATCGGGAACCACTCCATCATCATCAGGGTGGGGTCCTCGAGCATGGCAATGACGACATGCACTGCTAATGGCTCACGATAAATTTTTCCGGGAACTGAATATAGGACAAGCTCTTGACGCTGTGCAGCGGCTCGACCGGTATATACCTCATCAATCATATGATTGAGAGCTTGGTTCTCACCAAATAGGTCATACAAGGTGTGGCCTTGCAGACTTTTACGAGAAAGATCTAAGGACGCTTCTGCTGCTGCATTGGCATAGGCGAGATCTTTAGTGGCCCCAACAAATACCAATACTGAATTGGGCATCTGGTCGAGCATGCCAGAAACAAAAGGGGCGGCTGATGTCGCAACAGCAGCAGCCCCTCGACTTAATGGATTACGCAACATGGAGCGCGCAACCTAATTAAGAAATTACAGTGAGTAGTACATATCAAACTCGATTGGGTGCGTGGTCATTCTGAATCTGGTCACTTCTTCCATCTTCAGATCAATATAGGCATCTAACATCGAATTTGTAAATACGCCACCGCGGGTTAAGAACTCACGATCCTTATCTAGGCACTCCAAAGCTTGATCCAAGCTATGGCATACGGTAGGGATCTTTGCATCCTCTTCAGGAGGCAAATCGTAGAGGTTCTTATCAGCAGCCTCACCCGGATGAATCTTATTCTGCACACCATCTAAACCAGCCATCAACAAGGCTGAGAACGCCAAGTATGGATTCGCTAGTGGATCAGGGAAGCGCGTCTCAATCCGGCGACCCTTTGGATTCGAAACGTAGGGAATACGAATCGATGCAGAACGGTTACGAGCCGAGTAAGCCAACTTCACAGGGGCTTCAAAGCCAGGAACCAAACGCTTATACGAGTTAGTACCCGGATTGGTAATCGCATTTAACGCGCGGGCGTGCTTGATAATGCCGCCGATGTAATACAGCGCAAACTCTGACAAACCAGAGTAGCCATTACCTGCAAATAAGTTCTCGCCATTCTTCCAAACCGATTGGTGAACGTGCATACCAGAGCCGTTATCGCCGACAACAGGCTTTGGCATAAAGGTTGCCGTTTTGCCATAGGCATGAGCTACGTTTTGCACCACATACTTCTGCCAAATGGTCCAGTCAGCGCGTTGTACCAAGGTACTAAACTTAGTACCCAATTCGTTTTGACCTTGTCCAGCCACTTCATGGTGATGCACTTCTACTGGTATGCCCAATGATTCGAGGATCAGGCACATCTCGGAGCGCATGTCTTGGAAGGTATCGACAGGAGCAACTGGGAAGTAACCACCCTTCTTGCCTGGACGATGGCCAGTATTGCCGCCTTCAATATCAGCACCCGATGACCATGGAGCTTCTTCGGAATGGATCTTCACGGAGCAGCCTTGCATATCCACATTCCACTGCACACCATCAAAGACAAAAAACTCTGGCTCAGGGCCAAAGTAAGCAGCATCACCCAATCCCGAGCTCTTCAAGTAAGCTTCAGCACGTTTTGCAATGGAGCGTGGGTCACGGTCGTAACCCTTACCATCGGATGGCTCAATCACATCACATGTAATGACCAAGGTGGGCTCTTCATAAAATGGATCTACATAGGCAGCCGTTGGATCTGGCATGAGTAACATGTCAGATGCCTCGATCCCTTTCCAACCAGCAATCGATGAGCCATCAAAAGCGTGACCGCTTTCAAATTTATCTTCATTAAATGCTGAGATAGGTACTGAGACGTGTTGCTCTTTACCTTTGGTATCTACAAAGCGGAAGTCAACGAAGGTGCATTCCTTCTCTTTAACTAGTTTCATTACGTCTGCGACAGTTTTTGTCATGCAACTCTCCTCTATGAATGAAGTAATTTGGAACTCAAACGACTGGGGGTTAACCAAGCTAACAAGGTATTTAAATCATGTGAATAATTTACTCGTGCTCAAAAGCACTATTTGGTAATTTTGCACTATTTTAGGGAAAAAAGTGCTTATGAAGATAATTATGCACCTATTTAGTGCAAATATGATGATTTATTGGTGAATATAAATCTCAAAGCCTAAATCAGCCGTCCCCTGTTTAAGCTTTTCAAGAGCCTGAGGAACCAAATGCGCCTCCCCTTTTACCCCTAACTCAATATGGCGTTTAGCAAACACGCCCCCTCGAACCGGGTCGCCAACCGAGGGCAAACTAAAGACCTTCAAACCTTGGAACTCGTGCTCAACTGTCTCCATCAAGGGAGTTAGGGTGGACTCAATACCACTGGGAACAATAAAGCTCTGCTCGAGCCAATTACTCTGATGGAATAGATCTGCGTAGTGCTGATCGAGGCACCATGCCATCATCGGCCCTGCCATTACTGGGAATCCCGGCACAAAGTGATGTTCAGCGATCCTAAATCCAGGAATTTGGTTATAGGGGTTCGGAATAATCTCACTGCCCACCGGAAACTCTCCCATCTTGAATCGATGCTGGTTCTCAGGCCGCTGTAAGTCCGCTTTTGCGGGATCGCCCTCAGCGCTCGCCACAATCCGTGCCGTAATGAGCTCTTTTGCTTGTGGATGCAGTGCCAGTTGCAAACCCAATGCATTAGCTGCTGCGGCGCGCGTGTGATCGTCCGGTGTTGCACCAATCCCACCGGTACTAAAGACCACATCGCCACTTGCAAAGCTTTGCTTAAGGGTGTCGATAATTTGCTCAGGGTCATCCGCTACATAGCGAGCCCATGACAAACTTAATCCTCGCTCAGAGAGCAACTCAATCATCTTGGCTAAATGTTTATCTTGACGACGGCCCGATAAAATTTCATCGCCGATCACAATCAATCCGAAGCGACGCCCATCGCTCTTAGCCATCAATTACCCCAGAATGTGAGGGGCCCGCTTGATTGGTAATGCTATTTGTAGTGACATCAATTGTTTTTGCTTCTTCACGAGCATGCTGGACATCCCTCAACTGCTTTAAAGCATTTAATAAATAATGACTAAACCACAAAGCAGCAAAGATAAAAATGACTGAGTAAACCCATAAAGCGACAAATGAAACAAAGGGGAAAAGAACTAAAGCAAGCGCAGAGGTCGCCCAGAAAAATGTTGGTACGGCGCCAAACATTCCTGCAACCACACCCATGCCTAATAAAGTCCAACGATGTGTCTCTAGGAGTTGGTCGCGCTCCTGTGAGCTCGCATGATTTGCTAAGACGTCATAAGACATCAAACGCATGGTCAACCATCCCCAAAGAAGTGGTGGAAAGATAGCGACTAACGGCGGGATCCACCAAACCGGGAGCGTGAGTAAGACCAGTGCCAAGCAAATGAACGCAGACCACAGGGTATAGAAAAAGCTGCCCATAAAACTGCCACCTTGTAAACGAGCTAGATCTTTATAGGCACTTTGCTTCACGACGCTCTCAACAACCGCTGGCACAGTGGAGAACGCAATGAACACTAATAAACTGATTGCGATTACTGGAATCAATAACATCACCAAGAACAGTGGTGCAATCCAAGCGCGGGCTTCATCAAACCCTACTATCTCCAAAGCATTCTGAATCCAGCTTGTAAAGATCGATGTCGTTAGAAAGGTTCTTAGAATCTCAAGAGCTGGTGACCAAATAAGCCAGATAACGCAGCCCCAAAATATCGACACAATCAAGAAAGGTCTAAAGCTTAGCCACAGCATCTTTGGATGCATAGTGCCAACCAACGCTAAGCCCAGTGCACGAATGACCTCACCCATCATGATGTCCTGGGTTTTAACTTCGAGTCAGTGCATTTCATGAGATCGATGTATCTGTCCACGTGAGCTAAATAGCTCCCGAACGGAGTGACGTAAACCCTGCCACTGTTGCACCAGTAAATTATTAGAGACCTTTAGGTTTCTGACTCCGGTTGGATAGACCTTATCAGTAAACACGGCTGTGCCAAAAGCAATATCCCACCACGGAAATAACACACCAAAATTACAACCTCCTAAGACGCCTGGTTTGCCAGGTGCATCATGACCATATCCAACCGCATGGTGATAGCGATGGAATAAAGGGGAAACAATCAGATAGCGAGCCCAGCCTAAGTGGACATTAATGTTTGCGTGTTGCCAGCTCTGAATAAGCTGACTTAGAACCACCAAGAATATAAATTGTCCGGGAGGTACACCAAACAATAATGCAAAAAATGCAAAGACCATCGCACGCATTACATCATCAAGCATATGGTTACGATCATCCGACCAGGCGGTCATGGTTGTTTGACTGTGATGCAAGGCATGTAACTGCCACCACCAATGAATGCGATGAGAAGCCAGATGATAGAGATAATCAATGAAATCAAGCAGAATAAGGTAGATAAAGAAACTAATAATCGGAATAGAAGTAAATCCAGGCAACCAGTTCTCAACGTTTAATCGCTCAAAACGAATATCGTGCAAGAGGGATGAGATCTGAAAAAAGATTCCGGCAAAGAGTATGAAAAATATTCCATGAAAGAATCCGAGTCGATGGATCAGGGTATAGAGTAAATCGGTACGAATGCTCGGATCGGTCTTTGCTTGTTGCTCAGCAGGCCAAAATCTCTCCCAAGTTCTAAAGATCACAGAAATGATCAATAGCTGGATGCACCCTAATAAAAACCATTCAGTTCCATCAAATACATCCTCAGCCCAGGCCATCTTGCCCATGGCAAATAAAATGGGTTCGACAACCTGTGCATAAAGCATGCCATGGAGTGCGCTATAGGCTTCCTGAATGTATTCTAAAAAGCTCATGTATCCATTATCGTCAATTTGGGATTAGGGCAAAGCAAAAGCCCCGTTTTTTCCAGTTCTCAATCAGAGGCTCAAGAACCGCTGGGGCCCAGGGGTCCTCTCTAGACCAGATCCCTAAATGGGCGATGGCAGTATCGCCATTCTTTAGACCCTTACTGGCCTTGTCGAGCAAAGCCGCATTGGGATAGCGTTTGGAGTCTAGTTCGTCCCCCAAAAAGCCACTCGCTGACCAGCCGATATGCTTGTAACCACACTGCTCACCCATAGCAATTAAGCGCTCGGAGGTTTTTCCTCCAGGGGCTCGCCAAATAGGATCGATAGGTTTGCCTGTGAGCTCCTGAAAGCGCTGACCTACCCGTTTAATTTCTGTGCAAAGTTCTGCTTGATTAAAGCGAATCACCTTACCTGCTTTATTTCCAAACTGAGGACGCAAAATAACATCAGACTCACCAACGTCTTTGACCCAGTAACTATGGTCATAGGTATGGCTACCAAAACGATGGCCTTCTTTAACCCGCTCTTGCCAATACGTTTTCCAAGAATCGTCTAAGGAGTATCCCCCTTGCTTGGTCTTCTCGTTGGCTAGAAAGAAGGTGGCCTTAATCTTATGTTGATTTAAAACCTGAGCAATAAACTCAGCTACGGCCATATTGCCAGTATCAAAGGTGAGATAAGCGGTCTTGTTGCAAGAGTTACTTTGTGCTGCAGCAGGAAGAGCTCCAAAGGTACTGAGTAGCGTAATGAGAGATAAAAGGCTTACTCGCATCTTGCTCATGGGCTACTCCCAACTTGCCCGGGGATAGAAAAAAACGCCGTGAGGTGAACGTCCCACCGGTATGACGTCAATTAGTTTCATGGAAGGCACATCAATCACGCCTACTTTTTTAGAGAAACGCAATGTGACCCATAGTGTTTTACCATCTGGCGTGAGTTCCATATCATCTGGGCCGGCAGGCAAGCCCGTAATATCTCCCACCTTTTCAAGAGTTTGCATATTGAGCAAACTAATGCTGGAGGTAACTCGATTGGTGACGAAAACATGTTTTTTATCACCCAAAGGACGAAAATTATGCGCGCCATTAGCGGTCTTAATCCGCTTAATCTCTTTTTGATTACGCCAATCAATCACCTGAACATAATCTGCACCAGTAATACCAACTAGTAAATACTGATCTTTCGGCGTCATCCACAGACCAGCGGGTACTGGGCCGGTTGGCATGCGCCAAACGATCACTTGTTTTTCTAGATCAATTGCGACCACTTCGGCAGAATCTTGTAGGGTAACGAAAGCTAGCTTGCTATCGGATGTGAATGCAATATGGCTTGGGGTCTTTGCTGCTGGAATCGATTTAGCTAGTTTGAATTCAGCGCCATTGGCAGCGTAGACATCTACACGGTCTAGGCGATTGGCAGCAGCCACAAACCATTTGAAATTCGGGGAATAGCCAATTTGGTAAGGATCAATAATTTTGGGAATACGCCCAGTAATCTCGCCCGTGATGGGATTGAGTAACGCAATATCGTCACCCACCGCATTAGCAACCAAGAGGGTTTTTTCATCGGGGGTCATCATCAAGTGATGGGGCTCTTTACCCACATAAAAGGTCTTGGTAACCTTACGAGTTGCCATATCAATCAAGCTTACGGTTGCCTCCCCTGAATTAAGCACAATAGCAATCTTTGGCTGTGTGGCAAACGCAAATGGTGACAGGCACAAAAACAATGTCCCGATGAAGGAAATGAAGTAGGTTCTTAATAAAATGAGCATTATGAGATTGTAAAGCCCGCTTGACTTCAATGAAGATTACTCATAAGCCTAGGGGCAATAGGTTTATTGTCCTAGTGCATTAACGCAGGCTCGCCAATACCTTCTCAAGACGCTTCACAGACATAGGGGTTGGGGTTCTTAGTTCTTGAGCAAACAATGCCACCCTTAACTCTTCAAGTTGCCAACGAAACTCTTTGATGCGAGGATCTTGCTCTAATTGGTAATGACCCGACCCTTTGGCGCCTTGGCGCATCTTTTGCCAAGGACGTGCCAAGGACTCCCAATCCTTTTGGCATTGCGCATCCCGCGCCGTGTTGCTGCGGAGTTTTTCAATACGTAGGCCAATAGCTTTGAGATAACGAGGTAGGTGCACTAGTTGCTCATAGGGCGTTTGCCCCAGAAATTGCGCATGCACAAGGCCTTGTAATTGCTGGCGGATATCCTCGAAGGCGCTGTTCGATAAAGCCTTCGCGGTGGCGATCTTTTTACTAACTTCCGCATGCTCCTGCAGGGTTAATAAGACATGTTTAGCAATATCGCCAGCAATTAAGACAAACCGGGGCTTGCCCTTTTGCAAAGATTCCTCAAACTCTGCTTTTGTACTTGCTAAGCCGTCTTGCATAAAGGCCCGCTCGATCGCCATCATCACTATCTCTTCAATCAAGGCCTCAACCGATCCTAATTGCATAAAGAGT
>Ga0255070_1000311_pt1 | contig 10850 bp, 8 predicted proteins | sample Colum_Miss_RepB__FD_188464 | JGI IMG/M metagenome (GOLD analysis project Ga0255070, IMG submission 188464) | Freshwater microbial communities from Columbia River, Oregon, United States - Colum_Miss_RepB_8h | ecosystem: Environmental > Aquatic > Freshwater > River | place: USA: Oregon | collected...
TGCCCGACATCGATGGCGTGGCCAAGGAGGACATGGCCAAGTTCCGCGCCGCCTTCGCCAAGGCCCAGTCGGACGAGGCCGTCAAGGCCGCCCGCGAGAAGCAGCTCGAGAAACGCAAGAGCATGGAATTCGCCACCGCCGCCGAGAAGAAGGACGCCCGCGCCGAACTCGAGGCCCTGGCCGACGATGTCCGCAAGGCGCTCCGCGCCGCCATCGCGAAGGCCGAACCTTCCCTCTCCAAGGAGACCATCGAGAAGATCACCGATGCGATGGAGGATAAGCTGAAGGAGAAGGCCAAGGAAGCCGGCGCCGGCAAGAAAGGGGCCGACGCCAAGACGCCGGCCAAGCCCTTCCCCTTCGGCGACAAGGCGAAGACCGAGGAGAAGAAGCCCGAGGCCGCGCCCGCCGCCAAGTAAGCGACCCGGCTCGCCCCGCGAAGCCCCGGCCCGCCGGGGCTTTTTCGTGCGCCGGCGACTACTTGGCGGGCGCCGCGGCCGGCGCGCGCAAACCGGCCATCACCGTGGCGAGTTCCTCGTCCTTGAGCGGCCGCGACCAGAGCAGGAAACGTCCGAGCTCACCATCGAAGGACTCGTAGCCGGGGTGCTGCACGGCATCGCGCTCCTGCCCGATCGACAGCTTGGAGGCGTCGGCCGCGGGATTGACGGGGAAGCGACCGGCGGCCACGGCCTTGGGCTCGTCGACGAAGAGCTCGATCGCGACGCTGCCCGTACCCGCCCCCAACCGACCGGCGATGACGTAACGCCGACCGAACTCGAGTTTGGGCCCCGCGACCTTCGGGTTGTTCACGTCGAAGCGGCCGAACGTCAGCCCGTTGCGGGCGCCCCACCAGAGCGTGTTGTCGTCGTCCAGGCAGCCCCAGACACCCTCGTACTTGCCGCCGTTGCGCAGGTTGCCGAAGAAGGAGTTCACGTCCTTGAGCCCACCCTTGGCCTGGGCGTAGGGCTTGAGCACGGCGACCCACGTGCAACCGTCGCCCTTAATCAGGCCGTCGAAGGCCTTCTCGTCGTGACAGAGCAGTTCCTGGGCCCGGAAGACGAGCGCCCCCTCGCCCATGGCCGGCAGCCCCGAACCGGGCACCTTGCGGCCTTTGTCTTGGCCGACGAACTCCCGGACTTCCGCCGGACCCGCTTGGTTGGTCCACTTCGCCACCCGACCCTGCGCATCCAAGGTCACGCCGCGGGTGACGTCGAGATCGACCCGCAATCCTTCGGTGAGCGGCGCGGGCCAAGCCTGCGCCGACAAGCGGGCACCCGCGAGGGCGAGGACGAGCAGAAGAAGTCGCATCACCGGAAATTAGCCGCATCCCGACCCGGGGCAACCCCATCCCGACCGGGGATTTGACCGAAAATAAGGGCGGCGGGACCGCTTTCGGCTGGAAGTCGTCGGTCTTAGGATAAATCTAAAACCCATGTCCCTCCGCCTGCTCCCCCTCCTCGGACTCACCGGCTTCGCCGCCCTCGCCGGCCGCGCCGAGAGCGCCGACACCGTCTTCCTCGAGGCCGAATCCCTCGCCAGCCACGGCGGCTGGAAACTCGACACGGCGTTCACCAACATCGTCGGCTCGCCCTACCTCCTCGCCCACGGCCTCGGCAAACCCGTCGGCGACGCCACGGGCACCGTCCGCATCCCCGCCGCCGGCGAGTACCGCGTCTGGGTCCGCACCAAGGATTGGGTCGCCCACTGGAAGGCGCCGGGCACCCCGGGTCGCTTCCAGCTGATCGTCAACGGCCAACCGGTCGCCGCCGAGTTCGGCAACCAAGGGGCGGAATGGCATTGGCAGGCCGGCGGCAAGGTCACCCTCCCGGCGGGCGAAGTGAAGCTCGCCCTCCGTGACCTCACCGGCTTCGCCGGTCGCGCCGACGCCATCCTCTTCAGCAAGGACGCCGCCTTCACCCCGCCCGAGGGCGAGGCGCTGGTCGCCGCCCGTTCGAAGTGGAACAGCCCGCAGGGCCCGGAAGACCAGGGCGAATTCGACCTCGTCGTCGTGGGCGGCGGCTACGGCGGCCTCGGCGCGGCCCTGTCCGGCGCCCGCCAATCCCTGAAGGTCGCGTTCATCCAGGACCGCTTCGTCCTCGGCGGCAACGGCAGCTCCGAAATCGGCGTCTGGGCCATGGGCGGCACCACCCGCGGCAAGTACCCCCACCTCGGCGAGATCATCGAGGAAATCGCGGACCGCTCCCCCGACAGCCCGGGCCGCGTCGACAGCTTCGGCGACGAACTCAAGGAGAAGGTCGTCCGCGCCGAGAAGAACATCCGCCTCTTCCTCGGCCACTTCGCGACCGGCGTCGTCATGGACGGCAACCGCATCGCCGCGGTCAAGGCGATCGACGTCCGCACGGGCCGCGAGCGCGTCTTCCGCGCCAAGTTCGTGGCGGACACCACGGGCCACGGCTGGGTCGGCGCCTACGCCGGCGCCGAGTTCCGCCAGGAGCCGGACAAGCGTATGGGCATGTCCAACATGTGGTTCTACCAGGACGCGGGCCAGCCCTCGACCTGGCCCGCGACCCCTTGGGCCCTGCCGCTGGCGCTGGGCGACTTCCCGCCCCTGCAGAAGTCCAAGTCGGTCCTCGACGACAAGCCCTTCATGAAGGCGGAATGGTTCTGGGAATCGGGCTTCGACAAGGACCCGATCAAGGACCTCGAGTACATCCGCGACTGGAACTTCCGCGCGATCTACGGCGCCTTCTCGGCCCTCAAGAACGGTCCCGAGCACGCCAAGTACAGCCAGATGGAGCTGAAGTGGGCGTCGCACGTGGGCGGCCCGCGCGAATCCCGCCTGCTCACCGGCGACATCATCCTGACCAAGGACGACATCGTCGCCCGCAAGGACTTCCCGGACGGCTGCGTGCCGACGACCTGGGACATCGACCTCCACTACGCCCGCGAGCAGTACGCCAAGAAGTTCCCTGACAACCCGTTCATCTCCCGCGCGGCCTTCGGCTACGTCGACGCCAGCGGCAAGCACGTCGCCGCCGTCGACCGCCGCAACGGCTACCCCCTGCCCTACCGCCTCTTCTATTCGAAGAACATCGCGAACCTCTTCATGGCCGGCCGCCACATCTCCGTGACGCACGAGGCCCTCGGCACCGTCCGCGTGATGCGCACCATCGGCATGATGGGCGAGGTCGTCGGCAAGGCCGCCTACCTGGCCGTGCGCGAGAACACCGACCCCCGCGGCGTCTACGCGAAGCACCTGCCCGAACTCATCCAGCTGATGGAACAACCCGGCCGCATGCGCCGCGCCGACCTCCGCGCCCCGCTGCAGCTGGACGAGTCGATCGCCGACTACAAGCTGCTGCCCGTCGGCCGCATGAACGCCGACCTTGGGCGGGCCGCGGGCGCGACGACCAAACTTTCCACCGAGGAGAAGGCCGAACTCACTAAGCTGCCCGGCCTGGTCGTCGACGACACCGAGGCCAAGCTGAAGGGACGCTGGACGGCGGGCGCCGGCATCCCGCACCTCGGCGCCGGCTACCACTACGCCCCCAAGGGCGACAACGAGGCCGAGTACGCCTTCGACATCCCCAAGACCGGCCGCTACGAAGTCCGCATCTACTGGGCCGGCCACGAGAACCGCGCCAGCAACGCGACGGCCACGCTGAACCCGACCGGCGACAAGGCCGTGACCGTGACCCTCGACCAGAAGAAGACGCCCGAGGGCGGCTTCCACGCGGTCGGCACCTACGAATTCACCGAGGGACGCCGCACGGTCACCCTCGGGGGCCGCAACGCCAACGGCAACATCCACGCCGACGCCATCCAGCTGGTGCCCGCGAAGTAAGCGATGTCGCCGCGCGCGCAGACCTGGCTGCTCCGCGCCTGGCGTTTGCTCGCGCTGGGACTCGCCGCGCTCCTGCTCCAACGGGCCACGCCCCCGCGCGAGACGGCGCTGACGCGGCTCACCCTGGCGGACGTCCAGGCCTTCTTCCCGCAGGCCCGGCAGTTCAAGCCGGGGCCGCAGGAGACCCTGCTCGCGCAGGACGAGTACGGCAACCGGGTCGGGCGGCTGCTCACCACCTCCCCGGATGCGGACGCCATCCTGGGCTATTCCGGACCGACGAACGTGCTGGTCGCGCTCGACAACCAGGAGCGCATCGTCGGCACCCGCATCCTCGCGAGCGACGACACCCCCGACCACGTCGACCAGCTCCGCGGCAACGCGGCGTTCGAGCGCGGCTTCAAGGACTGGCGGCCGACCTCCCAGCCCGCGCCGAAGCTCGAGGGATACGCGGGATCGACCCTGACGGCCCTCGCCATCGAGGAGTCGATCCAGAAGCGCCTCTCCGGCAACTACGCGTCGCTGCGTTTCCCGACCCCGCTCAAGCTCGAGGAAATCAAGGAGATCGGCTTCCCCGAAGCCCGCGGGTTCGAGCCCAACACCCCGCGCCTTGGCTGGAACCTCGTCCGCGGTCCCGGGGACGCGGCCCTCGGCTACGTGGTGCGCTCGTCCCCGTCGGGCGACGAGGTCAACGGCTACGCCGGCCCGACCGACACCTTGATCGCGTTGGCGCCCGACGGACTGACGCTGCGCAAGGTGCTGATCCGCGAGACCTACGACACGACCGACTACGTGGACCGGGTGCGGGCCGACGACGAGTACCTGAAGCTGCTGACGAAGTGGACGACGCGCGAATGGGCCACGCTGGACTTCGGCAAGGAGCGGCTCGAGGGCGTCGCCGGCGCCACCCTCACGAGTTTCGCCATGGCCGAGGGCATCAAGCGACGCTTCGCCGACGACGCCCAGAAGGCGGGCGCGGAGGCGCGCCGCCGGGCGGAATGGACCCAGACCGCCGGGCTCTGGCTCTTCCTCCTTGGCGGGCTGGTCATGACCTTCTCTCCCCTGCATGGCCGGCCGGGTCTCCGGCTCGCCTGGCAACTCCTCTTGGTCGGCGGGCTCGGCCTATGGCTCGGTCAACTGCTGTCGCTCGCGCTCTTCGCCGGGTGGGCTCGCCACGGCCTCGGCTGGAGCCATGCGCCCGGGCTGGTCGCCCTCGGCGCCGTCGCCTTGCTCGTGCCGTGGGGCGCCCGCCGGCAACCGTATTGCCACCAGCTTTGCCCGCATGGGGCGGCGCAGGAACTGCTCGGACGGTTCCGCCGCCTGCACGTCACGGTCTCCGCGACCTGGCACGCGCGGCTCGCGTACGTCCCCTACGTCGTCCTCGCCGCCGCCTTCCTCGCCACGCTGCTCTGGCCCGGCATGAACCTCGGACGCTGGGAGCCGTTCGACGCGTGGGCGCTCGGCGCCGCCACCGCGATCCCGTTGACGCTCGCGGCCCTCAGCCTGGCGGCGGCCCCCTTCGTACCGCAGGGCTTCTGCAAGTACGCCTGCCCGACCGGGGCGCTCTTCAAACTCGTCCGGACCCAGAGCGAAAGCGACCGCTGGTCGGGCCGGGACACCGGCGCCGCCGTGGTGCTGGCGCTGGGCGCCGCGCTCACCATCGCCTTCCCCGCCGAGAACATCCATCTGGCGACCGCCTCGGAGGCCCCGATCACCGAGATCCACGGCGGGGCCTTCGGGACGACGTGGACGGTCAAGGTCCGCGGGGCGAGCATCGACCGCGACCTCCTCAACCGGGAGATCGAGGCGGAACTGAACCGGATCGAGTTCTCGCTTTCGCACTGGCGCGAGTCTTCCGCGACGGGCGAATTCAACCGGGCCGACACGACCGCGCCGGTCGGGGTGACGCCCGAGCTGCTGGAGGTGCTGGGCTTCGCCCGCTCGCTCAGCGCCAAGACCCGCGGCGCCTATGACGTCACCGTCGCACCGCTGACCGCCGCCTGGAGCTACGGCCCCGCCGGTCGGCGCGCCGTCCCGACGGACGCCGAATTGACGGCCCTGCTCCCGCAGATCGGCTGGGAGAAGCTGACCTTGGACGTCGACCGGGCCATGTTGAGCAAGTCGCACCCGAAGCTGGCGATCGACCTCGGGTCCGTCCTCCAAGGCTACGCCCTGGACAAGGTGGCGGAAATCCTGCGCCGGCAGGGTCAGCGGGACTTCCTGATCGAAATCGGCGGCGAACTCCTGGCGGCCGGCCGCTGGCCGGTCGGCCTCGAGGATCCCCTCAACCCGCGCAAGCTGCTGGCCAAGCTGACGCTCACGGACACCTGCCTCTCGCCTTCGGGGCTCTATCGCGCCAAGCGACAGGAAGCCGGCAAGCCGGCCTCGCACATCCTCTCGCCCAAGACCGGCCGACCCGTCGAACCCACCATCGAGCTCTGCTGCGTCTGGGATCGGGTCGGCCTGCGGGCCGATGGCTGGGCCACCGCCCTCCTCGCCGTCGGCTGGGACGAGGCCAAGCGCCTCGCCGAGCAGGAAGGCCTCGCGGTCTGGCTCGTCAGCCCCACGGGCGAAGTGTGGAAGTCGTCGCGCTCCGGAAAGTAATCCGACCTACTTCAGCAGCGGGATCAGGACCTCCGCCCAGCGCTGCGCGATCTTCTCCGCCCCGCGGTCGTTCGGGTGGACGCGGTCGGCGATGGTATCCGCCGCCACGTCGAAGCCGGTCGCCAGATCGACCGTCAAGACTCGTTGGCCAGGTCGGTCGAGCTCCTTGGCCAAGGCCGCGAGGGCGACGTTCAATTCCGGGAGGTAGGCGTACTTCGGCAGCTTGCCGGCGGGGATGACCTGCGCGACCACGACGACGACGTGGGGGTTACGCGCCCGGGCGGTCGCGACCATCGCGCGGGTGGCGGCGAGGATGCCGGGGATGGGCTTCTCCTCGGCGAAGTGATTGTGGCCCGCCTGGATCATCAGGATGTCCGCCGGGGCCGCGACCAATTTGGCGTCGAGGATGCCCGCGAGGAACTCGGCGTGCTTGCCGCCATAGCCTTCATGGCGGAGGGGACCCTGCGGGGTGGGCGTGACTTGGGAGCCGACGAATTCGAAGCGGACCCCGGCGGCGCGAAGCTTGGCCGCCAGGGCCACGCGGTAGGTCGCGTAGGTCGCGCCCCCGCCTTGCGTGATCGAATCGCCGACCGGCATGATGCGCGGGGGCGGCGGGGAAGCCGCGACGGCCGCCAGGGTCGCGGCGAAGAGCGCGAGCAGGCGACGCATCAGCCGAGGAAGCGGAGCACCTGCTCGGCCAGCAGCGCCATGCCCAAACCGGACAGGCCGATGAGGGTCTCGGTGATGGTCCAGGTCCGCAGCGTCTGGCCCACGGTGAGGCCGAGGCATTCCTTGACCATCCAGAAGCCGCTGTCGTTGAGGTGGGAGAGGAAGAGCGAACCGCAGCCGACCGAAATCACCATGAGCTCGGGGCTGGTGCCGGGGTGGGCCGCCATGACCGGGGCGATGAAACCCGAGGCGACCGTGATGGCCACCGTCGCCGAGCCTGTGGCCACGCGGATGAAGGCCGACACGAGCCAGCCGTAGACCAGCAGGGGCAAGCCGGCCGAGGCGGCCAGCTCCGCGAGTTGCTTGTCGACTCCGGCCGTACGCATCACGAGCGCGAAGCCACCGCCGGCGCCGACCAAGATGAGCGTCATGCCGATGCCGGCGACGCTCTGCTCGGAGAATTTCAGGAGTTCGCCGGCGGACCGGCCGCACCGGCGGCCAAAGGCCCACATCGCGAAGAGCACCGACGTCAGCAGGGCGATGACGGGATGGCCCACGAACAGGCCGACCTTGCCCCAGAGGGTTTCCTTGGCGTGGAGCAGTTCGACGACGGTGCCCGCCAGGAGCAGCATCACCGGCAGGAGGACGGTGAAGAGCGTGAGCCCGAAGGTCGGGAGGACCTGCTGGGCGGAAACCGAAGGGGTGAAGTCCGGCGTGGCGACCGCGACCCGCTTGACGGCGAGCCGGGCGAAGAACGGTCCGGCGATGGCGGCGACGGGGATGCCCAGGACCAAGGCCCAGAGGATCACCTTGCCCATGTCGGCGCGCAGGGCCTCGATCGCGATGACGGGACCGGGATGCGGGGGCATCAGGCCATGCATCACCGAAAGGAAGGATAGCATCGGGAGGACCAGCAGGAGGAACGGCCGACCGGTCTCCTTCGCCAAGGTGATCACGATCGGCAGGATGAGCAGCAGGCCGACCGCGAACCAGGTCGTCATGCCGACGCAGAGCGCGAGCAGGATGATGCACAGGCCGATGCGCCCGGGGCCGAGCACGCGGATGAATTCCTTGGCGAGCACCCCGGCACCGCCGGATTCGGCGAGGAGTTTGCCGAAGACGACGCCCAGCACGATGATGGCGCCGGTCCCGGCCAAGGTGTTGCCGAAACCCGTCTGGAAGGCCTTGAGGACCTCGGCCATGGTGATCGCCCCGGAGCTGGCCACGACCATCGCCCCAAGGGTCAGCGAGCTGATCAGCAGGGCGATGAACGGGTTGAGCTTCAGCCAGGTGACGAGCCCGACCAGGACGGCGATGGCGAGGAGGGCGAAGAGCATGGGGGCGAATCAGGCCTTGGGCGGGGCGACCGTGGCGCGGGTGGCGCCGGTGCTGATGCCGCCGTCGACGAGCAGGGTCTGACCGGTCACGTAACGGCTCTCCTCGGAGGCGAGGAAGACCACCGGGCCGGCGAGATCCCCCGCCGCGCCGGGCCGCTTGAGCGGGATGCGGTCGCACAGGTACTCGACCCACTCCTTCTGCTCGTAGAGCACGGCGTTCTGGGCGGTCTTGAACCAGCCCGGGGCGAGGCAATTGACCGTGACGCCATGGCGCCCCCAGTCGTCGGCCAGGCTCATCGTGAGCTGCTTCACGCCCCCGCGGCTGGCGCCGTAGGGCGCGAGACCCGCGTAACCGGCGACGCAGGTCACCGAGCCGATGTTGATGATCCGACCGTAGCCACGCGCGATCATGCCCGGCGCCACGGCCTGGGACGTGAAGAATGTCCCGCGCAGGTTGGTGTCGAGGATGGTGTTCCAGTCCTCCCAGCTGACCTCGAGGGCGGGCTTGCGGATGTTGCAGCCCGCGTTGTTCACCAGGATGTCGATCCGGCCCATCTGGCGCTCCACCTCGGCGACGCCGGCCTTGATGCTGGCGCCATCGCGGACGTCGAGGGCGACGGCGCAGGTGCGGCGCCCGAGGGCCTCGATCTCCTTGCGGAAGGCGTCGAGCTTGGACGCGTCGCGGCTCGACATGGCGATGTCGGCGCCGGCCTGCGCGAGGGCGCGGGCGAAATGTTGGCCAAGGCCGCGGCTGGTGCCGGTGACGAAGGCGACCTTGCCGGTCAGGCTGAAGAACGGGTAGGACATCAGGCGTTCGGGGCGAGGATGACCTTCATCACGCCGGGGGCGCCGGCGTAGAGTTTGGCGAACCAATCGGCACCCTGCTCGAGCGGGGCGACGGCCGAGATGATCCGGTCGACCTTGATCTGCTTGGTCGCGAGGAGCTCGATGCAGCGCGGGATCTCGCCCGCCGAGGCGCAGGAACCCTGCAGGCGCAGCTGGCGGGTCACCACGACCTGCAACGGCAGCTCGGTCTTGGGCGAAAGGTTGCCGACCAAGGTGACGGTGCCGCCCTTGCGGACCGCGTGGATGGCGGACAGCACGGTGGCGTTGAGGCCCACGCACTCGAAGGCGGCGTCGGCGCCCTGCCCCTTCGTCAGCCCCTTGACGAACTCCGTGAGGTCGCCCCCGGTCTTGGCGTTGAAGCTATGCGTCGCCCCCAGGTCGCGGGCGACGGCGAGGCGGGACTCTTCGGTGTCGACGGCGATGACCTGGGCGAAGCCGGCGATCTTCGCGGCCTGCAGGGTGAGCAAGCCGATCATACCCGTGCCGACGACCACAGCGGTGTCGCCGGGGGCACAGGGGGTGAGACGCACGGCGTGCACCCCGACGGACACCGCCTCGATCATGGCCGCCTCGTTGAAGCCCAAGGCATCGGGCAGCACGTGCACGATGCGGGCGGGGACCGTGACGAATTCGGCGAAGGCACCATGGCGACGATAGTCGCCGCAGGAGACGCCCAGCACCTGGCGATTGTCGCAAAGATTCACGTCGCCGCGCCGGCAGTGGACGCAGCCGCCGCAGAAGACCGTCGAGTCGAAGGTCACGCGCTGGCCCGGCTTCAGGGTCGTCACCTGCGCGCCCACGCCGGTGATCACGCCGGCCGCCTCATGCCCCATGACCAGCGGCGGGATTCGGCGCCCGGTGGAACCATCATAACCATGGATATCAGAACCGCAGATACCGCAGGCCTTGACCTGGATCAGGACCTCCTCCGGACCGCAGACGGGACTCGGCACGTCCGTGTAGGACATGCTTTTGTACTCGGTGAGCAAAAGGGCTTTCATGGGGACCCCTCCGGTATGGGAGACCTGCGAGGAAAGGGCAAGGTTTTGGCGGGTGAAATGGGCTAGGGCTAGGGCTAGGGCCGGGGCTAGGGCTAGGGCCGAGTCGGCCCTTTTTCCTGAAAAGGCTCGGCCGTGCGTCGCGACTCCAAGAACCTCAGCACTCCGGTCAGCAATCGCAGCACCCTGGCGCCATCCTCCAGCACCTCGACGACGTCGGCCGCATCCAGCATCTCGGCGACTACGGAGACCTTGAGTTGAGTCCGCGCCTCCGAACATGACCCCAAGGCAATCCGGTAGAAACGGGCGGTATCCTTATCGGAACGCCGCTCGTAGCCTTCGGCGATATTACTGGGTACGGACAAGACGGCGCGACACAGCTGATCGCACATCCAGGGATGTCTCCGCAAAGCCGACACCTGGGTGAGTTTGATCACCCGCCCGGCGAACATAATCGCCTGCTGATAAGCGAGCAGCCCATCGACGCCTTTCTCTGCCATGGACCAACTATACCTATCACAACCCGTAGGGAAAACGTGGACTAAGTCGCTTTCAACCTAGCCCCGGCCCCAGCCCCAGCCCTATCCCTCAAAACCC
>Ga0255070_1000333_pt1 | contig 10429 bp, 10 predicted proteins | sample Colum_Miss_RepB__FD_188464 | JGI IMG/M metagenome (GOLD analysis project Ga0255070, IMG submission 188464) | Freshwater microbial communities from Columbia River, Oregon, United States - Colum_Miss_RepB_8h | ecosystem: Environmental > Aquatic > Freshwater > River | place: USA: Oregon | collected...
AATAATGTCGCAAACAAAGCATTCAAGTTTAAACACACGCCTGTAGAAGAAATACGCAAGTTTCTTTTAAGAAATGGATTCATCAAAGTTGGCTCAACTTCGCCCAATGATGTTTTGTACAAGATGTATGAAAGCATTATGTTGATTGATGGAGAGGTAAAAAATTACAACCCCGACAATTTATTGTATAATTTTTTTAATGACAAGACGCATTAATATAATGAAAAATTGAAAACACGCATCTATTGTTTTAGGATAGCATAATCTACAATGGAAAAGAAACTGAACTCCCGCTCCGAACAATACATTACCAAGTTTAAGGACGATATTCGCACTAAACTGATTGCCATCGGGTTTGGTGAAAAAGAAAAGGCCAATGAACTTCTTGAATATGTCTATGAATATGAACGCCTCATATTTAGCAAAGACGATATATCCAAGCGCAAACGTATTCAAAACTCCATTCCCACGCAAAATAGGTGTAATGCGAAACGCGCTGACAACAAACAGTGTACACGCAAACGCAAGGATGGTTGCGAATTCTGCGGAACTCATTCGAAAGGCGCGCCCTATGGCACCGCCGATGATACCGTGGGTATATGTGTGAAAAAACTCGACGTAGTTGCGACCGATGTCAATGGAATCGTATATTACATTGACAAATTTATGAATGTCTATAAAACCGAAGACATACTTTCGGGCAAGACAAATCCGGCTGTTATTGCTAAATGCCGTGAAGTTAATGGCGCAATAATTATTCCGCAGATGGAGTATTAGGTGGATTGGGTTTGCCTTCTGCTTGCTCTGCAAGCGCTGATTGTGCCGTTGTGCGCCTGCGAAGTGTTTCTTTTGTTATCGCCTCTCGATTCTCTTGTATATAACTATTTAGCTCTGACGCATGTGCTTCATCTCCCTCATAGTACTTCAACAAAACGTCGGTTAAATACTTCTTGGTAATCGGTTTTTTTACTTGTTTTGTTGCGTACACGAGTTTTCCCTCTTTGACATTGAACTCGTCGATTTTATTGTCTTTCATGGTAGCCATCAGTTTTTGCGATATTTTGCCAACTTGGGATTTCCTGTCGCGAATCTCTTTATTCAAATTGCGTATTTCATTGTCAATGCGAATCCATTCTTTGATTGATTCAATCAGTTCTGTTTTGTTGATGGGTGTCGCCAACATTATATTTTACTAGATGATTATTTTATCCCTTTTATGTTTAAATGTTTATCAATAAATTAATTGATAAATATATAAGTGTTTTACTATGATTTTTAGCAATAACTACCGAAAATCGTCAGTTAGTTATCAGAAAACACAGATGCAACTAAATAGTATTCCTATCCAATATAATAATCCGACACGTATTCAACCGGTTTCGCAAGAACCGGCTCCGCCTGCCGCACCAGCTGTGAAGCTAAAATGGGGAAAACCAATATGGACGTTTTTTCACGTGATGTCTCAGAAAATGAAAGACGAATATTTTACATTATTAATTGGCGGGTTTATGAAAATGATTGTTTCCATATGTAGTGTATTGCCGTGTCCGGTTTGTTCTAAACACGCGATTGAATATATTAATTCGGTTAATATAAACAATATTCGGACCAAAAATAACCTGATTGATTTTTTCTACAATTTCCACAATGCTGTAAATAAGAGAAAGGGGTATCCAATGTTTAGAAGAGAGGATGTTGAATCAACATATGAGAACGCAAATACGTATGCTGTCATTCGAGAGTTTATGTTTCATTTTGAAGACAGACATCGGTCTACAAAGTTGATTGTTGATGACTTTTTGCGAAGACGCGCCACTCCAGAGATAAAAACGTGGATAAATACACATATACAATATTTTAATCCATAGTTGTATTATTTGGGTTATACTCCTCTCATCTTACATCCATATATTTTTTTTGTACTATTGAGATCACATTTTTCGGTTTGGGAATTAACATAACTACTTCCATTTGCGGCGCCCCATCCCCAACCACATACACCACCAATTATCAATGGTATAAGTACAAGTGCTCCAGAACATTGTAAATAATTATATATAGTGTCAATTAATAAAAACACAACAAGTATACTTAGCAGCAATATGCTTACTGAATAATTATTGGTATTTAGAGAAAATCCATATGAAATGTATCCAACCATAAAAGAAAGTATATGGGTACTTATTGGCAAGTTTGATATAATCTGATTGTTAAGTGTCAATATATTACAATGGGCCATACTGTACAAAATATGGTTTCCGTCAGTGTTTGCCAATGTTGGGTCTTTTTTTTCTCTATATTCTCGAATGTAGGTTTTAATCGCATCAAATTGAGACAATCCTGCTGTTATAATTGATGTTAAGAGCGCACCGATTGCTAGTAATGCGCCGCCCATCGTCTTTTGAATCATTGAATAAAGTGTGAAAAATGATAATAAGACAAATGGGAATATTCTATAAAATAAAAAATAGAACTGTTTGAACTCCATAGTATAATATTGGTTAATATAATTCTGGGTGGTTATGTATTATTGTAAATAGTATAAAATAATTACGACTATTACTATTAACATGGGAATCCCTGCTTATTTTTCGTATATTGTTAAAAACTATATAAACGTTTTAAAATCGATGCGGACTATGAATCGCGAACATTTCCACAATTTGTATATGGATTGTAATTCGATTATATATGACTCGTTTCACGAAATATATAAGACGGACCGGGAAAACTCCGCGAGCTTTCCGCACATTTTGGCAATGGTTTGTTCTAAAATACAGGCATATATTGACGAGATTAATCCATCAAATACTATCTATATAGCGTTTGATGGCGAAGCCCCCGTTGCGAAGCTACGACAGCAAGCAAAACGACGGGCGCTGAAACTTTTTTTAGAGGAGAATGGTTGCGCTGAAATAACGACGGGTCTTTCGACAATTGTTATTACACCAGGCACGGACTTTATGACCTATTTGTCTAAATATGTCGTTGAACATCGGTTTAAATCACGAAAAGGGGCTAAAATTATTGTATCGACACCGGAAATACCTGGTGAGGGAGAACACAAGATTTTTCATTATATTCGGGATAATCGCGATGAACATCGTGGGAAAACGACGATTGTATATGGTTTGGATTCGGATTTGCTTATGTTGTCGATTTTTCACGTTGAATATACAAAGTTGTATGTATTTCGTGAAACTCCAGAGTTTATTAAAAGCATTCATGTTGACCTGGATCCAGGAGTTGGATATTTGCTCGATATTGAACAGTTGTGCGAATCGATAAATAAGGAAATTAATATGCCAATTGGCGGTGATAGTGGGGCAACGGCGACAACGCGAATCCACGATTATGCGTGTTTGTGTTTTTTGCTGGGGAATGATTTTTTGCCGCATATTCCGACCATCAATATTCGTATTGATGGGATACAAATATTGATGGAGGCATATCGACAAACAATGCGGGTTGGTAAATTGGTTGATATTGAGAAGCGCGAAATAATTTGGGAGACTTTTAATAAGGTTTTGGCATGGATTGCGGTTAGAGAGGAAGAAATATTGATTCGTCATTCAAAGAGGAAAAATAATACAAACAAGTTGGCAAAAAGAGAAGAATGGTATGTGAGAATAGGAGAAGTGGGATGGTGTGAAAGATACGCAAGAATGATAGGAGATGAAGAGAAATATAAGAGGGGAATAGTGTGGGTGCTAAAATATTACACGGGATTGGAAGAAGGAAAATGGAAGGGAGGAAAAGGGAAACTGATAAAAGGAATAATGGAAGAAGTAATGGAGGAGGAAGTGTTGGAGGATTCAGAAAGAGAGAGCATATGGTGTGAAATGAAGAAATGGTCAAAAGAAGAAAGAAAAGGATGGAAGAAATACATATGGGAATGAGACCTCAACCCGAGACCTAGGGAGAAACCTTGGCCGAGACCTAGGGAGAAACCTTGGCAGAAACCTAGGCTGAGACCTAGGGTGAAACCTCTACCCGAGACCTAGGGTGAAACCTAGGCTGAGACCTAGGGTGAAACCTATACCAAAAATCTATAAAATTGACACCTTTGCTATGTAGGAAATAATTAATATAATTTGTTTAACGGAATACAAAATACCCCGGAACCTCTCATATTTAGGAAAACCAAGACCCTTCACAGAATGTTTGAACACAATGACAGTTGTGTTCATTTAGGAATGTTTAGAGAGGTGTTTTTTCAAGAGGATACAAGAGAGGCTTGTCGGGGGCCTTCGGCCCCCCCCTTTGTCCAACCTCTCATATTTAGGAAAACCAAGAGTATATTAACAGAATGTTTGAACACGATGACAACCATTTGAACCAACAAAGTTATTCGAGGTTTGTTCTGGAGGATACAAGAGAGGCTTGTCGGGGGCCTTCGGTCCCCCCTTTGTCCAACCTCTTATGTTTAGGAAAACCAAGACCCTTCACAGAATGTTTGAACACGATGACAACCATTTGAACCAACAAAGTTATTCGAGGTTTGTTCTGGAGGATACAAGAGAGGCTGCCTCTCACATTTAGGAAACTCAAGAGTTGATTGATATAATATTTGAATGATGACAACAATGATGGTTGTGTTCATTTAGGGATGTTTATAGAGGTTGTTTTTTATGTTGATGCTTTTCTACCAGCCTCTCTCATTTAGGAAACTCAAGAGTATATTCACAGAATCTTTGAACGATGACAGTTGTGTTCATTTAGGAATGTTTAGAGAGATGCTTTTTCATACAGCCTCTCATATTTAGGAAACTCAAGACTCTTTACAACATGTTTGAACACGATGACAACCAATTGAACCAACAACATTATTCGAGGTTTGTTCAGGAGGATACAAGAGAGGCTTGTCGGGGGGCCGAAGGCCCCCTTTGTCCAACCTCTCATATTTAGGAAACTCAAGACTCTTACACAGAATATTTGAACACGATGACACTTGTGTTCATTTAGGGATGTTTAGAGAGGTGCTTTTCCGGCGATGCTTTTCCGGCGATGCTTTTCCGGCGATGCTTTTCCGGCGATGCTTTTTCATACAGCCTCTCATATTTAGGAAAACCAAGACCCTTCACAACATGTTTGAACACGATGACAACTATTTGAACCAACAACATTATTCGAGGTTTGTTCTGGGGGATACAAGAGAGGCTGCCTCTCACATTTAGGAAAACCAAGACCCTTTACAACATATTTGAACACGATGACAACCAATTGAATCAACAACATTATTCGAGGTCTTCCACGAGGATACAAGAGAGGCTTGTCGGGGGCCTTCGGCCCCCCTTTGTCCAACCTCTCATGTTTAGGAAAACCAAGACCCTTTACAACATATTTGAACACGATGACAACCAATTGAACCAACAACATTATTCGAGGTCTTCCACGAGGATACAAGAGAGGCTTGTCGGGGGCCTTCGGCCCCCCTTTGTCCAACCTCTCATGTTTAGGAAAACCAAGACCCTTTACAACATATTTGAACACGATGACAACCAATTGAATCAACAACATTATTCGAGGTTTGCCAACACCTGTGTCTTACACCTTTTCTCATTCAAAACGCCCCCTTTGGGGGCAGTTATGAGTGAAAAAGGGGGTCCCCTTTGCGCACTTTGGGTGCGCAAAGGTGTAATATCCCACCTATTTCTTAATATCCCACTCATTTCTCGATATGTATATTATCACTATATTTCCCTACATCTGTGTAGATAACATAATTACCGCGAAGACACAGTACATCAAAGATACGGTACCGCGAAGACACAGTACATCAAAGATACGGTACCGCGAAGACACAGTACATCAAAGATACGGTACCGCGAAGACACAGTACCTCGGCGCCACGATACCTCAAAGACACAGTACCTCGAAGACATGGTACCCCCCCCCGAAGGGGGGCATCCAAAAAATTGAAATCTTTTTTGTTGTTGTAGGGGAAAATATAAAACAACATATCAGATTAACTAGTACAAACCAAACCGAACCAAACCAACTTAAGAAAAGATGAACGCCGACGACACTATGCCCATTGATGCGAATGTGACTATCCGCAAGAAAACCACCATCCCCAGCAAACAAAAGACCACCCTGAAATTGATATTGTGGACATTGACCCGAGTGATGGATTTGGAAACCGCAAACGCAAAAGCAATCGAAATGTTCAAATTGGGCGAATCCATCGAGACAATCATTGAAGCAGTGGACAATATTGAAAAGAGCGCGGAATACGCGGAAATGGACACGAACTTGGCAAGTCTTTGTGTAAAACCGGCGAAGAAGTCTCGTGCGAAGAAAGATGCAACCGCCATATCTGGAGACGCGGACACCATCATCAAAGAGATGGTGGAAATGGCGACAGCAGAAGTGAAAGCGACACCGGTGAAGAAGTCTCGTGTGAAGAAAGTCGCAGGAGAAACAAATGTCTTAGTACCAGTATTGGATGAAGAGACCAAGACCAAACCTCGTACCAAGGCAAAGGCCAAGGTTGAAAATGTTTCACCTGAGGCTTTAACAGAGGTCAACGTAGAAAAAACGGAGACTGTCAAAAAACCACGAGCAAAGGCTAATGCCAAGGCCAAGACCAATGAGTCAGTTGAAAATGTTTCAACGGAGGCTTCAACAGAGGTTTCATCTGATGTCAAAGTAGATGAACCTGAGACCAAGCCTGCGACCAAGTCTCGAGCCAAGGCAAAGGCCAAAGAGGATGATAATGTAGAAAAGGAAGAACCTGTGAAGAAGCCTCGATCCAAGGCCAAGGCCAAGGCCAAAGATGATGATAACGTAGAAAAGGAAGAACCTGCAAAGAAGCCTCAAGCCAAGGCCAAGGCCAAAGAGGATGATAACGTAGAAGGCGAAGAACCGGTAAAGAAGCCTCGAGCCAAGGCTGCGACCAAGCCTGCGACCAAGCCTGCGACCAAGGCTGAACCCCAAGAAGAAACCCCGATAACAAACGATTTGGTGGAGGAAGAGTACTTGGTATTGAACGAAGTTGAATACAAAGGAAAACAATACATGGTAGGCGGAGACCAAAACGTGTATGACGAGTTCAACGCAGTAATAGGTAAGTATGAAAATGGCATAATCACATTGAACGCATAAACAACGCATAAACACCGCATATAAAACGCATATAAAACGCATAAACACCGCATATAAAACGCATATAAAACGCATAAACAACGCATATAAAACGCATAAACAACGCATAAACAACGCATAAACAACGCATAAACAACGCATAAACAACGCATAAAAAAGAGAGGGAACCTTCGGGTCCTCTTGTTTTTTACGCGCGGCCTTTATGCGCGGCCTTTACGGGTGGCCTTTATGCGCGGCCTTTGGCCGCGCCCGGAAAAAACATCTATACCATCAAATACTCCATAAACTTATAATATAGAACGCAACAACCCTAAAATAGATTTGTCTTGGTTATAATGATGCTTGAGGAGCCCGGGGGTAATGCGCAAACACCCATAATCGATGGCATTGATAGGGGAGTGGTCGCAAACCCAGAATCCACAAGAACGCATATACATGTACAACTCATAGTTGTCGACTTTTACAATATTGTCGGAAATATAGTTTTTCCATTTCTCTTCACGAGGAATAGAGGCGCGATACTGGGTAAGAGAAATGCCAAGATGAGATTCCATAAGTCGAACAACCTCTATGGAGACGGATTTTTCAATACAATATTCGAAGATGTTAGTGGGGTTGGCGCGAATGATGAACCCGCGATTGACAACCAACTCTTCAAGATTGGGGGGACTGGCAAGAGCATCATACCAAATGGAATCGACCGCAAAGAAGTCGTTGATGTCACCGACGACAAAAGCGTCCAGTATCATGGCAAATGTTTCGCGAGAAGCGTTCTTCGCGGCATACCCAAGAGAGGACATTCGGACGGGAATCGCACGGCGTTTACATTCTTGAATGACGATTTGAAGAGCCTCTATGTTATTCTTGTCGATGGCGGGTTCGATGAGACTGAACTTGAAGGGGGCGTCGAGCTCAATGCCGCGCCGTAATATGTCGTTGTTTTTTGTACAAATGGCATAATACATGAGAGGAAAGACGCAGAAGGGATGATTTGTGTGGAATGCTGCGCGTCCATCGCGGGCGTAAATGTATTCGAATAATTCGCGATACCCATTTTTTGTGGCGGACATCATAATCATGAACGCGCCGCCTTTGGTGGTGAATAACTCAATAACTTGGTCGCCGAAATAAGATGCGCCTTTTTTAGGTAAAATGAGCTGGGCGGAATTGGGGTCGTTGCGCCAATAATTGTCAAATGTGCCGAGAAGCTGGATGCGGGTTTCGGAGGAAAACAGGAAGTTGGCGTCGCATTTGAGGATTTGGTAGAAATCGTCGTTGGAACTGACGGACAAACTGGGGGCGAAGATGGCGTTGTCCATGTAGTAGATGGTATTTTCGGGACACAAATCGCGCCAGTCCTTGTAGTGTTCGGAGTCGAGAATATGCTGGGGGAGAGAATCGGTGTAATATTCAGTGGTGTCCATTTTTAGTCGTATTGAATTGTATGTTTGATTTATGACTGTAAAAATGGAATACAAAAGTATTCAATTTTTTGTTATGGTCATTGTTCCTCTCCGTCTTTTGCGCCGGGCATGGTCATTGAAAGAATAAAGTCGTTGAGCAAGCCGAAGAAGGTCATTTTATTTATTGGGGAGATATTTTTATATTGGTTGTGGCATAGAGGTATTGGCTTAGACCTTGTCTTAGAGGTATTGGCACAGAGGTATTGGCACAGAGGTATCAAAAGACCTTGGCAAAGACCTTGGCAAAGACCTTGGCTTAGACCTTGGCAAAGACCTTGGCTTAGACCTTGGCTTAGACCTTGGCCATATGATATATACACAACTCATTTCTAATTAACGATTGCTTATAAACAAAAAACGAATATAAAGAAATGAGACAATACAAAATATAATAATGAACGCACAATTGAATATAGTAGATTTGATAGAGAATAATACGATATTAAACCTCTCACCTGATTATAATAATCGGTTTATAAATAAAGTCAAGGAAACATTTACAGAGACCCAGCAACAATTGTTTGTTTCATCATTTTATTGTTATCTGAATTATCATCAGACAAATGATTTTGTTATTGACCTTGATAATACATGGATATGGTTAGGATTCAGTACAAAACAAAAAGCAAAAATATTATTAGAAAATAGTTTTGTGATAAATAGAGATTATATATTGCTTAACCAGCAGGTTAAGCAATCATCTGACACTAAAGGTGGTCACAACAAACAAACATTTTTATTAAATATCCGCACCTTTAAACTTTTTTGTATAAAGGCAGGAACTGCGAAAGCCAATGAAATACACGAGTATTTTATCAAACTTGAAGATATAATGAATGAAATTATAAAAGAAGAATGTGTGGAATTAAAAGAAAAGATAGAAAATCAAAAAATATTGAATAAATTAGAAAAAGAACTTTTAAGAGAGAAAACGCTTATTGAACAGTTTTCAGTAAATACACAATGTGTATATTATGGTTTAATAGATGACACAAATGAGAATAACGAACAATTAATAAAATATGGTAATTCAAATAATTTACAACAGCGCGTAGAACAACATAAGAAAACATATACAAACTTCAGGCTTGTAAACGCGTTCAAAGTTGAAAACAAATTACATATTGAAAATACTATAAAAAATTGCGAAGAAATTATACCATACAAACGAGTCATTGAAATAAAAAATATAAAATACACTGAACTTTTATCTATCAATAATTTATCATTTGAAAAAATAGATAAAATCATAAAAAATATAATAACAACAATCGAATATAGTCCCGAGAATTATATAAAAATATTATGTGAAAACAAAGAATTAAAAAATAATTTTGACATATTAAAAAATGAAAATAAAAGATTAAAACAAAAAGACAATGCGGCAAAAAACAAGGAACCACTCGAGCCAACAGAGCAAGCCGTAAAAAAAATACGACGATTTCAAAAGCAGAAAGATAATTTTTATTATATTGACTACACAAAATATGAAAAACTATTTGGAACACGACAAGAAGTTTGGGATTCCATTGCATATATGACATCTGGAAAATTAATGAAAGAAAACCTTGTAATAAATCACTTTGGAAAGATTGTTTCAAAAATTAAAAGTGAAGAAAATATAAATAACCCGCGTAGCATTTGTAAGCCACAAAAAATATAATGTACATTGTCGTTATGTCTTATAAATAAAAAATACCTTGGCAAAGAGGTATCAAAAGACCTTGGCTAAGCCTTGGCAAAGAGGTATCAAAAGACCTTGGCTAAGCCTTGGCAAAGAGGTATCAAAAGACCTTGGCTTAGACCTTGGCAAAGAGGTATCAAAAGACCTTGGCTTAGACCTTGGCAAAGAGGTATCA
>Ga0255070_1000334_pt1 | contig 10422 bp, 8 predicted proteins | sample Colum_Miss_RepB__FD_188464 | JGI IMG/M metagenome (GOLD analysis project Ga0255070, IMG submission 188464) | Freshwater microbial communities from Columbia River, Oregon, United States - Colum_Miss_RepB_8h | ecosystem: Environmental > Aquatic > Freshwater > River | place: USA: Oregon | collected...
ACCAACCCATCCTTCTGTTCGATCGCCATGATGAAACTGCCACAGTCTCTGAGCCCGTGGACTGGAACCTGGTAGGGCCAATCCTTGAGTTCGGCGGAGATGAAGCCTCCGCGGACGGCGGCGGACAGGACCTGCTGGCCGGTCCAATAGGGTTGGCCGAGCGGATTGCGGAAATGCGTGCTCGGGTGGCGACCGTGGGGCTCGCCTAGGTGCAGTTTAATCTTCGCTTCGGACCAGCCCGAGCTACGGAGAACTTCCTTATCGACGTGGATGCTGGCTAAATCAGCCCAGGGCATCTTCATCAGGCTGTCGCTTATGGAGTCTTTTTTCATCTTGGATAAATCGTGATCAGGCCTCGTCCTTCCACCCGTCGGCGGTACGGATGCACCAACCGCCCGGGATGGCGCCGAAACGATCGACGTAGACCCGGCCCCCGACGGGAATCCAATCCAGCTTGCCCGATGTGATATCTTCCCGGGAGCCATGCGTCTTGATCCAAAGACCCGCGTATTTATGATATCCTACCAAGGTAGGATATACGCTGGATTCAGTGATATCTCGCTTGTGATGCGTTACGCCGTCGGGAATCTCGTCGGCTTCCAGGTTTTGTAGGGCTTTGTCGGTTGGGATAGAACTGACCCAGTTCCCCTTGGTTGAACGGACCATCACGAGTCCGTCGACCGTCACGTATGGAAACGGGTAGGCACTGGCCAGTTCGGGCGTGAACTCTTCTTTGGTGTATGGGCCTCGAGGGACCAGCTGCTTCTCAACCTCTTTGGTGACCTTCACCTTATGGACCAGGCAATCCATGCTGAAACCGTAAGTGCTATGCCAGATGACTCGAATCCATTCTCCGCGGTATGCGGCTAGGTGCCCACGCTTCTTCGGGCCAACTTTGATCAACACCGAGTCGTTGACCGACCGCAGCGACATCCGCTCCTTCCGGAAGCGAAACATCTCCCCGCGATGCCGAGTGACGAATTTGAACAGGTCGTTTTTTGCCTGCCTGTAGACCGACTGCTTCTGCAGCGGGTCGATCTTCTTGATCAGCTGCCCGACCTCGTCGTCCAACGTATCGAAGTAGGACCTATTCTCGATGATATCCATGAGTAGAGGTTTGCCCAGCGCTGGCCTTTTCGCCATGCGCGGAGAGAAGTAATTTCTTCAGGCCGTGAGGCGTTCGAGCTTGGTCTTGCGCTTACGCCAGTCGGGCATGACGCGCTCGAGCAGATCCCAGAAGCGTGGGCCGTGGTGCGGGAAGCGCAGGTGGCAGAGCTCGTGGATGATGACGTAGTCGATGCACTCGATCGGGGCCCTGATGAGGTCCAGATTGAGGCCGAGGACGCCGTCGGCGCTCATCGAACCCCAACGGGACTTATACCGGCGGACGATGAGGGACTTAGGCCCTTCGTTCTTGGGGATGTTAAGCTTCACCATGCAGCCCAGCATTCGCTCCTGGAACAGATCGGCGGCTTGCTCGCGATACCACTGCCACAGCTCAGCCTCAATGAGGCGGGCGGAAGTCGTTGGGCCGGCACAGACGGTCAGGTGCTGCCTGGTAGCCTTGACGCCCTTGACCAAGCCCTTGGCCACCTTGAGCCGCAGGCGGCGGCCCAGGAAGAGGTGCGTCTCGCCAGATACGTATTCGCGGGGCTTAGTCAGTGGGTGGAATTGGCTAAAGTACCGCATCTGGGCCCGGACCCAGTCCATGCGCTTGAGTAACATCCGCGAGCAGACGTCCGTCTTGGTGCCAAGGGGGGCGATCATCCGCACGGACATGTCAGGCAGGACCTCTAACTGGAGGGTCTTGCGCTTGGTGTAAACGATTCGGCAATCAAGAAAGCTCTTGGTGTCGAGTCGTGACCGGAGGGTGAGTTCAGGCATCCGGGAAGCGGCGCTGGGCGGTCTTGAGAAGCGAATCCTGGAGTTCGTCGAGCTTCTGGACGGGGATCTTGATCCCCATCTTACGGCCCACGTCGTCGAAGAAGTAATCGTCCAAGGCTCCCTTGAAGCGGTTGAGGGCTTCGTCGTTGGCCCAGAAGCGCACGATGCGATGGCTCAGGAGGAGCTCCTTCACCTTCACAGCAATCTCGGCCGACAGTTTATTGGCTTCCTGGCCGGCTCCCTTGAGGTCGGCGACATAGGGGCTGATGAGGCCGTAGAAGGCCGCGGCATGGGCGTCAGTGCGCACGCTTTCAGGTAGAACCTCGTCGCGACGTCCGTCGACCATGTCCTGAGTGATCTTAGCCAGGGTTTCGGCGAGCTGCTGGTCGTCGAGGCGCTTCTGGGCGTAGGCCTGGAGGGCCTCCTCGATCATCTCGGAGAACTTACGGGCCAGGGCCGGGTCGTGCTGCTCCAGCTTATCACGGATATACTTCTTGGCAGACCGTTCGATACGGTCGGCCTTGGCGCGGGCGGTCTCACCCGTACCCGTGCCAGAGGCTACGCCATACTTGTCGACAGCCTCCTCGACGGCGCCTTTCACGCTGAGGTCGATCGGCTTGATGATCATCTTCGCCGGATCAGCGGCGACGTTGTCGTTGAGCAGCTGCAGGATGCGCGGCTCGTATTCCCGCATGTCGATGGAGTCCTGATAGCGCAGGGCCGCGGAACGGCGGAGGTTCTTCAGGCGAAGCCAATCGCCGCGGAACTGATCCATCTGCTTGTCGTCGAAGTGGTCGTAGACCTTCTCGGAACCCAGGGCCTGTTCGAGCAGGCGGGCGAATTCGGCGAGGCGCTTCGAGAACTCCTTACGGATATCGTCGTCGCGGAGGTGCTGCTCCATCTGTTCGTGGTCCAGCTTGTTCTTCACCGGCTTGAACAGGTCGAGCAGTTGACGATGGGCGGCAGGCAGCTCGTCGATCACCTCATGGATCGGCTTCACCACGCCGCGGATGTCGTCCGCGTCGAAGCCTTGGAGCGCCTTGTAGGTGTTCATGGCGTCGTTGAGTTCGCCGAGAAGCCCTTCGTAGTCGTAGATATAGCCGTAGCGCTTCTGGATCGTGATCGGCTCGCCGTCTTCGTCGAGGCCGCCACCCGGCATCGGGAGCTCGCAGTTACGGTTCACGCGGGCGATGGCCTGGAGGAGGTTGTGCTCCGTGAGCGGCTTGCAGATATAAAGGGCCGTATTGCGGTCGCAGTCGAAACCCGTGAGGAGCTTCGAAACCACGATCACCACGTCGGGACCTCCGTCGCCCTTGAAGGCTTTGACGATATCTCGATTGTAGGCGGTTTCGTCGCCATACTTGTCCATCATCTGTTTCCAGAAGACCTTGACCACGTCGCTACCGTCAGGGACGCCTTCTTCTTCGACCTCGTCGCCGGAGTCGCGGGCGTTCGGGCCTGAGATGATCACCTCGGACTTGATCTGGCCAAGTTCGTCCAAGATCGCCTTCATGCGGATAGCTGCCGCCTTAGAGGGAGCCACGATCTGTCCTTTGAAGCCGCTGTCCTTCCACACCCGGTGGAAGTGCTCGGAGATATCAACCGCCTTGGCGTAGATGGCGTGCTCGGTCTGGCCGAGGACGTTGATACGAGAATACTTCTTCTTCAGGTCGGCTAGCTGCTTGTCGTTAAGACCGGCCGAGACTTTCTCAAACCAGGCGTCGACGCTGCCCTTCTGGACGTGCTGGGCGACGAATCGTCCTTCGTAAATCAGGGGCACGATGGCACCGTCCTTGACTGCGTCCTCGATGGTATAGGTCGGGCGAATGATACCGCCGAATCGGCCGATAGTCGGCTTCTCCTTAGAAAGCACCGGGGTTCCCGTAAAGCCCACGTAGCAGGCCTTCGTGAGCAGGCGGCGCATGTTGGTCGCCAGGGCGCCGTGCTGGGTACGGTGGCTTTCGTCGACCAGCACGATGATGTTCGCGTCATCGTCCTTGAAGCCAGCGGAGCGTTCCACCGCCGTCTCGAACTTGTTGATGACCGTCGTGATGACGTCGGTCGTCTTCTCCTTAATCATCGCCAGGAGTTCGGCGCCCGTGCCGGCATGACGCACGAGACGGTCGCAGTTCTGGAAGGTCTGCTTGATCTGGACGTCGAGTTCGGTGCGGTCGGTCACGATGATCAGGCGCGGGTTCTCGAATTCGCGATCGAGGGCGAGGGCCTTACCCAGCATCACCATCGTCAGGGACTTGCCTGAGCCCTGGGTGTGCCAGACCACCCCACCCTTGCGACGGCCTTCGCTGTCACGCTGCTTCATCTGTTCGATGACCGCCTTGACGCCGAAGAACTGCTGATGGCGGGCGATCTTGCGCTTACCGTCGTCGAAGAGGGAGAACGTGCGGGCCAGTTCCAGGATGCGCTCCTTGCGGCAAAGGGAGTGGAGGATCCGGTCCTGCTCGGTCACCGCGACCACCCCGGCGGAGCGGAGCTGATCGTAGGTCTTGCGGGCACTGGCAAAATCACCCGTGAAGAGGACTTTCAGCTGATCGACGGAAAGAGGACGGTTGATGAGGCCGCCGATGACGGCGTCGTCATGATGCTCGCGCCACTTCAGCCAGAACTTACGGCCGGAGCCGACCGCGGCGTAGAGGGCCTCGTTACCCTTCATCGCCAGCAGGAGCTGGACCGTGTGGAATAGCGGGGCGATGGCGGCGGGAGACTGGTAGGAGATCAGCTGGCGGACGCCCTTCATGATCTCCACAGCAGAAGCCTTGTTCTCGATGACCCCGAACGGGATGCCGTTCACCAGCAGGACGATGTCGCAGCGGCTCGTGCCCTTGCCGTCGTTACGGTCGATCGAGAACTCCGGGGTGGCCTGGAAGAGATTGTTCTCCGGCTTATCCCAGTCGATGAAGCGCATCGTGTAGCTCTTCTTATCGCCATCGACCGTCTTCGAGATGGTCGCGCCCAGGACCAGACGCTCATGGAGCATCTGATTCGTGCCGACCAGGCCGCGCTGAACCGTCGGGTCGGGGCGGAGCTGACGGATTGCATCGGCGGCGTCGGAGGCATCGAAGGCGTATTCCTTACCCCGATACGTGAATCGGTTGATCTTGAGTAGCTGATCCGTGAGCACCGACTCCAGCAGCACGCGGGACGTACGGCCGCGCAGGTTCTCGCATTCGGACTGGGGCAGGATCTCCCAGCCCATCGCGGCCAGCATCACCAAAGCCGGCACGTGGGAGGTATGCACCTCCGTCGTCGCCGGGATTTCTCGTTTGTTCGTCATTGTTATAAAGTTAGGCCGCGACCCGGACCTCGCCGGTTAGCAGCTTTTGCATGAGACCGCGCTTCTGTGAGCGAAGTGAGTCGGCCAACTTAACTGAACCCTCAATTTCACCGTCGGTGGCTTTAAGGATTTCCAAAATCTGGTCCTGTTCGCCTAGTGACGGTAGAGAGATCTCAAAGTCGCCAACAATTCCTTTATTCAAATTCGCTTGGGTGCCAGTCTGGCCGTGAGACTTAGCTGACTCTTTAATTCTGCAGAGGTAATAGTAAAGGTATTCCGAGCGGATGGTGGGCTTAGGGATAATTCCCAGTATTGCCTGGCTTGTCGTTAAATCTAGACCAGCAATACGGCATTCACCGATAGATGCATACATTGCAAATAAAACGGTTCCCTTGTTAAAAATCCTGGCTGAACTATTTGAAAGGCCTTCTTCCGTAATAAATGTTTTGGCCTCATAGATGTATGAACTCCCTGCAGTCATGTCTGAGATAGATACCCATGGAATATTCCCTCCGAAATATTGGGGAACGCTTGTTTTTGGCGTCCCACCGCTCGCCATAGAGGTAATTTCCCTAAGTCGATACTTCGTACGACCACTTCCGGAGGCTAAGTGAGCACTTCCTCTGTCGATCAATTTGCCCATCAGCCAGCGCTTACGTTCCTGCTTGGCCTTGAGTTCGGCTTCGGCGGTTTCGATGGCCTCGTCCCAAGTCCGGAGAATTTCCGCGATCTTGCGCTGCTCGGCGAGGGGAGGTAGAGCGATTTTCACCCGGGACAAATCTTTTTGAATAATTTGAGGCTGCGCAGATCCGGAGATAATATCTCGCAAACCGCGCAGTTTGAGAAATTCGCAAAGCCATCGCGCATCGGCCTTCGACTCATCAAGATCATCCAGGCACATCGCATTACCGGTTACATAACTTGGCCCTGGAATATAGATAACGTTTCCCGTGTTCTCACCACGGCAAGAAACAGCGACAACGTCTCTCGTATGGTTAGCTTCAGAATAGTATCCGATGAAGCAGTTTGCTCCGTGAACTCGATAGCCAGTTTCGGTCAATTCACTGCTCCCGATTGTTGCCCATTGTTGCGGCTTACAAATATCGCCCAATTGAACTGTAGGTTTACTAACCATTCTCAAAGCCCCAGCTCCTTCAGATACTGGTTCATCTTCACCCGGAGTTCGGCCTGCTTCTTCTCGAGGTCGAGGATCTCCTGCTGGACCTTGGCGATGTCGACGATGGCTTCGGCTTCGAAGGTATCGACGTAGCGCGGGATGTTCAGGTTGAACTCGTTCTCCTTGATCTCGTCGAAGGTCGCAGCGTGGGAATACTTCTCGATGGCCTCGCGGGAGACATAGACATCAGTGATGCGCTTCTCCTGGGCGTCGCTCAGGGTGACCTGCTTCTTATTCTCGAGGAAGTCGCGGGAAGCATCGATGAAGAGGACGTCCTTACGCTTGGCGTTGGCCCCGCCCTTCTCGCGGCTGCGGTCGATGACCAAAATGGCCACCGGGATACCGGTCGAGCTGAACATGCCAGCCGGTAGACCGATTACGGCATCGATGAGATTCTCTTCGAGCAGTTTCTGGCGGATACGGCCTTCGGCGGCGCCGCGAAAGAGGACGCCGTGAGGCACGATGATCGCGGCCTTGCCGGACGCGGGCTTCAGGGACTCTACGATATGAGAAACGAAAGCGTAGTCGGCGACGGACTTAGGCGGCACGCCTCGGTGGAAGCGGTTGAAGCGATCATTCTCGGCCTCTTCGAATCCCCACTTATCGAGGGAGAACGGCGGGTTAGCCACAATACGGTCGAACTGCATCAGGCGACCGTTTTCGACGAGCTCGGGGGCGGTGAGCGTATTGCACCACTTGATGACCGCCGAGTCTTGGCCGTGCAGGAACATGTTCATGCGGACCAGCGCCCAGGTGGAGCCATTGACCTCCTGGCCGAAGAGCGCGAAGTCCTTCTCGTCGGCCTGCTTGGCGGCCTCGAGGAGCAAGGAGCCGGAACCGCAGGCCGGGTCAAAGATCGTCATACCCTTCTGCGGGGCGGCCAGCTTGGCGAGCAGGCGAGACATCACCGCAGGCGTGTAGAACTCGCCCGCCTTCTTGCCGGCGTCGGACGCGAACTGAGAGATCAGGTAGATGTAGCACTCGCCGATGACGTCTACGTCGACTCGGCCGGGGCTGAGGTCGAGCTCATCCTTGGCGAAGTCTTCGAGCAAGGCCTTGAGGCGGCGGTTACGTTCGGCCGGGCGGCCGAGCGTCTCGCTGTTGAAGTCGATATTGCGGAACACCCCTTCGAGCTTCGAGCGGTTCTTATCTTCGATCGCCTCGAGCGCCTTGTTGATGCGTTCGCCGATATCGGATTCGCCACGGGCCGTGTGGAGTTCCTTGAAGGTAGAACCCTTCGGCAACTGAAAGCGCTCACGCTCGAGTGCGCGAGTGAAGCGAACATTGTCGCCGTGGTATTTCTCTTCAAGCTCGGCGCGGTGCGCCTTATGCGTGTCGGAGATATATTTTAGGAACAGCATCACCAGGATGTAGTCCTTATACTGGGTCGGATCGACCGCGCCGCGGAAAGTGTCGCAGGCCTTCCAGGCAGCCGCGTTGATCTGGTCCTGGGTGACTTTGGTGGAGGATTTGCTCATAGATTCGGAAAGAAAGGGATTAGGAACGATTGAAGGCGTGATTGGCCAGAAGGCCGTAGCACTCGCGGAGGCGAGCGGAGACCCGGGCGTATTCAGCTTGGGCACGTATCAGTTGGACGAGCTGCTTCTGCTCGGAAAGGGACGGAAGGACTATGGGGAGGCCAAGGATGTCGGACTTGCTGACACCGGCGACGAGCCCGCCCTGGTTGTGCTTGGTCAGGTAACGCTGCGCCTCGGGCGAGTTGATGTAGGCGGCGAGGAATTGAAGGCGTAATGTACCTCCGGGAGATCTTTGCGCAAGGCGCTGAGGGCGGCGTCATGGACCTCGCGGTCGATATAGACGGCCACCGCGACTTTGTCGGAACCGACATAACCGCGGCCACGGAGGAGGATGTCGCCGGGGCGGACCACGTAATCGTGGATGGCCGGCGAGTAGGCCACCGTGGGGGTCATCGGGTAGTCGATGGACCCATCGCGGTTTAGGTCGCCGAAGGAAATCAGAGCGACATTGGGCGTGCCCTCGGCCTGCAGCGCAAGGGAGCCGTAGGTCTTGCCGGTCGACTTGTTGACGCGCGGCTCGACCGGACCCGTGATCATCACGTGACGCGCCTGGTCCTCACCTCCGACGATGAGATCGCGGAGGGGGACAGAGCGGTACTTGGACTGGAGGAATCCGGCGGACATGGTCATTTCTTGCGGCGAGGCTTCACCTTGTCCGAGGGGCCTTTCGAGTCCACCCCCAGATGTCCACAATGGGCCACAAAATGGCCGTAAAGCTGGCTCATCGCGGGGGCCGGGTCGACCTTGAGACGGATGAGCGCCTTGTGGACCTTTTCCAGGTGCTTTTCGGTGATGCGAAGGAACGGATTCAGCTGGGGGAACCAGGCCTTGGGAGTCAGGTAGCCCGGGATGCCCGCGATGTACTTCAGTTCGTGGGAAGTGGACTCCGCCAGGCCTTTGACGCCGGCAGCGAGTTCGTCCATCGACTTCGAGAGAGCCTCGGCGGCCTTTTCGGCTTCCTTCTTCGGGTTGGCGTTACGCTCGGCCTTGCGGCGGAGGTATTCCTCGAAGGACGCAGGGCGATCCTCGACCAGGCCGTCGAGCTCGGACTGAACCGGCTTCGGCTTCACCTTCTTGAGCCAGGCAAGGGCGTGCGAGATGATCGCACGCATGGCCAGGAGCTCCCAGGCGGGCTCGGAATCGGACTTCGCTCCGGACTTAGGACCTTTGGCACGCGGCTTGACCATGTAATCCGAAAGGATCTGGCAGGCCGGGTCGAAGAACGTGGAGAAGTGCGTGTTCTCGAGCACCGAGGTCATCGCGCCGTCCGTGATACGGTACATGAAGCCCGAGAGTTCGCGGGCCAGGGGCGTGTAGATCCTGGAGAGCTTCTCGTCGGCCTCGGTCTCTTCCGCTTCATTGCGGAGGATGGCGAAGCCGGCGTCGCGCCAGCGCGCTTCGGGCTTGGCGTGAGACGGGTGGATAAGGTCGGACAGGCTGCCCTTTTCGAGCAGACGGCCGAGCTGGAGGACGTGATCTTCGGCCGCGATGACGGCCAGACGATGGTTATACGACATAGGGTTCAGAAGATGGGGCTAGGGGTGATGCTCTTGATGAGCTTAACGGACTTCATCAGCTCGGGGATTTCGTCGAGCTTCAGGCTCTTGAGTTCGTCGGACTGGGACTTATCGCCCAGCTCTCCGGCGATGACCGCGTAGGCCTGGCGCTCGTAGCCGATGGTGGCGTAGGCCGGATTCCAGAGGAAGAACTGCGCCAGCTGGGCCGCGGCGATGGCGCAGCGGCGGGAGGCGGAGAGCTTGAGGAGATCGCGGCCGAGCGTGATGTCCTGCGGGACCTTGGTGCCTTCGAGGTAGAGGGAACCCAGGACGAAGGGCGAGAACGGGTGGCCGGACTTCGTGCTCTGCTTGAGGAGGCGCACGGCTTCATGGATGTCGGCGGCGACACCAGTGCCGCGAAGGTAGCACTCCGCGAGGCGATGCAGCGACTCCTGGCATCCGAGGTCCTTACCGTAGCGGAAGAGCGCGAAAGCCTTGGTGAAGTCGGCCGGGATCAGGATGCCTTCCACGTAAGCGCGCCCTAGGAAGCGGATGGCTTCGGTGCGACCGTCGTCGGCGGAGGACTGCAGGAGACGGATCGCCTGCGCCTTGGACTCATCCGTGGGGGTGTCTGCATGGAGGAGAATCACCCCGAGGGCGGTCTGAGCGAGAAGATCGCCGGCTTTGATGCTTTCACCCAGGGCGAACACGACCGATTCAGTCAGGTCAGTGATGGCGCAAGTCGCAAAGTCGGTATCGCTGGCGAGCTTGATGGGGAAGAAAGCCTTGGCCGACTCGACGAGCAGGGGGCGCAGGTCGTTCATGTAACCCTTGCCGCCGATGAGGCGGGTCACCTTGCGGCGGGCGAGCAGCTGGGTAGCCTTAGGGTGACCGAGCTCGGCCGCCTTCTTAAGGTAGACTAGGGACTGGTCGCGGTCACCCGGGAGGCGACGACGCTCGAGGGCGTAGTTCAGGGAGAAGAGGATGTTCCGGTCGCCAGCATCAGCGAAGGGGGTGAGCAGGGCGATGGCCCCG
>Ga0255070_1000337_pt1 | contig 10381 bp, 10 predicted proteins | sample Colum_Miss_RepB__FD_188464 | JGI IMG/M metagenome (GOLD analysis project Ga0255070, IMG submission 188464) | Freshwater microbial communities from Columbia River, Oregon, United States - Colum_Miss_RepB_8h | ecosystem: Environmental > Aquatic > Freshwater > River | place: USA: Oregon | collected...
GTCCCGAGAACGGCATGCGCAAGGCCACCTGGATCGTGGCCGGCCCCGACGGCTCCAAGGCCGAGATCGCCGTGACGGTCTTCCCCGGCAACGTCGGCGGCCTCACCGCCAACGTGAACCGCTGGCGCGGCCAGATCGGCCTGCCGCCCGCGAGCGGTGACGACATCGCCGCTTCCGCCAAGCCCGCCAAGGTCGGCGGCATCGAGAGCCAGCGCTTCGTGATGGCCTCGAACGATGGCAAGAAAGGCCTCGATGCGGTCATGACCCCGCACAAGGGCGCCACCTGGTTCTTCAAGATGAGCGGTGACGCCGCCGCCGTCGCCGCCAACGGCGCCGCCCTCGTCGCCTTCCTCGCCGAATCCCAGCTTCCGTGAACAACGAAGAATTTCAGAAGAAGGCCGATAGCGGCCGTAAATTCATCGACACGTTGGCTTCCCTGAAGCTGACGGTCTTACTCCTCGTCCTTTCGATGCTGCTGGTACTGCTCGGCACGCTCGAACAGGTCCACTGGGGCGTCTGGCACGTCCAGAAGGTCTACTTCTCTTCCTGGTATTGTTTCTACCCGATGGACGATACCGCCCCGCTGCAGATTCCGCTCCCGGGCGGGTTCCTCATCGGCGCGTTGCTCGTGGCCAACCTCGCCTTCGCGCACTTCCGTCACTTCAAGGCCACGGCTTCCAAGGTGGGTATCAGCATGATCCATGCCGGCCTGCTCCTCCTGCTCATCGGCGGCTTCATCACCGCGGTCTACCAGGAAGAGTCCGCGATGATCGTCCCGGAAGGCGAGAGCCGCAACTTCTCCGAGGCGTTCCGCGAATTCGAATTCGCCCTCGTCGAGAAAGACCCCAAGGCCGACCAGGTCGTCGTCGTGCCCGACACGATCTTCCGCGCCATCGCCGCCAAGCAGGCTCCCGACACGGTCGCGCTGCCCGGCTCACCCTTCACGCTCAAGGTCCTCACCTATCATCCGAACGCGATGCTGCGCGCCAAGTCGCAGATGGCCGACGGCCTCCCGATCAAGGCGACCCAAGGCATCGGAGCCCGCACGGAACTGGCCTACAAGCCGGAGCCGGAAAGCTACGACGACAACAACCCCAACGCCCCGACGGCGATCGTCGAACTCCTCAAAGGCGCCCAGTCCGTCGGCGTCTGGGTCGTGAACCTCAACCTGACGGAGAATTTCGACGCCCAGGAATTCAAGGACGGCGGAAAGACCTATCAGCTCTCGCTGCGCCGCGTGCGCTACTACGTCCCCTTCACCCTCCGCCTCGACAAGTTCACCCACGAGAAATACCCGGGAACGAACACGCCCCGCCGCTTCGCCAGCGATGTGACGATCAAGGAAGGCACCGGCTCCTTCGCCTATAACATCTCGATGAACCAGCCGCTCCGCCATGCCGGCCTCACGTTCTTCCAGTCGAGCTTCGGCAGCACCAAGGACGGCAAGGACCTCAGCGTCCTCCAGGTCGTCCGCAATCCCGGCTGGCTCATCCCTTACGTCTCCGTCTTGGTGATGTCCGTCGGTCTCATCTGGCACTTCGGATTCTCGCTCGTGCGCTTCCTCCGCGGACGCGCCGTCAAGGCCGCCGCCGTGCTCGCGCTCGGCTTCCTCTCGGCTTCCTCGCAGGCCGCCGACGCCGGTTGGAACAGCCGCGAATTCGGTCAGATTCCCGTGCAGAGTGGCGGACGCATCGTACCGATCGAGACCCTCGCGACGGGCTCGCTCCTCCAGATGCGCGCCCGCACCTCCGTCGCGCTCTCCAAGCTCGAACGCGTGGCCTTCGGTCAGCGCCCCTCCACCTGGTCGGCCGAGGATCGCGCCGCGATCGCCAAGGAACTCCCGGCCCTCGATACGAACCTTCAGGCGATGCTCGAGAAGCGCCCGGTCCGCCTGTCCGGCGGCTCGATCTCCGCGATCGACTGGCTCATCGAAGTCTCCTTCCGCGCGCCGATCGCCCGCCACCTGCCGACCTTCCGCGTCGAACACCCGAACGTGCTCAAGCGCGTCGGTGGCGACCCCGAGAAGAGCCTCTACGTCAGCTGGGACGGCATCCTGAAGAATAGCGCCGAACTCAGCAAGGCCGCCGAGAAGGCTCGCAAGCGCGCCCAGGCCGACCGTGACGCCGAAGACCGCGCTCTGCTTAACCTGGAAGGCGCCGCCCGCCAATACGCGGCGCTCAGCATGACGTTCATCCCCGGCGACTTGCCGGCCGACGTCACCCCGCGCCGCGAATACGGCGCTTGGATCAGCGCCCTCAACCGCGCCCTCTCCGAGATGAACGCCAGCCGCGCCAACGGCGGCTCCGGCCAGGCCTTCGACCCCGAGCTCCAGAAGACCGTCCGCACGTTCGTCGAACGCTACCAGGATTTCGAACGCGAAGGCGCCATCGGCCTGATGCCGCCCAAGGATCCGGACTCCGTCGAACGCTGGGATAACCTCGGCGGCTCCCTGCTCGGCATCATCAAGGATCAGAAGACCCATCGCGCCGGTCTCGCCGAGGACGGTCTGATCACCCGCTACGCCGATTTCTCCATGGCTTGGCGCGAAGGCAAGGACGACGAGTGCGCCCGCCTCGCCTCCGCCCTCTCGGCCTCCCTCAAGGGACCGTGGACGGCCAAGGCTGAATCCGAAGCCTCCTTCGGTCGCATGCAGCCCTTCTACTGGCTGCTCATCGCCTACGCCGTCACGGTCCTCATGGTCTTCGCCTCCTGGCTGACGTCCTCCGAGAACCTGCGCGCCTGGGCCTACCGCCTGCTGGTGCTCTGTTTCGTCCTGCACACCGCGGCGCTCGGCTACCGCATGTGGCTGCACGGCCGTCCGCCGGTGACCAACCTCTACTCCTCCGGTATCTTCGTCGCCTGGGGCGCCGTCGCCCTCGGCATCATGCTCGAGCGCGTCTGGAAGAACGGCATCGGCGCCGCCGCCACCGGCATCACGGGCTTCGTCTCGCTGATCGTCGCCCATAACCTCGGCCTCTCCGGCGAAGACAACCTCGAGAGCGTCCGCGCGGTGCTCGACTCGAACTTCTGGCTGGCGACGCACGTGACCATCGTGACGCTCGGCTACTCGGCGACCTTCGTCGCCGGCCTGCTCGGCGCCCTCCACCTTGCGCTGCGCGCCTTCAAGTCCGACTACAACTGGGGCGACAGCGTGGCCCGCGCGGCCTACGCCATCCTGGCCTTCGCGGTCCTCGCGAGTTTCATCGGCACGATGCTCGGCGGCATCTGGGCCGACCAGAGCTGGGGTCGCTTCTGGGGCTGGGATCCCAAGGAGAACGGCGCCATCCTCATCGTGCTCTGGTGCGCCATCTGCCTGCACGCCCGCTGGGGTGGACTCGTCCGTCGCGAAGGGCTCATGCAGCTCCTCGTCTTCGGCAACATGGTCACCGCCTGGTCTTGGTTCGGCACCAACCTCCTCGGCGTCGGCCTGCACAGCTACGGCTTCACCGAATCCGGCTTCTTCTGGCTGATGATCTTCTGGGCCTCCCAACTCGCGCTCATCGCGCTCGGCTGGCTCCCGGATCGCTCGAAGTCCGCTTTCAAGAGCGCATGACCGAAGCCGTCGGCCCGACCTGGTTCTGCATCAAGGCCAAGCCTCGCCAAGAGGCGGTGGCGGTGCAGAACCTGCGGGCCATCGGCATCGCGGAGCTGGTCTTCCCTCGCCTGCGTCGCACGCGACGCGGACACGAAAAGAATAAGGTCGTCATCGAACCGCTCTTCCCGGGTTACGTGTTCGCACGCTTCGACCCGATGGAATTCCAGTCCACGATCCGGAGCACCCGCGGAGTGCTCCACCTGGTCAGCCGCGAAGGCCGCCCGGTGGACGTCGAACAAGCCGTGATCGACGAACTCAACGCGCTCGGGCCCGAGGCCATCCTGTCGATGCTCGATGAAGAACTGAAGGTCGGCGCGAAGGCCCGCGTCATCCGCGGCATCTTCACCGGCTCCGAAGGCGAAATCATCCGCCTCGAGTCGCCGCAGAAACGCATCGCCCTCCTGCTCTCGATCCTCGGCTCCGACCAGCCGGTGGAACTCCCGCTCGACGACGTCGAAGGCCTCCCCGACGAAACCTAAACACCCTACCCCCACCCCTACCCCTTTTAGTATGATCCTCGACCAACTCTCCGCCTCCGCCGCCTACGAGTCGCTCCACCCGCTCTTCCCGCAGGCGTTCGCCTACCTGCGCGCCTTCGACGTTCACACGGCCGACGGCAAGTATGAGCTCCAGGGCCAGGACCTCGTCGCGATCGTGCAGCGCTACCAGACGGCCCCATCGGCCGACAAGATGTGGGAAGCCCATCAAATCTACGGGGATATCCAAGTCGTCTACCAAGGCCTCGAACTCTGCGGCCACACGGACCAAAAGACCCTGGTCGTGACGAAGCCGTATATCGCCGAGAAGGACGTCGAGAAATACGCCGCGCCCACGGCTCCTTCCGCACTCCTGACGCTTGGACGTGGTAACTTCGCGATTTTCCATCCGCAGGACGGCCACCAGCCCGGCGTCCAGCTCGGCGCCCCGGCCGAGATCCTGAAGGTGGTCATCAAGTTCCGCCTGAAGGTCTGAGCGGCTTGCAACTTCGCCGACTTGGCGGTGTCCTATGGTCAACCCCATGAGACTCCTCGCCAGCCTGCTCCTCGCCCTCACCTGCGCCCTCGGCTCCGCCCAGGACGTCACCCGCGTCTCCGACGTCATCTACGCCAAGCATGACGGCGTGGCGCTGACCATGGATGTCTTCACCCCGGCCAAGCCCAACGGCGCGGCGGTCATCAAGATCATCAGCGGAGGTTGGAACTCCAACCACAACGGCATCAGCGACGGCGGCTGGCCGAAGCACGGCTTCACGACCTTCGTCGTCGTCCACGGCACGCAGCCGCGCTTCCACATCGCCGAAATCGTCGCCGACCTGCAGCGCTCCGTCCGTTTCGTCCGCGCCAATGCCGCCAAGTTCGGCATCGATCCGAACAAGATCGGCGTCACCGGCGGCAGCGCCGGCGGTCACCTCAGCCTGATGCTCGGCACCCGCGTCCTCCCGGCCAACCCGAAGTCGAAGGATCCGGTCGAGCACGTGAGCTCGGCGGTCAACGCCGTCGCCTGCTATTACCCGCCGGTCGACTTCCTCAGCTGGGCCAAGGAAGGTGACAGCAAGGAAGGCATCGGACCGCTTACCACCCGTGCTCCGGCCTTCGGACCAATCGTGACCACCGCCGAAGGACGCGAACGCGCCGGCCGGGAACTTTCCCCTCTCTTCTGGATCAGCGCCCAGACGCCCCCGACCTTCATCGTCCAGGGCGACGCCGACCCGCTGGTCCCTGACTCGCAGGCCCGCCGCTACCACGCCCGTGCCCAGGAAGTCGGCTCGAAGAGCGACGTCCTCATCCGTCTCGGCGCCGCCCATGGCGGTTGGGTTGAGATGGCCGACGACAATGTCCGCATGGCGGAATGGTTCAGCCTCCACCTGCTCGGCCAGCAGCCGGCCAAGCCCTTCTCTTACGACGTGCATACCTTGCCCAGCACGCCGGTGCCTAAGAAGGCCAAGAAGTAAGCGAGCCGGAGATTTACGCTGGCGGGAAGGCCGGGCCGTTTCCATAAACACGGTATGGCTTCGCCTTGCCGACTCATCCTCGCCCTCGACGTAGAGACCAAGGAGGAAGCCTTGGCGCTCGCCCGCCCCCTCGCCGGCAATCTGGCCTGGGTGAAGCTCGGGCTTCAGCTCTTCACTCGCCATGGTCCGGGCATCGTCGACGAATTCCACGCCCTCGGTTTCAAGGTCTTCCTCGACCTGAAGTTCCACGACATCCCCAACACCGTTTCGTCCGCCATCAAGAGCCTCAAGGGTCGCCCCTGCTCGCTCCTGACCATCCACGCCTGCGGCGGACCCGAGATGATCGCCCGCGCCGCCGACGCCGCCAAGTCCGCCCTACCCGACTGCACGGTGCTCGGCGTGACGGTGCTCACGTCGATGGACCAAGCCCAGCTCTCCGCCACGGGCGTCGCCCGCACGCCGGAAGAACAGGTCCGCCTGCTCGGCCGCATGGCCATCAACTCCGGCATCGGTGGCCTCGTCTGCTCGCCGCTCGAACTTCCCGTCCTCCGCGCCGACCTCGGTACGGGTCCGACGCTCGTCACGCCGGGCATCCGCTACCCTGACGCCGCCGGTGACGACCAGAACCGCGTCATGACCCCCGCCCAGGCCGCCGCCGCAGGAGCGAGCTTCATCGTGGTGGGACGTCCGATCCTCAAGGCCAAGGATCCCGCGGCCGAGACGCTCCGCATCCGCCGCGACATCGGCGAGACCGCATGAACGCCGGCGACGACATCCTCATCCTTCTCGCCGCGGGTTCCGCCCGGCGCATGCAGTCCGTCGTCGACGACAAGATCACCGCGCCTCTCGCCGGTAAGCCGGTCTTCGTCCACTCGCTCCAATCCTTCCTGAGCACGGGCCTGATCGGGCGCGTGGTCATCACTTACCGCGACGAAGCCCAGCTCGCCAAACTGCGTTCCCTGCTCGCCGCGCACCTGCCCTCGGCCACGGCGATCGACTTCGTGCCCGGCGGCGAATCCCGTCAGGACTCGGTCCTCGCGGCCCTCAACACCTGCGAAGGCCACTCCGGTCTGGTCCACATCCATGACGGCGCCCGCCCGTTAGTCTCCGCCGAAGCCATCCGCAAAGTACGCGCCAAGGCCTTCGAGACCGGCGCCGCCATCCTGGCCGGCCGTGCCGCCGACACCGTCAAGATCGCCAAGGCCGACTCCACTTCGGTCGAGACTTCCCCGGACCGCGGACTGGTCTGGACGGCCGAGACCCCGCAGGTCTTCCGCACGGCCATCGTGCTCAAGGCCTACCGCAAGGTCGCGGAACTCCAGCGCAAGGTGACCGACGACAGTTCCGCCGTGGAGTTCGTCGGCCAAGACGTATCCTTGGTCGAGAACCCCTCGGTGAACCTGAAGCTCACGCGCCCGGCGGACTTCGTCCTGGCGGAAGCGATCCTGAAGACGCGCTGAGCGCTCAGTAGCCGGCCTGACGGAGCGCGGCGTCCAGTTTGACCTGGAAGTCGGTGATGTCCTGCGGCGTCGGGCGATAGCCCGGCGTGCGCGCGGCCATCCCCGGACGGCCCTGATGGTCGATATACCAATCGGCCTTTTCGCCGTCGGAGAAAGTGACGTGTCCGCTGACCATCGCGTGCGGCTGGGCGATCGTATCGACCTCGACCGTGACGACGCCGGCACCTTGGGCGGTCGGAGCATCAGGGGCGGCGGCCTCGGCCGGGGCTTCTTCGGCGGCGGGCACTTCCGGCTGCTTCGGCTCTTCCTTCTCGATCAAGGCGAGGTTCAGGTCGTCGACGAGGAAACGGACGTCCATATAGGTCATGGAAACCTCGAGCTGAGTGGAAAGGCGCTCCTGGATCTGCGAAAGCGTCGCGCCTTCGGCTACCCAGGCGGAGACCTTGGTGATCTGTTCGGGAGTCAGTTTGGCCATAGGAGGCCAAAGTGCGGGAACCGCCGGCGATTTTCAAGCGTCTCGTCGCTTAATCGTTTGAAAACATCCCCCCTGCCTCCAACTTATGCCCCATGCAGCCCGACCTCCGTTGGCAGAAGTGCGGCGAGTTCGCCGATATCGTCTATGAGAAGGCTGAAGGTATCGCGCGCGTGACCATCAACCGCCCGCACCGCCGTAATGCCTTCACGCCGGACACCGTCGCGGAACTGCTCAAGGCCTTCGGCGACGCCCGCGACGACGCGACCATCGGCGTGGTGCTCCTGCGCGGCGCCAACCCCCAGCACGACGGTAAGTTCGCCTTCTGCGCCGGCGGCGACCAGAAGATCCGCGGCGACAAGAAAGGCGGCTACATGGGCAAGGACGGCGTCCCTCGCCTCAACGTCCTCGATCTCCAGCGACTCATCCGCTCGATGCCCAAGGTCGTCATCGCCCTCGTGGCCGGTTTCGCCATCGGCGGCGGCCACGTCCTCCACGTCATCTGCGACCTCACCATCGCCGCCGATAACGCGGTCTTCGGCCAGACCGGCCCGAAGGTCGGCAGCTTCGACGGCGGCTTCGGCGCCTCCTACCTCGCCCGCATCGTCGGCCAGAAGAAGGCCCGCGAGATCTGGTATCTCTGCCGGCAATACGACGCGAAGCAGGCCCTCGAGATGGGCCTGGTCAACACGGTCGTCCCCTACGAGCAGCTCGACGCCGAAGGCGTGAAGTGGGCGCAGGAGATCCTGACCAAGAGCCCGCTCGCTATCCGCTGCCTGAAGTCGGCCTTCAACGCCGAACTCGACGGCCAGGCCGGCATCCAGGAACTTTCCGGTAACGCCACCCTGCTCTATTATCTTTCGGAAGAGGGCGACGAAGGTCGCGCCGCTTGGAACGAGAAACGCGCTCCGAACTTCCGGAAATTCCCGTGGCTCCCGTAAACCCGGTCCGCGTCACCGAACGCGCCCAGAAGCTCGCCACGGAAATCCTCCGCCCGGGTGACATCGCCGTGGACGGCACCGCCGGCAAAGGCCGCGATACCGCCTGCCTCGCCCAAGCCGTCGGGCCCTCGGGCCACGTCCACGCGTTCGACATCCAACCGGAAGCCGTCGCCTCGACCCGCAATCTCCTCGAGGTCGCCGGCCTGCTGGACCGCGTCTCCGTCCACCTACGCAGTCATGCCGAACTCGCCGCAGTGCTCACGCCCGCCCAACAAGGCAAGGTCGGCGTGGCAATCTTCAACCTCGGCTACCTGCCCGGCGGCAATCCCGACATCATCACCCGCCCCGACTCCACGCAAGTGGCGCTCGACGCCGCCTACGCCGCACTTCGCCCCGGTGGCCGATTGATCTGCGTGGCCTACACGGGACACCCGGGTGGCCCAGAAGAATCGGACATCGTGCTGAAGTTCGCCGAAGCCCACGCCGCCGCCGGCCTGCACGTCGAGAAGATCGGCTATTACCCGACCCCAGGTAAGCCCTGGATCCTCGTGGTGAATAAGCCTGCGGCTTGAGTCCGCAGGATTTCCTGCCAGCCTTGACGCGATGACCTCCCGCCGACGCATCATCCTGACCGGAGCCACGGGATTGGTTGGCAAAGCCGTCGGCCTTCAGCTCACCTCGCTCGGTTACGAGGTCATCCCTTTCCGCTCTCGTCACGACGGCGCCGGCGGCATGAATCATCTTACCGGTCATATCGACCGCGACGCGCTCGAAGGCGCCTTCGCAGTGATCCATCTCGCCGGCGAACCCATCTCACAGCGTTGGTCCGCCGCAGCCAAGGAGCGCATCCTGACCAGCCGCCGCGATGGCACCCGTCTCCTCGCCGAAACCTTGGCCGGACTTAAAACCAAACCCGAACTCTTCCTCTCGATGTCCGGCGTCGGCCGTTACGGTATCCGTCGCAACGAGACCCTCACGGAAGCCTCCGCGGTTTCGACGGAAGGCTTCCTCGGCGAAGTCTCCGCCGCCTGGGAACAGGCGACCGAACCCGCCCGCGCGGCCGGCATCCGGACGACTTGGCTCCGGACCGGGGTCGTGCTCGCGGCGTCGAGCGGTGCCCTGCGCCTCATGTTACCGGCCTTCCGCTGCGGACTGGGCGGCCCCATCGGCCACGGACGCCAGCAGATGAGCTGGATCCGGCTCGGCGACCTGGTCCGCCTGATCGCCTGGTGCCTAGAGCAGCCCTCCCTTCCGGCGGCCCTTAACGCCGTCGCCCCCGAGCCCTGCTCGCAGGCCGACTTCGCCCGCGCCCTTGGTAAGACCCTCCATCGCCCGGCCTTCCTCCCCGCCCCCGCCTGGGCCGTCCGCCTGCTCTTCGGCCAGATGGGCGACGAGACCGTCCTCGGCGACCTGTGCGTGACCCCTGCCGCCGCCTTGGCCGCGGGTTTCCGCTTCGAGACACCTGACCTGCCCGCGGCCCTCGCGCGGGCGCTCGGTGAATGATTTGAGATTGAAGGAGGCGACGCCGACGAGGATTGTGCCCGTCATGGTCCGCGCTGCTTTCGTCCTCTCTTTCCTCCTGCTCGTCGGCTGCGAAGACGGCTCGCGGGCCGACTCCCGCACCCTCGACGTCGACGACCCGGAATTCCGCCAGGGCCAGACGTTCCACAAACAAGGCGAAGTCCGCAAGGCTCTCGAGTGCTTCCTCAAGGTCATCGACAACCGCAAGGGCGCGGCCGAATCCCACCTCGAGGCCGGCCGCATGTATCTCGAACTGCAGGATCCGCTGCCGGCGATCTACCATTTCAACCAGTACATCCGGATGAAGCCGACTTCCGAGCAGTCCAACATCGTCCGCCAGATGGTGAAGACCGCCGAGAAGCAGTTCATGCAGCAGCTCCCGGGACGTCCGATGGAACCCGATGCCCTCGGCGGCGCTGACCTCAACGCCCGCCTGCGCTC
>Ga0255070_1000374_pt1 | contig 9911 bp, 6 predicted proteins | sample Colum_Miss_RepB__FD_188464 | JGI IMG/M metagenome (GOLD analysis project Ga0255070, IMG submission 188464) | Freshwater microbial communities from Columbia River, Oregon, United States - Colum_Miss_RepB_8h | ecosystem: Environmental > Aquatic > Freshwater > River | place: USA: Oregon | collected...
GGATAGTCGTGTTCCCTAGGCCCGAGACCCCGGGGAGCTGGCAGGTCATGTGGAGGACCGAGAAGGGCCGACGCTACCGGACCTTCCCGAGCCTGGCGGAGGCCAACGAGCGCAAGGCCGCCGCCATCTCCCTGGCGACCTTCGGCGATTATAATAATATTTCCGTCTCGGGTGACTACCTCCGCAAGTACTGGATCCCGTTCTACACCTACCTCGAGAATAACTTCCGCTATCATGCCAACCTGTTCCGCAATCTCAGGGACATGGCGATCGAGGGTGGGGATGATCCTGCCTTGGCTACGGCCGGCGCCGCGGCGACCGCTGGTGCCGCCTTCACAGGCAGGGCAGCCGCTGGCGTGGCCTTGCGCCTGGTCCTGCCCTGGATGGCCGTACAGGCCTGGAATGCCATGGGGCCGGGCAACGACGGCCTCGAGGACGACCTGTCCGAAGAGGACCGCCGTCGCTTCCACATCAACCTCGGGCGGGATGACAAGGGGCGGGCCAGGGTCGTATACTTGGCGACCGGCTTTGCCGACATCCTCCGCTGGTTCGCCGGCAACCGCTTTGCCCAGACCGGCATGGATCTCATGGCAGGCCGGACCGACTGGAGCACCGCCGTCGGTGACTTCGCCCAGGGTTACTCGAACGATCTCGCAAACCAGGTGGCCGGTGTCGGCCCTGCCCAGAAGACGATCTACACCGTCGTCTCGGGTAAGAACCCGTTCCCTGACGTAGCCAACCAGCGCAACATCCCGCGCTACGCCATGGCCCAGACCATCCTGAGCCAGATGACCGACCAGTTCACGGCTGACATGGTCATGCGGGCCACCAACCCAGATTATTATTCCCCCCGATCCTCCTGGGACTGGTCCTCGCAGCTGATCCTTCAGGTGCGCCGCCGGGATCCCGAGCAGTGGGCCTATTATTATATCCGAGACAAGGCCACCCAGTGGAAGCAGGCCAGGACCGGGGTCTCGAGGGAGCAGGGCAGTTATGACTCCCCTGACGCCGAAGCGCTGCGGAACTTCCGCAGGGCTATCTACGCCGGCGACGTCGATGCCGCCAAACGGCTCTACATCCGACTCTTGGACTACGGCTATACCGCCCAGCGCTTTGAGCAGGGTATCAAGGCCTCTGAGCCCCTAGGCGAGCTGTCGGCCAAGGACGGTTCGCGTAAGGCCTTTGTTGATGGCCTCAGTCCTTATGACCGACGGATGCTAGAGAAAGCCCATGCATATGAGGCCAGGCTTTCCGCGCATAAGGTAGATGCCCGCCGCCTGTTCCCTCTTGAGATCAAGGGGTTTCCGACGGCTACTCAGATAATAATTAATAGGCTCAAGGCCTCACCGAATAGCACGTTGCTCGAGTTGGATGAAAAAAATAAGCGCTGATGACTGTTTAGTTCTTCTCATTTAGGGTGTATAGTCGATTCAAGTCTCTAGCGAATTAGCTTTTTAGAAGCCTGTTTTTCACAACTAGCGATATCTGTCTCTAGTGGGATAAAACCGTTTTTGGTCTAGTGACGCTTTTTTCGAGAACTTGGTGAACTTCTGGCCAATCGCGTTAACTAATGCATTACCAAACGGCCTTGTAGTTTCCAAGTATGACCCAGAGCTACGACCATTGCTCACGGAGCAACCTCGTGGCGCTCCCGAATTTCCTAGCCTCGCTTGACTTTGGTCAGCTAGCCCGAAAGATACATTAAGTGGCTTTAACCCATTCCAGACTCTTCGCCTGCCTCTCGCTCCTCCTTTGGGCGACGGTCGGAGTCCTTGCCGCCGAAAATTGCACCTGCGACAACTCGATTGACGCTTGCGAACACGCTGGCAAGGCCTGCGCACAGCCGGATGACTGCTCTGATTGCTTTGCTCCTGCCTCCTTTGTCGCAATCGATGGGGTTTCTCCGGCCCTGCTGCCTTCGGCTAAGCTCCTGGGAAGCGTTTCCTTTGTTTACGCTAAGGTGACTTATGTGGGCAGATCCACTCCGAGTCTACCTGCCGATATCCCTCTGAGTCTGTCCGCCTCTGGTTGTCCGCCTGCCTTTAGGGCAGGGACGCTCTGCCTGCGGATTTGATTGATTAAATCAGGCGGCATAGCCGCCCGGGTTCCTCGTTTCCGCGACGGATACGGTGCGCCTGTTCATATTCTCGTCATCCAAGGGGGCACCCTGGGCTCACGCCCGTATGTATCCAAATCAATGAACATTTCCAATTTTCTCCTTCCTGTCCTGATCCTCCCTTGCCTCATACGTGCCGCGGAGATCGCTCATCAGCCCGTAGACGTCGCCGAACTAGTGCGCCAGGCGGTGGCCACTAATCCCGAGCTTCAGGCTTACCAGGCTGCCCTCGCTGCGGAGCGGGAGGCGGCTTCGGCTGCCGGTTCCAAACATGACCCAATTCTTTCTCTAGAGGTCGGCCGGAAGCGTTTCCGGGACGCAGGCGGCGTCTTTGCGGACGAAGGGCAGGTCTGGACTGCCACGCTAAGCCAGACCTTCGAGTGGCCGGAACGCGTGCGCCTGCGACGCGCGATCGCCGACCGTCAGGTCGAGGCGGCTAAGCTTGGCTTAGGTCGTTTCGAGCAAGCCATCGAGGCCAGGGCCACCGTGCTTGCCTACCGCCTGTCGCGCGCCCAACTAAGGGCTCAGGCATGCGAGGACGTCGCCGAACGCTATGCCGGTCTCCGTAAGGCTTTGGTAGGCAGGGATCCTTCCGGGCCTGCCCCGATCATCGAGCTGCGCTCCGTAGAGGCTGCGGAAGTCGTCGCCCGTCGTCGTTCCGAGGAGGCACGGTGGCCCTGCAGCAAACCTTGCTGGAGATGAATCAGCTCCGCGGGGCCCCCTCCATGGCGCCTCTCGTGGTCAAGGCCCCGTCGCTTGCGTTACGCGATGCCCCGAAGCTGGAAGAACTCCTGCTCGCCGCTCCGCAGGGCAATTTCGGCTACCGCATGCAGGTGCTCGAATCCGAACAGCTCAGCCTGCAGTCAGATCTGGCTCGTTCGGATAGCGTGCCTGGCTTCACCGTTTCGCCATTCGTTTCCCAAGACCGTGTCGGTGATCGTGAGACCATTCTCGGTCTGCGCTTTGATATTCCTTTGCCCGTGACCGCACGTTCGTCCTCCGCTGAGCGTTCCGGTTTTGAAAGGCGTCGCCAAGCCAAGGCCTTGCTCGCGGCCGCCTGGCGAGATGTCGAGCGCGACCTCGGTCAGACTTGGCTCTCTTACGCTTCCAAGCTCGACCAGCTCCGCATGCACAGGGATGACCCGGCGGTGCGGTTCGCCGAGGCTGCCCGCCTGGCTGAATCCCACTTCCGGGCTGGCGCGCTGTCGCTGCAGCTCTTCATGGACGCCCAGGCCGGTTATCTCGAGGCCGTGGACTCGGCCTTGTTGCTCCAAGAGCAGGCCGTCGAGGCGGGCTTCCGCCTGCGCGAACTGAGCGGCACCACCTTCAACCCTGTCTCGAACCGATGAGGAGCCTCCTCCTGATTCTCGCCGCCGGCATTCTGGCCGCCTGCGACAAGACCGAATCGTCGGGCCACTCCGCCGGCCCGACGCCTAAGGCTGCCGAGTTCAAGCAAGGGCAGGGGCTATTGCTCACCGAGGAGGCTTCACAGTTCGTTGGGCTTCGTTCCGCCGAAGCTCAAACGAAAGGAACTCTTGTTCGGATACCTTTGTCCGCCGTGGTGGAGACCTCGGAGGGCAAGCACGTGTTCGTCCGCAACGGACAATGCTGGCTGCGTACCGCGGTGAAACTCGGCGCGGCCTCGGGTGAACTCGTCGACGTCGCCGACGGTCTGCTGGAAGGGGATGTCATCGCCGTCGCCGGGGGTTGGTATCTCTGGCTTGCGGAACTCCAGGCAATCAAGGGGGGCGTCGGCTGCGCCGACGGACACTGAGATGGTCGCCGCCCTTGCCCGCTGGTCCATCCGCCGTCGCGGAGCCGTCCTGACCGTCGCCCTGCTGCTCAGCCTGCTCGGCCTTTGGTCCGCCTCGCGCGTGCCGATCGACGCGATGCCCGACATCACGGGTCCTCAGGTGCAAATCAACACGACCTTGCCCGCCCTCGCTGCCGATGAGGCCGAATCCCGGGTGACCATCCCGCTGGAGTCCGAACTTTCCGGCATGCCCGGATTGGTCGAGTTCCGTTCGCTCTCCAAGACCGGACTGTCGCAGGTGACCCTCGTGTTCGCGGATGGGACGGATATCTTTCGTGCCCGCCAGCTGGTGACCGAGCGTATCGGCCAGGCCGCCGGCAACCTGCCGCCGGGCGTCGTCCCGGTCATGGCTCCGATCAGCACCGGCCTCGGGGAGATCGTTTATTATGCCGTTGAGTACGCAGATGGCGCCAAGGCGCCGACCGATGAGGCCGCACGCCTGCGTGAGCTGCGTCTGCTGCATGACACGCGCGTCCGCCCGGCCCTGCGGTCCACTTCCGGCCTGGCAGATGTCAACGTCATCGGCGGTCACGAACGTCAGATGCTGGTCGAACCCGACCTCGCCAAGATGGCGAAGGCGGCCTTGCCGATGTCCGAACTGCTTCAGGCTATCCGTAAGAACACCGAGAACGCCGGCGGTGGCGTCCTCTCCGTCGGTGGGGAAGCCTTCACCGTTCGTGCCGACACGCGCGTGCGTACCGCCCAGGACATCGCCGGCATCCCTTTGCGTCCCGCCGGCCTCGGCCCCGCCGTGACGGTGGGTGATGTCGCCAAGGTCTCGGTCGGAAGCGCCTCGCGCATGGGCGCCGCCACCGTCGACGGGCGTGAGGCCGTCGTCGGGGCCGCCATCATGCTGGCCGGCGAGAACTCGCGAGAAGTCTCCCGCCGCGCGGTCGACAAGCTGCGCGTCATCGGCGAGCACCTGCCGGAAGGCGTCCGCATCCGCGTGCTCTACGACCGCTCCGACTTGGTCGGCGCGACCATCCGGACGGTCGAGACCAATCTGTTCGAGGGTGCGGCGATCGTCGTCGTCGTGCTTCTGCTGCTGCTTGGCCACTGGCGTGCGGCCTTGTTGGTCGCCCTGGCGATCCCGCTTTCCTTCCTGCTCCTGCTCACTGGTATGGCCGCGACCAAGGCCAGCGCGAACCTCATGAGCCTGGGCGCGATCGACTTCGGCCTCATCGTCGACGGGTCGGTCGTGATGGTGGAGAATTTCCTGCGACGGATGGACGACCGCGTCCGTTCTCTGGGACGCTCCCTGACCGAGGACGAGCGCACCTCAGAGCTTTCCGCCGCCGCCAGCGAAGTGGCCGGCCCGATGTTCCTCGGCGTCGCGGTCATCACGCTCGTCTATGTCCCGATCTTCGCCCTCGAAGGCATCGAAGGTAAGATGTTCAAGCCCATGGCCGGAGCCGTGGTCGTCGCCTTGGCGGCTTCCGCGCTCGTCGCCCTCACGGTCATGCCGGCGCTGGCCTCCCTTGGTCTCCGTCCCTCCGGTCATGGCGAGGAGGGCGGGTTGATCCGTAGGCTGCGGAGCCTTTTCGCTCCGGCCTTGGCCTGGTGCTTCGCGCACCGAGGCCTCGCCTTGGGCGTCACGATGCTGGCCGCCTTGGCCGCCGCCTTTGGCTTCACCCGGCTGGGCGCCGATTTCATCCCCCAGCTGGACGAGGGTTCGATCAGCATCCAGTTCGTCCGGGCCGCCAGCCTCGACCTGCGTTCCTCGGTCGAGCTGCAGAAGAAATCCGAGGCTTTGCTGCGGGAGCGTTTCCCGGAGATCGACCATGTGTTCGCCCGCATCGGGACCGCGGAGATCGCGAGCGACCCGATGGGACCCAACGTGGCCGACACGTATGTCACCCTCAAGCCGCGCGAAACCTGGCGGCGGGAGGGCGGTGCCATCGTCAGCAAAGCGCGGTTGATCGAACTCATGTCCGGCGTGTTGGAGCGGACGGTGCCTGGTCAGACCACGATGTTCTCCCAGCCGATCCAGCTCCGTTTCAACGAGATCATGGCGGGGGCGCGGGCCGACCTTTCCCTGAAGGTCTTTGGCGATGAGCTGGCTGACATGGAGTCAGTCGCCACCCAGGCGGTGGCGGTGCTGCGCAAGATTCCCGGGGGAGGGGACGTCGAGTTCGAAGCTTCGGGCCGGCTGCCTTCCGTGGACATCGTCCCTAAGCGCGATCAACTCGTCCGTCGCAACCTTCATGCCGAGGAGCTGAACGAGGTCGTCTCGGTGGCGCTGGGCGGCGCCAAGGCCGGCCAGATTCCCTCCGCGGGACGTCCGTTGGACGTCGTGGTGCGTCTGCCCGACGCGGAGCAGACGCCCTTGGCTCGGATCGGCGACCTGCCGGTCTCGGCGGAGGATGGTTCAGGCACGACCGTGGCCCTCTCCAAGGTCGCCGATATTCGCGCCGTCGAACGACCCGGGGTCATCACCCGCGAAGACGCCCGTCGGCGCCTCGCGATCCTGATCAACGTGCGCGGCCGCGACACCGAGGGTTTCGTGCGGGAGGCCGAGGCTCGCTTGAAGGCCGAGCTCAAGCCGATCGGCGGCGTCTATTGGGAGTTCGGCGGGCAATTCGAGAACCTGGTGCGGGCGCGTGAGCGGCTCGCCCTGGTGGTGCCCGCGGCGCTGGGGCTCATCCTCCTGCTCATCTACGCCGGCTTCGGGAGTTTGCGGCAGGCGGCGCTGGTCTTCACCTGCGTGCCCTTGGCGGCGACGGGCGGCGTGCTGGCCCTCTGGCTGCGCGGGATGCCGTTCACGATCTCGGCCGGCATCGGCTTCATCGCCGTGTCCGGCATCGCGGTGCTCAATGGCATCATGCTCATCAGTTTCATCAACCAGCTCAGGGCCGGGGGCACGCCTTTGCGCGAAGCCGTGACCGAAGGCACGTTGACGCGCCTACGTCCGAAACTGCTGACCGCCTTGGTCGCTTCGCTCGGCTTCGTCCCCATGGCCCTTTCGACCGGGCCTGGCGCGGAGGTCCAGCAGCCGTTGGCGACGGTCGTCATCGGCGGCATCGTCACTTCGACCGCCCTCACGTTGCTCCTTCTGCCCGTTCTCTACGACTGGCTCGAATCACGTTTCGTTTCTTCCTCCTCCAATCCTAATTAATCCCATGAAAACGTTGTTCCTCTCCCTCCTTTCTGTCTGCGCGATCATCGTCGTCGAGCCTGCCAAGGCCCCGGCGGAAGCCCGCGCCGGACGTCTCCTTGAGGCTTCTGGGGTGAAGGCTGAGTTCCTGATTAAGACCGACCGCCATGTGGTCCTGACGTTCCTGGACGCCGCCGGTAAGCCGATGGCTCGTGGCGAACGCACGGTCGTGGTGAAGGTCGACGGCAAGGACATCGCCTTGGAGCCCAAGCCCGAGGGATTCATCTCAAAGGAGCCTGTCCCGGCAAAGGAGCCTGCCCCGATTGTCGTGCAGATTCGTGCTGCACATGACGCTAAGCCGGCGAATTTCCGCCTGACCCTAAACACCGGTATTTGCGGCGAATGCAAGCGCGCCGAATATGCCTGCATCTGTGCTCACTAAGCCAACTTTGCTTTGTTCACATAATCCTACTTGCACGCAAAAAGGGACGGCTATATTCAGCAGAGTAGCAGATAGGTTGTCAGCAAACTGTCTGCATGATCGATGTTCGCGCTAATCGGTTTAAGAACAAAAAAGGCCCCGCGATTGCGAGGCCTGTAGAGTTGCCGGTCGAAACTTGCTGGTCGGCGTCCTGAGGAGTTTGGGTTATTTGCCCTCTAGCTTCTTGAGATACTTGCCCGGGTTCTTCTCGAACTTCGCGATGCAGGCCTTGCAGCAGACCTTGATCGTCTGGCCTTGGTAGACGAACGAAGCCTGTTCGCCCATCGAGTCCAGGTCGTTGTCGGAGACGATGCAGGTCTTCAGAGGGTAGGGCTTGGCCGGGGCATCGGCCTTCTTCTCCTCGGCGGGCTTGGCGGCGGCGGCATGGTCGTGGTCGTGCGGCTTGGCCTCCTTGGCTTCGCTCGAATGGTCCTTGGACTTTTCCTTGTCGTCCTGCTTGGCCGCGGAGCTATGGTCATGTCCGGCTGCCTTGCCGTCGGCTGCCTTCGCGTCGCCGGCGCAGCACGCGCACATCATCTTATGGTCCATGCCCGCTTTCTTGGGCTCTGCCTTAGGGGCTTCCGCCTTGGGCAACTTGGCCAGGAACTTCGACGGATTGGCGTCGAAGTCCTTGCGGCAGTCCTGGCAGCACAGCTTGATCTCCTGGCCTTCGTGCACGAAGACGACGGGCTTGCCTTCGACGCCGAGCTTCTCGTCCGAGACGATGCACTTATCCAGCGGGTAGGGTTTGACTGGGTTTTCGACGCCGAACGTCGGGATGCTGGCCAGGGTGGCCAGCAGGATGGTGATGATGGTGTGTTTCATGGTGGGTCAGAAGCGGGTAAGGACGCCGACGCCAGCCCCGAATTCGGAGTGGTATCCGGCGGCGAGCGAGAGGTTTTTCGACACGAGGTATCTAAGCTCTGCTGTGCCGGACGATCTCGTCTTGCGGCCGAAGCGATAGCCAAGCTCTATGGAGAGACGATCTGTGAATTGCACTGTTTTAGAAAGTGTGCCGCGGGTTTCCCCGCCGGACTGGTGCGTTACCCCGAGGTCGAAAAAATACGGAAGGCGGAAAGAGGCGCCGGCAAAAGCCCCGTCCCGGCCACCGCTAGTCGTATCAAAGCGATAGCCGGCTAAAACCGAAAGGCGCGGCCCCCAGTATCGTGAGTAGCCAATTTCAAGCTCTCTCCCGTCGGCATGTCCGAGTCCCGCTTCCCAGCGAAGGTTGAGGTTGTTTCGGCCGGATTGGATCGTCGCGAAGCCCGTGGCCGCCGCCGTGGTGAAGCTGGCCTGTCCCCAGGCATAGGTCGTGGGCATCGAATGGGTCGCGGCCGCATGGGGCGGCTCGGCGCCGTCCGCGGCGGCCACGCGGATCGTGCGGACCATCCCCGTGATGTGATGGTAGAGAAGATGGCAGTGGATGAGCCAGTCGCCTTGGCCCTCGTCGGCCGTGAACTCGATCGTGCGCACGCTCATCGGGGGCACGTCGACGGTGTGCTTGAGCGGCGAGGTCGCCGGGTCCTTGTCAGCCGCATCCACCAGTCGGAAGAAATGCCCGTGGAAGTGGATGGGGTGGTGCATCATCGTGTTGTTCACGAGCCGCACCCTGATCGTCTCGCCTTCCTTCACCTTGATCGCCTCGGCTTCGTGCGGGTCGATGCCGTCGAAGGTCCATTCGTAGCGGATCATGTCGCCGGTCAGCTTGAGCGTGAGCTCGCGATGCGATGAGGCCACCGGATGGGGCTTGGCGGCCCTCATCTTGGAATACGGGGACAGCGGCCGGTCGGATTCCTTCGCGCCCGGTTCGGGGTCCAGCTGGTCTAGGATGGAGGTCAGGTAGGCGTTCATCCCGTAGAGTCCCGGCGGGGGAGGGGGTGCCGCCTCATGCGGAGAGCCTTCCCCGATCCAGGCCGAGACCGAGCCGCTGCCGTCCTGCGCCGTGGCACGGAGTTCCCAGGTGCCGTCGGCCGGCACCTTGACCAAGATATCATAGGTTTCCGCCGGGCCCATCAGCAGGCGTTTCTGGTCGAAGGGCTGGACGTACTGCCCGTCGGCCGAGACCACCTTCAGCGGGCCGTTGGCCGCATCGAGGTAGAAGTAACTGGCGGCGCCGGCGTTGATCAGGCGGACGCGGACCGTCTCGCCGGGCTTGCCCGGAAGCTTGAGGCGCCGCAGTCCGTTCATGAGGAAGGCGTCGTAGGCGACGTCCGAGAGGTCCATCGGGGGCACCAAGGCTTTTTCCCTGTCGAAATAATCACCAAGCTTGCCGGCACGATACGCACCGAGAAGCGACTGCATGGTTCTCTTGCGGTAGGAATACCATTCACTGCCGCGCAGAAGCGTGCGCTGGACCTCGGCAGGGTTCTCGTCCGTCCAATCCGACAGAATGACGACCTGGTCGTGG
>Ga0255070_1000376_pt1 | contig 9888 bp, 1 predicted proteins | sample Colum_Miss_RepB__FD_188464 | JGI IMG/M metagenome (GOLD analysis project Ga0255070, IMG submission 188464) | Freshwater microbial communities from Columbia River, Oregon, United States - Colum_Miss_RepB_8h | ecosystem: Environmental > Aquatic > Freshwater > River | place: USA: Oregon | collected...
CAGTTACCAACTCATATGGTATTTACATTGCTAAACAAAAAACAACAAATATTGTTACCAATGGATGGGGCATTTATCAAATTGATACAGGTGATTTAAATATATTTGCGGGTAAAACAAGAATAGGAAGTACGACTGTACCTGTTAATACACTTGATGTAACTGGAAATATTAGTGCTAGTGTAGTTACTGCTAGTTTGTTCTTTGGAACTGCTAGTTTTGCAACAAACAGTTTAACTGCTTCATATTTAACACCAACAAATAGTTATACGATCACAAATCTTACTGCAAGTAATATTAGTGCAAGTGCAACAGGTAGTTTTGGTATAGTTGGTATTGGAACAACCTCACCTGGCGAAAAATTAACTGTTTCTGGCAGTTCTTATATCATTGGTGGTACAGGTGCGGTTGGAACTGGAACTGCATATTATTTGGGTGATAGTTCAAACAAAGATATCTCTCTTACCAGAGTAGGTGCTGCCTCATTAGCTATAGGCAGATATTTTCCTAGTGCATGGGTAGAAACAATTAGATTTACCGCAGATGGTAATGTTGGTATAGGCACAACAAGTCCTGCTTATAAATTAGATGTAGGTGGTACAGCCAGAGTTGGTGATTCATTTTTTATTACAACTGCTACAACCGCAGATGCAAGATTAGAAATTGGTAGTGGTAGAAGTGGTAATGGTAATTCTTATCTAGATTTAGTTGGTGATGCTACATATACCGATTATGGTTTAAGATTAATTCGTTATGATACAGGTGCAAATGCTGGTAGCAGATTAGAACATAAAGGAACGGGTCAACTTCAATTATTTGCCGCAGAAGCTGCGTCTGTTACAATATCAACAACATCAACTGAAAGAATGCGTATTGATGCTGGTGGTGCCGTTGGTATAGGAACAAGTACGGTATCTAGAATACTTCATGCTTATGTTACAACTGGACCTGTAATGAGAGTGCAATCTAGTGGTAGTAATGCTTCTATAGAATTTATACCTTCAATAGGACATAACAGATATAATTGGTTAATAGGTGCTCAACAAAATATTAGTGACGCATTTGAAATTACACCTTCAACTGCAACAAATGGAACAACATTTACTACTCCGGCAATATTAGTTGCGTCAAGTGGAAATATTGGTATAGGCACAACAAGTCCAACTCAAAGATTAGATTTGAGTGGTAGTTTAAGAATAAGATCTGATGGTACATATTCAGATCCTGCTGATAATGCGGGATTTATAAATTATGATAGTACCGGCGGTATATTCACATTTTCAGCCAGAAGTAATGGTGGAAATACATACATGGCATTTAGAACATCTAATGCTGGTACTGCAGGAGAAAGAATGCGTATCATCAATGATGGTAATGTTGGTATTGGTACAACACTTCCTGCTAGTAAATTTCATATAAGTGGGTCAGGACAAACAATAATGCGCCTTGATTCCGACACTACTACAAACGTATCTCAATTTCAAATTAAAGCTGCGTCAGATGCTGTATTAATAATGGGTATGTTAGGTGGTTCTGCTGCTAGCACTAACTTTGGAGTTACTGCTGCTGGTCAAGCATATTTTGGAACCACTACACTTGGTTCACCTCATCCTACATCATTGGTAATTGGAAATGCAAGTAATATACCAATCATATTCAGTACAAATAATATTGAAAGAATGCGCATTGATAGTGTCGGAAATGTTGGTATAGGCACTACAAGTGCTAACAACAAATTAGAAGTAATTGGTGGTACAAATACTAGAATTAATTTGGGTAATATTGATGATGCTAATAGAGGTGGTAAATTAGAAATTATTTCTGGCAGTGTAACAGCTAGACAATTTTATGTGGGCACAAATAGTGCAATTTATAATTTAGTATTTGGCATTGATTCAATTGAAAAAATGCGTCTTGATACTAATGGTAATGTTGGTATAGGTGTTACTGCTCCATTAGGAAGATTACATATAACAGGCAGTGCAACTGCATCAGAAACTCTTTTATATCTATCAAAAGGTTCTGGGTCAATTACTCAAAATTATATAAATGCAGTAAATCAAGCCGGTCAACTTAATTATAGAGCAGCATCAGATCAAAACGGACATCTTAGTCATGAAATATATTATAATGGAACTGTTAAAGTATCTCATAACACTTATTGGCCAAGTTTTATAAATAATGATAGCTATACAAATGGTGGATTAGGAATAGGAACAACTAGTACTACACATGGATATGGATTGACAATTGCAAAACCTTCTACAAGTGGTTCATTGTATGTTAGTGGAAGTACAATAATAACTGGGTCATTGAATGTAAGTACAAATATTACATGTTTATCTTTAACTGAAACTTCTACACAAGCAGTTAAGTATAATATATTACCGCTTTCAAGTCAATTGGACAATGTTATGAAATTAAAACCTGTATCATTTAATTATAAAACAAATGATAAACACAGTATTGGTTTAATTGCAGAAGAAGTTGCAAAGATATATCCTGAATTTACTTCTGAAAATAATGATTCTATCAGTTATGGAAAAATAACCTCAGTATTGATTCAAAGTATCAAAGAATTGAAAAATATTATAGATAATCAACAAAAACAAATTGAGGATTTATCTAATAAATTGAAACAATTTTAAATGATAACTAACTAAACTGTTTTATATTTATAAAGTGAATTATGGCAATTTTACAGTCAACCACAATAACAGGTAGTCTAATAATAAGTTCATCTGCATCAACACAACCGTTGCAGATATTAAACTTATCATCAAGCGCAAGCAATACAACCTTTTTGACCGTTGATGCAAACGGCGTTGTATCAAAAACAAATAGTGGCGCATCAGGATCAAGTGGAACTAGTGGAAGTTCAGGCACAAGTGGTAGTAGTGGTACTAGCGGATCAAGTGGAACTTCTGGTAGTTCAGGTACAAGCGGAAGTAGTGGTACCAGTGGATCAAGTGGTTCATCCGGCACAAGTGGTGTTACTGGACCACAAGGTCCACAAGGTCGTCAAGGTTTAGCAGGCAACAACGGTAACAATGGATCAAGCGGAAGTAGTGGAACTTCTGGTAGTTCAGGCACAAGCGGAAGTAGTGGTACCAGTGGATCAAGTGGTAGTTCTGGAACTAGCGGATCAAGTGGCACTTCCGGTACATCTGTTACTGTATCAGGCTTGACAAACTATGTTGCCAAATTTAATAGCACAACAACAATAACCACTGGCTCAATAGTTAATCTTGATAACGGAAGTGTTGGTATAGGAACTACAAGTCCTGCTACTATATTAAATGTAAGTGGATCAACTAGAATAAGTGCAGGTGAATTACAACTTGAAGGTGATAATGCTGCATTAAGATTATACAGAACTACTGGTATAAATTACTTTGATTGGGCTAGTGGTCAAAATTTATACTTTGGTACTGTTACATCAGTTGGTGGTGGTGGTAGATTAAATAAAATGGTTCTATTAGATGGTGGTAATTTAGGTATAGGTACAGCAGTTCCAATTGATAAATTACATGTATTGGGTTCAATTACTGCTGGTGCAACTACATCAACAAGCGGAAACACAATAATTCAAGGATATTATAATAATGGAAGTTTGACTGTATTTGGATCTGAACAAAGTAGCGGCGGTCCATTTTTAGGATATGGTGTGTCACCTTCAACTGCATCAGCAGCTTCATTTTTTAGTTCAACAGGAATAAGTATTGTAAGATCTGCTTATATCCAAGATGGAGGTACGCATCGTTGGTATACCGGCCCAACACAAACTGTTGCTGTAGGAAGTTTAGCTTCATTGAGTGAAAGAATGCGCATTGATAATAGTGGTAATTTAGGTATAGGTACTACAAGTGGTACTACCAAATTATATGTATCAGGTTCAATTACCGCAATTGATGGTGCCTTTATATCAAATGTAACTACTGGTACTGATAGATATTTCTTGAATTTTTATGGTACGGCTACTAATCAAATATTTACTTTATATGATAATAACAGTACTGCTTATTTAAATTCTTATAACAGCATGGCTTTCAGAGCCAATCAACTAGGTGGTTCTGGTGGTTATTTTGTATTTTCAGGTGCAAATGTTGGTATTGGTACAACAGCACCAACTTCAAAATTACAAATTATTGCTGGTAATAGTCCTGGATTATCAACGTTAAGTAATAATAGCGGACATTATGCATATCAATATCTTGGTAGAACTGCAAGTGAACTTGAATTTGGAGTTGTAGGTGGTGCAAATCAATTTTTTACCGGCACCGTTGCTGGTGATGCAGTAATTAAACAAAATTCTACAGGTAAAATTCATTTGGGTTATGGATCTGCGGCTCCATCAATCACAATAGATTCATCCAACAATGTTGGTATAGGTACTATAACACCAACTAGTAAATTGAATGTATATGGTAGTGGAAGCAATTTAAGTGTATTTAAAACAGATGGTTCTAGTGGTACATTATTTGAAGTAACTGATAATTTAAGCGGTTCATTGTTCAGTGTAAATACAATTTCTGGTATACCTGTTTTGGAAGTATTTAGTGATAATACTATAGTTGCAGGTACATATGGATCAAATGTATTGGTATTAACAGGCAGCAGTGTTGGTATTGGTACATCAAGACCAGCAACCAGATTACACATATCATCATCATCCAATCCATTAGAAATTGATGGTCTAACTACAAATGCAACCGGATTCTTTTTAACTATAGACAATAATACAGGTATTGTTTATAAATCAACTGCAACCGCAGCAGGCAGTTCTGGTACAAGCGGTTCAAGTGGTTCATCAGGCACAAGTGGATCAAGTGGTACATCAGGCAGTTCTGGTACAAGCGGAAGTTCTGGAACAAGCGGATCAAGCGGAACCAGTGGTGTTACTGGACCACAAGGGCCACAAGGCCGTCAAGGTTTAGCAGGTAATAATGGTAACAGTGGATCAAGCGGTACAAGTGGTTCAAGTGGCAGTTCTGGAACTAGTGGATCAAGCGGTACTAGTGGATCAAGCGGTACTAGTGGTTCAAGTGGAACAAGCGGATCAAGTGGTACAAGTGGTGTTACTGGACCACAAGGGCCACAAGGCCGTCAAGGTTTAGCAGGTAACAATGGTAACAGTGGTTCAAGTGGTACAAGCGGATCAAGCGGTACAAGTGGTTCAAGTGGCAGTTCTGGAACTAGTGGTTCAAGCGGTTCTAGTGGTACTAGTGGATCAAGTGGATCAAGTGGTACAAGCGGATCATCTGGGTCTAGTGGTACTTCTGGTACTTCAGTTAGTGTATCTGGTACAACTGGATATATAGTTAAATTTAATAGTGCTAGTACTATTGCAAATACTGATACTCCAATATTTGAAACAGGATCATGTATTGGTATAGGAACAACAAGTCCTGGTACAAAACTAGCTGTAAATGGTGTTTCTAGTTTTGGTCTATCATCTAAATTGTCAATGATTGGGTTGGATATTAATAGTAATGGAACACCAACTTATATAAAAATAGTAACAACTATTCCAGTTGCATCCCCAAGTGCCGATTTTACTGTTAACATAAAAGGATTTATTTATGGTGCCGTAAGAAATGCAGATATTAGTATATCTTGGCATTATTATCTTAGTACATTCTACAATCCTATAGCAAAATCAAGTGGTGGTTGGGCACCAACTATTAGATTATCAGCAGAAGGTGGATTTGTAGCAATTGTTTTGAGCTCACCTGGATATTGGCCAAAATTCTATGTTGAAAGCATGTATAGCAGTGCCTATACAAACCAATACGCAAGTGGTTGGTCTTGGACTGATGCAGATGCTACTGGCAGTCCAATTGTAAACGTTCCATATGCAAATAATTTTGGTAATGGCTTTGTAATGTTAACAGATGGTAATGTTGGTATTGGTACGACTAGTCCAGCCACATTGTTGCACGTTGATACCGTTGGTGCTGATGCACGTATTCGTGTGTCAGCAGGAACAAATACCGTGCAAGGTGGTATGATTGCGAACACTGGTACTTCACTTATATATGCTGGCTCAATCACTAATCACGGATTCTCACTGAGAACAAATGACACTGACAGAGTTCGTATTGATACAAGCGGCAATGTTGGTATAGGTACATCTACATTATTTGCAAAATTTGTTGTATCAAATGGTTCTGGTGAAAATGTTGAATTTTCTCCTGGTAGTGCAACTTACAACGGCGGATTAATTGAATATATAAACAGAACCAGTGGAACTACAAGACCAGATTTAACACTTTATTTGGGTTCTACTACAGGTAATATAAAATTCCATACTAATACCACTGAAAGAATGCGCATTAGTAGTGATGGTTATGTAGGTATAGGTACAACATCATTTGTTTATGGTGCAGCTAATCGTGGATTATTAGAAGTATATGGATCAACTGATGGTATATTAGCTTTGAGAAATGCTACAGCAAATTCTTATTTACAAAAAACAGGAAATGACTTCTATTTTAATAATGGTGGTGCTGGAACAATATTCTTCCAAAATAACGGATCAGTTACAAGAATGGTTGTTGCGAGTAGCGGTAATATAGGAATAGGTACACTTACTCCAAATGCCAAATTGAATGTAAATAGTAGTGGTTCACTTGCTGCTGGATCAGTTGTATTTAGAGTAGAAGGTTCTAGTGGTTCACTATTTGCTGTAGATGATAGTTTAAGCGGTTCACTATTCAGTGTAAATGATATATCAGGTCTGCCAATTCTTGAAGTGTTTAGTGACAATAAAGTAGTTGGTGGAACATTCAATTCAAATGCATTTGTCATCACAGGCAGTTGTGTTGGTATTGGTACATCCTCACCAACTAGAAGATTACATATATCTGGATCATCTGATCCACTAGAAATTGATGGTCTAACTTTAGCATCAGATACTAATTTCTTAACTATTGACGCAAGTGGAATAGTACATTATAGAACAAGTGGCGCAAATGGATCTAGTGGAACAAGCGGTTCAAGCGGTTCAAGCGGAACAAGCGGTTCAAGCGGTTCAAGCGGAACAAGCGGTTCAAGCGGAACAAGCGGTTCAAGCGGATCAAGTGGAACAAGCGGTTCAAGTGGTTCAAGCGGAACCAGTGGTGTTACTGGACCGCAAGGACCGCAAGGTCGTCAAGGTTTAGCAGGCAACAATGGTAACAACGGATCAAGTGGATCAAGCGGAACTAGTGGTAACAGTGGATCTAGTGGTACTAGCGGTTCATCAGGTACATCTGGTAGTTCAGGTACATCAGGATCAAGCGGAACCAGTGGTGTTACTGGTCCACAAGGACCACAAGGTCGTCAAGGTTTAGCAGGCAACAACGGCAACAATGGTAACAATGGATCAAGCGGTTCTAGTGGTACTAGTGGTTCAAGCGGTTCTAGTGGTACTAGTGGTTCTAGCGGTTCTAGTGGTACTAGTGGTTCTAGCGGTTCTAGTGGTACTAGTGGTGTTACTGGGCCACAAGGACCACAAGGTCGTCAAGGTTTAGCAGGTAATAATGGTAACAATGGATCAAGCGGATCATCCGGATCAAGTGGTAACAGTGGATCTAGTGGTACTAGTGGTTCTAGCGGTTCTAGTGGTACATCTGGATCAAGTGGAACAAGTGGCACCAGAGGTGTAGGCAACTGGACTCCAAATTTTAGTGGCGGCGTAACATATGGATCAAATTCAAATACGTTTGTTAAAGCAACAGGAAATGGTGGTGTATGGGATGGTCAAGTATATTCTACTGAAGGTTATGCCAGAGGATGTTATGTAGCATTCCAAGCAACTGGTACTGGTGCATATACAATGACTGGTTTAAATACAGATCCTACTACAGATGCAAGTTATACTAGCATTGATTATGCTTGGTACACTCAAGCAGGTGGCGGATTAAGAATTTATGAATCAGGAACTGACATAGGTGCTTTTGGTACTTATACATCAACTACACAATTAGTAATTACATATGATGGTACAAACATTAGATATTGGAAAGATGGTGTTGTACAAAGAACAGTAACAAGAGCAATTGGTAGTGCATTGTATCTAGATTCAAGTTTTTATACCGTATCATCTACAATTGGTATAACAAACTGTGTATTTGGACCAATGGGTGAATCTGGTAGTTCAGGATCAAGTGGATCAAGTGGATCAAGCGGAACTAGTGGTTCAAGCGGATCAAGTGGTACCAGTGGTGCTGCTGGTGCTCCTGGTGGTTCTGGTCCACAAGGACCACAAGGTCGTCAAGGTTTAGCAGGCAACAACGGCAACAATGGTTCAAGCGGATCAAGTGGTACCAGTGGTGCTGCTGGACCTGCCGGACCTGCCGGACCTGCTGGTTCAAGCGGATCAAGTGGTACCAGTGGTGCTGCTGGTGCTCCTGGTGGTACAGGCCCACAAGGACCACAAGGTCGTCAAGGTTTGGCAGGTAACAACGGTAACAACGGTAACAATGGATCAAGCGGATCAAGTGGTACCAGTGGTGCTGCTGGACCTGCCGGACCTGCTGGTTCAAGCGGATCAAGTGGTACCAGTGGTGCTGCTGGACCTGCCGGACCTGCTGGTTCAGCAAATGCAAGTGGTACAACAAATTATGTTGCTAAATTTACAGCAGCTACTACTTTAGGTAATTCTAACTTTTTTGATAGTGGTGGTAATTTTTGTATTGGAACAACTACTGCTACAGGAACATTAACTTTATTTACTACTACGAATTCTGCTTCACCTTCGAATATAAGTTTTGGCACTTCTTATGCAGATACAGTTTCTTCTGCCAAATTGCAACTTAAATTTTATCACGATGGTACTAGTGCTTATGGTTTAGGAGTAACCGCAGGCCAGCTTAACATAATGGCTTACACTGGTGGTATACACGCTTTTTATAACGGAACAACTTTAGTAGGCCAATTTAATTCAAGCGGAAATTTGGGCGTAGGTGTTACTCCATCCTCCTACAAAGGAGACTTCAACGGAAGCGTTCACGCTACATGTTTTCCAACTTCTTCAGATAGAAGATTCAAGAAAAAGATCGTTCCAATTGAAAATGCATTGGATAAGGTAATGAAATTAAAAGGTGTAAAATATGAATGGAATGAATTTATAAATAGCGTTAGAGATGGTTATGCATTAAATATTCCAGTTATTGGATTCGTAGCTCAAGATTTACAAGAAGTATTTCCTGAATTGGTATGTGAGTGGGAATTAAATGATGAAGTTAAGGATGCTAGAGCAGTAGACTATTCAAGAATGGTTGCAGTATTAACTGAAGCAATTAAAGAACAACAATATCAAATTCAAGATTTGAAAAATAGATTGACAATTTTAGAAAATAAATAATAATATACAATATGTTTTCATTTTTTGAAAAAGTTTATTGTATTAATTTAAGCAGTCGTGTTGATAGATGGAATAACTGTCTTAATCAATTTTCTAAATTTGACGTATCTAATGTGCAAAGATTTGAGGCTATAAAGTATAATCACCCAAAACTTTCAACAAAAGCTAATGCGCATATTGGGTGTGTTCTTTCACATTACAATATAATAAAAGAAGCTAAACTGAAAAATTATTCTAATATTTTGGTTTTAGAAGATGATTTTTTGTTTCTTAAAGAACCGGATGAATTGAATATAAAATTGAAAAAAAGTTTAAATGAACTTCCTTTAGATTGGGATCTTTTTTATCTTGGTTCTTATTTTGTAAAAGGATATGATTATGAACCAACGGAAAGATATTCTGATAACTTGATAAAAGTAAACACTGGGTTTTGTACGCATTCACTGTCATATTCTTCTAGAGGAATGGATAAAATATTAAAAAGTTTAAAACTAAACTCAGAATTAGATATTTTAAATTATTCTGAGGAATATGAATCA
>Ga0255070_1000400_pt1 | contig 9640 bp, 2 predicted proteins | sample Colum_Miss_RepB__FD_188464 | JGI IMG/M metagenome (GOLD analysis project Ga0255070, IMG submission 188464) | Freshwater microbial communities from Columbia River, Oregon, United States - Colum_Miss_RepB_8h | ecosystem: Environmental > Aquatic > Freshwater > River | place: USA: Oregon | collected...
ATAATGATACAAATACTTTAGCGGCAACTAATATCACCGGAAGCGGTGCTAATATAACAAATATAAATGTAGGTAACGCATCAGCAGGTATATTGCCTATTGTTCGTGGTGGTACCGGTTCAAGTACTTTGACAGCTGATATAATAACACAAGGTGTAAATAATAGATTTATTATAAATAATAAGATAACATTGCCAAATCAACAAGATTTACGAATAGCCACAAATATTCTTCCAGACGAAAATGATAAATATTCATTGGGTTCTTCAAATCTTAGATGGAAGGATATTTTTGTTAGTGCCAATACTATAACAATTGGTGAGGCAAAATTATCATCAAGCCCTACGGGCGCCCTTGAAATGAGCTCTGTAAGCTTCACTGAAAAAATAAATCTTATTACCTCAAATGAGCTTCATTCTCTAAAGGGAATTACTAAAAATGTACAACAGCAAATAAATGAATTAAACCTTGACGACATCGCAGATGGTGCTATCAATAGATATATAAAGAACGACCAATATGATGGTTCTATAACAGTTTATTCTAATTTAAATGTAGGTACCTATTATTCCACAGAAAATCCAGATGGAAATCTTAGAGTATTCGGCGATTTGATATTAGAAGGCAATATAACTACCGTTAATCCTCTTATCACACAGATACACAGACATCTCTCAAATTATAATACTGGTTTCATAGATATCCACAATATTGATGTTTCTTCTAATAAACCCAGTATTAAAATCAAACACAATACAAATTATTCAAATATTTTTGAATGCTATTCTAAAAATGATATGGAATTGAATGATGCTGTATTTATAATAAGCTCCAATGGAAATGTCGGAATTAACAATAGTATTCCAGTAGAAAAATTAGATGTCATTGGCAACATTAAATATACAGGGAAAATCAATAATATATCTGCTGCCGAACTTGACAAATTGTCGGGAATCAACTATAATATAAAACAGAGGATTGATAATAATAATGAACAACAATCCAATTTTACTCTTAACGTATCTAACATATTACAAACCGAATATAAATTATTAGATAGAAATGTCAGTAATTATATCCTAAATGTTTCTAATATATTACAAAATAGCAGTAAAGAAACAAATGTAAGTAATTATATCTTAAGTGTCTCTAATATGCTTACGATTGATTATAAAAGGCTCGATAATAATGTTAGTAATTATATATTGAATGTATCCAATTTATTAAGCACAGATTACAAATTGCTTGATAAAAATGTTAGTAATTATGTATTAGTCTCTAATGAAAATACGAGCAAATATGCCTCTAATTTAAATGTGGGAATGTCAAATTATCTGGCAACCTCTATAAATACTACAAGCAATGTGATATCTTCGCGCATATCTTTGCTTACAACAGATAACATAGCGCAAGGAACGCAAAACAAATATATTACGAATAATACTTATAGCGGCCAATTAAATATCAATTCGGCTATCGATAATCAATCTCTGCTAAATATTACAGCTTCGCAAAATAATACACCAGACGCCGAAATAATTAATATTAAAAAGGGCACTACTGAATTATTTAAAATGATTAGTAATGGATTCATAGGTGTAAGAAAAGGTACAAATCTTCCTACAGTCCCTTTAGATGTAGAAGGAGATATCAAATTTACCGGAAAGATAAATGATATAACTGCTGGCGAATTAAATAATCTCAAAGATATTAACTATAATATCAAACAACGCATAGATACTAATGACAGCAGACAATCCAATTACATATCCGAGATAAATACTAATATATCTCAGCGTATAGACACCAATGACAGCAGACAATCCAATTACATATCTGATATAAATACTAATATATCTCAGCGTATAGACACTAATGACAGCAGACAATCCAATTACATATCTGAGATAAATACTAATATATCTCAGCGTATCACAAATATCACAACTGATACAATAACACAAGGAACACAAAAGAAGTTTATAATAGATGATATATATAATGGTAATTTAATTATCAACTCCAATTTAACTGTTCATGGTTCAACAACTACTTTGAATACTGATGTATATACGACGGAGAGATTGGATATAACTAACATAAATCAAATGAGTACAGCATTAACTGTAAGACAAATGGGAGAATCTAATAAAATAATAAGTGCTTTGAAGGATAGCGAACCAGATGTAGAAATATTTTCAGTAAATACTGATGGCAGTATAGATGTCAAGGGAAATATTAATTTTGGTGGGGATTTATTTAAAGGCGCCGAGAAATTTAAAGCATCAAATTGGACTTCAAATGTTAATGGTATCACTTCATATTCAAATGTCGCCATAGGCAAGGATGTAGCTACCAACTCAGCATATAAATTGGATGTCGGAGGTAATGTAAATATTTCAGGAGATTTATATAAAGACGGGTCTATATTCAAGGCTTCTAATTGGACTTCAAATGCCGATGGTATAACTTCGTATTCAAATGTTGCCATAGGCAAGGATGTAGCAACTAACTCGGCATATAAATTGGATGTCGCAGGTAATGTTGGTTTTTCAGGAGAATTATACAAAACTACTAATAACAGCAATTATTTAATACAAACTGTAAAAAGCGATTTATATATCCGCGACCCTAGCACAAGCACCACAAGCAATTTAACAGCTGAACCTTTTGTTGAAACAGAAGAAAAAATATATCCACCATTTAGATATTTCACATCAAGTAATTTAACAGTAGAAGTACAACAACAAAGTATTAATTATTCTGGACCAGCAATTTTAGCATCTGGAGGCGGCTCTCATACAGTTTTCTTAACTAATTTAGGTAAAGTCTGGTCAAGTGGTCTTAATACAAACGGTCAATTAGGACTTGGGAATACATCGCAGCAAAATTTACCAACTGAAATAACTAATGCTAGTTTTTATGCTAAAACTATTACTTCAATTGCTTGCGGAAATAATCATACAGTATTTTTAACTAGCGAAGGAAAAGTTTGGGCTTGCGGTAATCCAGCAAATGGAAGATTAGGTCTTGGTTCAGATATAACAACAAATAGAACCGCGCCTTTGGAAATAACAAATGTGGCATTTTATGCTAATACTATTACAGCAATTGCCACAAAAGATTCTCATACTGTATTTTTGACAAGCGCAGGAAAAGTATGGTCGTGCGGTCTTAATACAAACGGTCAATTAGGTATAAATAGCACAACACAACAAAATGTACCAATTGAAATAACAAACGCAAGTTTTTATGCTAATACTATTACATCAATTGCTTGTGGTCAATCTCATACACTATTTTTAACTAGTGCTGGAAAAGTATGGTCTTGCGGTAATCCAGCAAATGGAAGATTGGGTCTCGGTTCAGATATAACAACTAATAGAACTGTCCCTTTAGAAATAACAAATACAGGTTTTTATGCAAATACAATTACAGCAATTGCTTGTGGTGATTCTCATAGTATATTTTTAACAAGTGCTGGAAAAGTATGGTCATGTGGTATTAATACAAATGGTCAATTAGGTATAAATAGTACAACACAACAAAATGTACCAACTGAAATAACAAATGCTTCATTTATATTGAATACAATAGTAGCAATTGCTTGCGGACAAACTCATTCGCTATTTTTAACTAGTACAGGAAAGGTATGGGCTTGTGGTAATCCAGCTAATGGAAGATTAGGTCTAGGTTCAGATATGACAACAAATAGACTTGTCCCTACAATAATATCTGATGCTTCTTTCAATTTAAATACAATTATATCTATTTCGGGAGGATATTCACATAGTATATTTTTATCAAATACAAGTAAAGCTTGGACGTGTGGTCTAAATACAAACGGACAATTAGCAATTAACAATACAACACAACAAAATTTACCAACACCATTGGTATATTTTGGTATTGTTAGTTTTTATGGTAGTGGTTTATATACGGTATCATATAGTTCTTCAACAAATAATTTTGAACCTTTTAGATGTTTTAATGAAAACTCTATTGTAACTGTAAATAAACAAGGTACATGGAAAACCGGTAATTATTTAGCATCAGGTTTATTTGATAGTGCAACTAATAGTACTTCTAATCTAATTAGTGGATATAATGGAGATTGGCTTGTTATTAAATTGCCAGTTTCTATTAAACTTAAACGATTTCAAATTAAACAAATTAGTTCAGATTTAAATAAAGCACCTAAAAATTTTCAATTATATGGTTCTACAAATGGTACATCATGGGTTCTTTTAGTTGATAAACAAAATACAACATATAATAGCTTAATATATTCACATACAGATATGTTTCAGTATCCTTTAAATACTAATAAATATTATAATCATTATGGTTTAGTTGTTAGTGCTCTTATGGGAAATGAAACAGTTTTGAGTTTTGATGAATTTTTAATTTATGGTGTCGAAGCGGTTTCAATGACAGCTATAACAACAACTACTACCAAAGCATTAACATTTACACCAAATGTTATTCCTTCTCTAAACACATATAATATAACATTTCCAGTACCTACGGTTTCGCATATTAATGTTAATAGTAATTTAATATTACAAGGAGAATATGGTATTAATTTATCTAGTGTTACCTCTGTAATTATACCTAAATCTAATCAATATCTTCCTATTAATGCCAGTTCAAATTTAACCCCTAATGTTACATTTATTTATAATTTACGGAATCCTATAAAAACCATTGAAGGGGCTCAATGGACTTATAATACGTCAAATGTCAATGTATATAATTTAGGAAGTGTGGGAATAGGCACTACAAATCCAGAATATTTATTAGATGTTTCTGGAGATATTAGACTAACAGGAGACTTATATAAAGGAAATGATAAATTAAAGCTTTCAAATTGGTCATCAAATATAAATGGTATATCAAGTTATTCAAATATAGCAATTGGTAAAGAAGTTGCGGTAAGCTCAGCATATAAATTGGATGTCAGTGGAGCAATAAATAGCACAAGTTTAAATACAGGCGCTTTAACTAGTACAAGTTTAAATACAGGAGTTATAACAAGCACGAGCTATATTAGACCATCTGCTGGTAGCGGAGCTAATGGTATTATATTCCAAAATGATCCAGGTGGCGGTTCAGGAGATGTTGCGTGGATAAAATATTATCCAAGAGGAGGAGAAGCATGTTCGTTAGAGATTGGAAGTACAAATGATGCTGATGATCATATATTGATAAATCCTAATGGTGGTTGCGTTGGTATTAACAAAGTTCCTGAGCAACCATATAAATTGGATGTTGAAGGAAGTATTAAGTTTAATGGAAATTTAAATAAAAATATTAATAGTATTAATTATGCTGTTGAGACTGTTAGAAGCGAATTATATGTTAAGGGAAATGATAGCGTACTTTCTCAAGAACCTACAATTATAAAAAATATATTACAGCCTCCGGTGGCAGCAAGAAACTTTAGAGATAATAGTATTGAAATGTCGGGTATAATACCTATGCAAGTAACAGGTTCATATTATCATACTACATTTTTAACAAGTAATTTCAAAGTATATTCTTGTGGTTATAATGAACACGGGGAATTAGGTTTAGGTAATTTTGGAGATTATATATCTACACCTACACAAATAACTGCGAATGGCTTTGACAATATAAATATTATAAATATATCTTCTAAAGAAAATCATACATTATTTGTAACAAGTAATTACAAAGTATATGCTTGTGGAAATAATGGTTACGGACAATTAGGAAGAGATACTAGTGGAACTTCTTCAACAATACCTGTTCAAATAACATTAAATGGGTTTGATAGTTCAAATATTATATCTGCTTCTTGCGGTAATATTCACTCTCTATTTTTAACTAGCAATTTTAAAGTATATTCTTGTGGTCATAATGGACAAGGACAATTGGGACATGGAACAATAGGAACAGATTCTATAACTCCAACAGAAATAAGATTGGATGGATTTAATCAGTCAAATATAATTAGTATAGCAGGTGGTGCAGCTCACTCTCTATTTTTAACGAGCAATTACAAAGTATTCTCTTGTGGTCATAATGGACATGGACAATTAGGACACGGAACAATTGGTACAGATGTTCTAAAACCAACAAAAATAATATTAGACGGGTTTAATGAATATGATTATAATGTAATTAAAATCGCATGCGGGCATCATCATAATCTATTTTTAACAAGCAATTACAAGGTATATTCTTGTGGTTATAATGGAAATGGACAACTTGGAAGAGATACTGGCGGACAAAATTCTATAATTCCTACACAAATAACATATAATGGTTTTAATAATTTAAATATTGTTGATATATCTTGTGGAAATTATCATTCGCTATTTTTAGATGATACAGGAAAAGTATATGGTTGCGGTTATAATAATGTGGGACAAACAGGAAGAAATACGGGCGGGGATTTTTATGATCCAAGATTAATTACAGACAATGATTTTAATAATGTAAAAATAAATTCTATTTTTGGCATTGGAGAATTTTCCATATTTTTAACAAGCAATATTAACGATAATAACACTACATTTGCTTATGGTTGTGGCTTTAATTATCAATATCAATTAGGAATTGGAAATACAGATATATATCAGTATCCAGTACCTCTCAGATTTTTTGCCAAAACTTATAAATATCTTGATTATGAAGTATCTTTCACAAGTTCTTCTTCTGGTTTAAAGCCATATAATTGTTTTAATGATATTTCATTAGCATCAGACGGGAAATGGGCTATTAATTATAATGCCGACGGTACATTTAACGCATCATATAATAATTATTATAATAATATCGCCGGTTATTATGGCAATTGGATTATATTAAAGGTTCCTATTGCTATAAAACCATCTATGTTAGTTATAAAACAATCTGATACAAATATCAATGGAGCTCCTAAAAACTTCCGTCTATATGCCTCTAACGATAAAGTAAATTGGGATTTATTTATAGACAAATATAATACGACATATACAAATAATTTATATACAAATCAAATAAATACAGAGAATACATATAATTTCTTCGCTCTTGTAGTATCTGCTCTAATAGGTAATGAAACCGCACTATGTATCAATGAAATATATATATATGGTAAGGAAGCAACAGTCGCAGGAACAGATTATATAATATCAACAAATAGCACTACATTAACAACTTCATTATTCATGTCTTATGACATAGCAAAGGCTAATAATTATACGATTACATTTCCTGTAAGTACTATAGCAAATGTTAATAATAATTATAATCTCGTATTTATTAATTCATATAATTTAATATTAGGTAATAATAGTTATATTAATCCATTGTCAGGTCAAAATACCCCTAATATCCCTAAGCCTAATGTATTATATGGAACTGCGATGAGTATTAATTATCATCTCAGAAATCCCGTTAGAGATACTAATGGTGCGCAATGGACTTATAATGCTGCGAATACTTCAGTATATCATCTGGGTAATGTGGGAATAGGAAATACAAATCCTATATATTCTCTCGATGTCGTGGGAAATATGTATGTTAATGGTAATATACGAACATCTGATACTATTACATCGTTCGGCGATTATTCCGACGAAAGATTGAAGGATAGAGAGGGAAATATAGAGAATCCGCTTGATATTATAGGTAAATTACAAGGGTTTTATTATAAACCTAATAAAATAGCAAATGATTTAGGAATCAAAGGAAATAAAACGAATAAAAGAGAGCTCGGTGTTAGTGCGCAAGATGTCCAAAAAATATTGCCTGAATTAATAGATATAGCCCCTGTAGATATATCATATGATGCTGAAAATAATGTTATTTCGAAAACGGGAAGTAATTATCTAACTGTTAATTACGAAAAAATGATACCACTACTTATAGAATCAATAAAAGAATTAAATAAAAATATTAATGAACTGAAGAAGGAGAATGTGGAATTGCGTGATCTAATCAAATCTCAATAAACACTTAGTTCTGATTATGTCGTGGTCATTATAAGCGACGGCTTTACATTTACATATGTTATTATCAATCATTTTTTTATATATGACATCATAGTTATTGATAGCATAATTTATAATATTATTATTGAAAATCCAGCGGAAAAAGTTGAGCTGTCCTACAGTAGTTTCTATGTATTCGCTTTTATCCTCGTTAATAAAGAAAGTTATACGATGGTGTCTCCTGAAAGAATCAAAGTTAAACTTAGAATACGATTTTAATTGTGCTCGATAATCGTGATATAAGTTGATTTTTCTAATATTTCCCTTTATATTATCGGGCGGAAAATCAGTATATATATTTTTATTATCATCAATCCAATAATATATATTATTGCTTTTCGCATAATGTGTAACTAACCATTCAATTATTCGTAGAGACAGTTTATGTTTCCCTATAATGATATTCTTTAATATTATTTTGTATTCAACATTTTTATTATAAAAATCTGTAAGAGATTTTAAAAGTAGATTTTGTCCTAAATCGCACATTTAAATCTTTATATAGTATATTTCTTATGTGATTTTCCTTATGTACATTTTTATAATTATAAGAAGGTAAAAATAATTTAGTAGGAGATGGAGCTACCAATTTCAAGGGTATTTTGGCGTAAATCTGGTTCAATAGTGCTAATCATCCAGGGACCAACAGCATCTTGAGGATTGGGTATTTCTGAGCGTAATTGTAAGTTGGCATTTCTAAGCGATTGCCCTACGGTATTAATGCCTACATGATATCCGGCAGTTAAATAGTTTTGGTCACTAATATTACCGCTTCCAGAGGGATTTATTTGAGCCCATTTGCTATCAGCGGCATCTTTAGGTAATAAATCATCGGCAGTTAATCTATCGCGAGGAAAGCAAGATTGCATGCTTTGTTCGGTAGATGCGAAAGAAGAACCGGCGCCTAAGCCGCCGTCCATATTAGATACAGGTTGGAAGCTTGAATTGCCATTAAAAGAACCAGCGGGTCCTTGACCCTGTCCTTGCGAGGACATCATAGGGGAGTTTTGTGTTTGCTGATTTGCTCTCGCCGACCATTGAGGGGAAACTTCATTCGCCATTTGAACGGAAGCAAGATCTGCCATTTTTTCAACAGTATCGCTAGTGTGCGAGGAATTTACAACATTTTTATAATTCTCTTTGCGTGAGATTTGTTCAGAGGAAGCGAAAGGTTCGTTTTGGGTAAATTTCTCAAAATAGAAGGGTTCCGGACCTTTAGAGTAGTTTCCTACATTATAGGAGTTCTGCATCATAGGACCGGCAGTATTATGCGATTGATTGCATTTTGAATTGTATGTTAATAATAATAGTAAAGATAGTAGCAATAATATTGCTATTGAAAAAGATACAACAACGTTTTTATTAGTACCCATATTTATTCTTCTTATATATCTATTATTTACATTAGATTATATTTAAAAATATTTTTAATATATTATTATTTTATATTTTCTTCTTGGTTTAATATTAATGTATTCAATTTATTTAGAAAATAGTTTATATTGATATTAGTTGATTCCGAAGTTTTCTTCAAATCTGCCAATAATTCGTCTATAGTTTTCATATTATCCCTGATATTATCTATGTTTTTGCTAAGCTTGTCAATTTTGTCGTTACATCGTTTCTTAATATTATAG
>Ga0255070_1000404_pt1 | contig 9570 bp, 7 predicted proteins | sample Colum_Miss_RepB__FD_188464 | JGI IMG/M metagenome (GOLD analysis project Ga0255070, IMG submission 188464) | Freshwater microbial communities from Columbia River, Oregon, United States - Colum_Miss_RepB_8h | ecosystem: Environmental > Aquatic > Freshwater > River | place: USA: Oregon | collected...
TTGGGCCGAGGCGCGGACGCAGTTGAGGATGAGGCCCACCATGCAGGCCATGATCACGAGATTGGTGCCGCCGTAGCTGATGAACGGCAGCGAGATGCCCTTGGTCGGCAGCAGCCCGGTCACGACGCCCATGTTGATGAGCGCCTGGAAGACGAGGAAGAGCGTGGCGCCGAGGCAGACGTTGAAACGGTAGAGGTCGGCGGTGTGGCGCATCGCGCGGTAGGCGCACCAGAAGATGCCGAGGTACGCCAGCGCCACGAGCGTGGTGGCGACGAGGCCGTATTCCTCGCCGATGACCGAGAAGACGAAGTCGGTGTGGGCTTCCGGAAGGTAGGCGCGCCCCTGCAGTCCGTTCGCGGCGCCCTTCCCGGTCAGGCCGCCGACGCCGAAGGCCACCATGCCTTCGAAAAGCTGGTAGGCCTCGTCGCCGCGTTTCTCCCACGGCTCGAGGAACGAGGTGAAACGACGCAGACGATTAGGCCAGTTAAGGATGAGGATCGTGAAGCCGCCGAGGCCGAGCAGGAACGAGGGGATCACGTAGGCCCAGCGGACGCCGGAGACGAGCATCATGGTGCCGCCGACGGCGCAGCAGAGGAGGATCGTGCCGAGGTCGGGACCGAGCGCGATGAAGCCGGCGATCAGCAGCAGGATGCCGAGGGGCTTCGCGAAGCCTTCGCGGAAATCGATCCACCCGCGCGGGGTGAAGAGATACGGCGAGCGGGAGCTGAACTGATAGAGCGCGAACTTGTTCGGCAGCGTGTGCCTCTGCATGCGCGCGAGGAAGTCGGCGAGGACGATGACCAAGGCGAGCTTGCCGAGGTCGGACGCCTGCAGGCGGAAGACGCCGAAGTCGATCCAGCGCCAGGAGCCGTTGACGGAGACGCCGATGCCGGGCACGCGGGCGAGGAACATCAGGCCGCAGGCGATCCACAGGATGCGCACGCGCCAGGCGCGGGCCTTGTCGAGGTCGAGCCGGTAGAAGGCGAACCCGGCGAGGAAGGCGATCGGGACGTACGCCAGCTGGCGATAGAAGGCGGCGGTGCGATTACTCGCCGAGAGCGAGATGCCCGCGCTGTATTGCACCATCAGGCCGAACAACGCCAAGGTCACCGCGAGCACGAAGATGCCGAGGGCATACCCACCCAGGGCGCCCGGCTCCTCCTGCTTGACCTTGATGACCATGGCGTGCGGCGGCGCGACGGCTTACTTCTTGTCCGGAGCGGCGACCGGAGCGGGCGCGCTGCCGGTGAGCGGCACGAGCTTGAGCGGGGCGAAGGTCGGGGCGGGCGCCGGCGCGGCCTTCGGAGCGGCGGCCTTCGGGGCGGCGGACGAAGCGGAAGCCGACGGGATCGTCAGGACCTGGCCGGGCTTGAGCACGGCGTTGAGCGTGAGGCCGTTGGCCTTGACGAGCGCGGTGATGGAGACGTTCTCGCTCCGGGCGACGCTGAAGAGCGAGTCGCCCTTGACGACGGTGCGCTTGCCGCCGGGGCCGACCGGACCGTTCGCGGAGAGTTTGGTCGGCGCCGGGGTCGGCAGACGATCGGAAGGCACGGCGGCCGGAGCTGGCGCGACGGCCGACGGCGCGGACGCGACCGGGCGGGCGCCGCCGGAGAAGGCGGCGGTGTCGCCGGGCTGCTCGAAGCCGCTGGTGCTGCGGCAGCCGTTGACGCCGACGAGGACGGCGATGACGCAGAGGTGCACGAGCACGACGGCGGTGACGGTGATGATGGGACGCATGGGTGGTGTGGGTGTTGGCTGGGTGGGTTTGGTGTGAGAAAATCAGGAACGCTGGGCGAGGGCCGTGGCCGCGCGTTCGAAGACGAGGCCGCGCTCCGCGTAGCCGCGGAACTGGTCGAAGCTGGAGAAACCCGGGCTGAGCAGGATCACGGCGGGGCCGTGCGCGTCCTTGGCGGCGCCGACGACGGCGTCCTGCAGCGCGGGATAGCAGCGGGCGGACTTGCCGAGCTCTTCGAAGTGGCGCTTGAGCTCCTCGGCGGTCTCGCCGATCAGGTAGGCGGAATCGATGAGCGGGGCGATCCGGCGTACGAACCGGCCGAGGTCCCCGCCCTTCCACTTGCCGCCGCCGATCCAACGGACCGGGACGCTGAACTGCGAGAGCGCGGCTTCGACCGCATGGAAATTAGTGCCCTTGGAGTCGTTCCAGAACTCGACGCCCTTGTTCTCCGCGACCTTGCGGAGGCGGTGCGGCGGGATGCGGAAGAGGCGGGCCGCTTCCTCGAGCTGGCGGAGCGGCAGGCCGCGGGCCTGCCAATATTTCACGAGCAGGGCCCAGTTCTCGCGCTGCGGCCAGCTGTCGAACACCGAACCGGCCGGGACGGTGTCAGTGACTTCGGCGCGGGTGGCCACGAGGGTCTCGGCGGGCAGCTCGATGCCGAAGGCGCGCGCGGCGGCGACGACGGATTCGCCGACGACGAGGATGCCGCCCGGCATCATGCGCTCGATGAGGCGATACTTCGCCCGGAAATAACTCTCGAGCTCGCCGTGACGGTCGAGGTGGTCCTCGTCGAAGTTGGTCCACAGCACCGCCTCAGGCGTGAAGTGACGGAGGTCCTCCGCCTGGAAGGAACTGACCTCGACGACCGCGAGGAAGGAACCGTTGGAGACGGTGCGATGCAGCGAGGTGAGCGGGAGGCCGACGTTGCCGCAGGCGATGGCGTCGAGGCCGGCGCGCTTGAACGCGAAGGAAAGGAACTCGGTGATGGTCGTCTTGCCGTTGGTGCCGGTCACGGCCACGGCCGGACCCGTCCAGAGGAGCGCGCCGAAGTCGAGCTCGGTGAGGCAATGCAGGCCGGCGCGGCGGGCGGCGAGCAGCCACGGGTGCGTCTGCGCGAAGCCGGGGCTGTAGACGAGCAGGTCGTGACGCGCGGCCTCCTCGGGTCCGAACACGCGGTTCTCCCCGCGCTCGTCGTAGATGACCGAAGCGAAACCGCCCGCGGCGAGCGAGTCGGCGACGGAACGGCCGCTGACGCCTTCGCCGAAGACGGCGGCGGGCCGGGCGAGCCGGCGGCGGAGGGACTCGGGGAACTCGCTCATCGCAGCTTGAGGGAGAGCAGGCCAAGCAGGCCGCAGAGGAGCGAGAGGATCCAGAAGCGCGCCACGACCTTCGTGGCGGGCCAGCCCTTCTTCTGGAAGTGGTGATGGATGGGCGTCATCAGGAACAGCCGCTTGCCGCCCGTGCGCTTGAAGTAGGCGACCTGCAGGATGACCGAGACGGCTTCGACGACGAACACGCCGCCGACGATGGCGAGCAGGAAGGGCTGACGCATCAGGCACGCGACCGCGCCGAGCGCGCCGCCGAGGCCGAGCGCGCCGACGTCGCCCATGTAGATCTCCGCCGGCGCCGCGTTGTGCCAGAGGAACACGAGGCTGCCCCCGAAGAGCGCCGCGCAGAAGACCGCGAGCTCGCCGGCGCCCACCACGTGGCGGATGCGCAGGTAGGAGGCGAACTCCGCGTGGCCGGCGAGGTAGGCCACTGCGCCGAGGATCGCCGTCGTGATGAGCACGCAGCCGATGGCGAGTCCGTCGAGGCCGTCGGTGAGGTTCACGGCGTTCGAGCAGCCGACGCAGACGAGGACGAAGAACGCGCCCGCGACGGCGAGGCAGGCGGCGAGCGGCCAGCCGAGCGAGCCGGCGGACCACAGCGGCTCCTTCAGGACGGGCAGCCAGACCTCGGCGAGGCCGGTGCGGTAAGACGGGTCGAGCAGCACGATGCCGAAGGCGGTGAGCGCCACGAAGCCCTGGCCCGCGAGCTTGAAGCGGGCGGAGATGCCGTCGGAGCTGCCGTGACGGACCTTGAGCCAGTCGTCGTAGAGTCCGACGAGGCCCATGCCGACGAGGCACCAGAGCGAGGCGAAGACGAGGACGCCCGGACGCGCCCACAGGAGCACGGCAGGGATGGTCGCGGCGGCGATGATCAGCCCGCCCATGGTCGGCACCTTGCCGCCTTCCTTGGCGAGATCACCCATGAGGGCCTTGGAACGTTCGGGCTGACGCAGGCGCGCGAGCACGCCGATCAGCCGTCCGGAGAAGAGCATGCCCAGCAGCAGGGCCGTGACGCCGGCGAGGATCGCGCGGACGGTGATGTAGTCGAAGAGGCGGAAAGGCCCCCAGGCGTGGACGAGTTCGCTGAGACGGTAAAGCATCCTAGTGGAAGGTGAGCGCGGCGCGCAGGTTCGGAGGCAGGCAACGTTCGAGCGCGAACGAGCGGCTGCCCTTGAGGAAGACATGGCCGCGATGGGCGGCCACGCGGGCGGCGGCCTCCTCGATCGTGGCGGCGACGAAGCCCGCCTCCGGGTGCGCGACTCCCTGCAGGAACGCCGCCGCATCGCCGCCGAAGACGACCACGCGGTCGTCGGGACGGAGAGGCAGCTGCGCGCCGCAGTCGCGGTGGAGTCGCGCGGAGGTGGGGCCGAGCTCGGCCATGCCGCCGAGCACGAAAAGACGAGGTTCCGCCGAAGCCCGGCTGCGGCGATCGAAGGCCTGCGCGGCGTCGAGCAGCGAAGCCGGGCTGGAATTGTAGCAATCGACGGTGAAGGTGCGCGCGCCGTCGACGTGCACGCTGCCGCGACCGGCCGGCGGCGCGAGCGCGGCGGTGAGTTCGGCGGAGGTGCGGCCGGCGAGCTGGGCGGCGACGACGGCGAGCGCGGCATTACGGGCGAGGCCGTCGGAGAGCGGGCCGAGCGGGAAGGTCTCGCCATCGAGCACGAGCGTGCGTCCGCCGTCGGCGGCGACGCCGAAGGCAGCGCGGACGAGACGCGCGGGCGCGACCGCCGGCAGCGGCTCATCACCGAAGGCCACCGCGACCGAGCGGTCCGCGTGGGCGGCGAAATCCGGCCAGGCGAGCAAGGTCGCGGGCAGCACGGCCTGGCCGCCGGGAGCGAGGGCGCCGACGAGCGAAGCCTTCTCGCGGGCGATGCCGGCGAGCGAACCGACGCCTTCAAGGTGGACGGGCGCGACGGCGGTGATGATCGCGATATCGGGGCGGACGACTTCCGCCGAGACGCCGAGTTCGCCGGGCAGGCTCATGCCCGCCTCGATCACCGCGTAACGGTGGCGGGCCGGGTCGGCGCGCAGCAGCATCAGCGGGACGCCGATGGTGTTGTTGAGGTTGGCTTCGGTCGCGAAGGCTTCGGCGCCGAGCAACGCGGCGAGGAGCTCCTTGGTCGAGGTCTTGCCGACGCTGCCGGTGATGCCGATCACGACGCCGGGGAAAGCCGCGCGGGCGCGGGCCGCGACGCGGCGCAACGCGGCGAGCGGATCGGCGACGACGAGCTGCGGGAGAGGGTCGGCGACGGGACGGCCGACCAAGGCGCCGGCGGCGCCCGCGGCGCGGGCGGCGGCGAGGAAATCATGGCCATCGCGACGCTCGGTGCGCACGGCGACGAACATCTCTCCTGCGCGTAGGGCGCGGGTATCGATGCCGAAACCGGCGACCGGTCCGGCGGGCGCGGCGGTCCAGCGTCCGTCCGCGCAGGCGGCGAGGTCGGCCGCGGCGTAAGCGGGGCTCATGCGGAGACGCCCCTCCGGAGCTCGAGGATCTCGCGGACGACCTGACGGTCGTCGAACGGGACCACGGTGTCGGCGAATTCCTGGGTCGTCTCGTGGCCCTTGCCCGCGATCACGACGCAATCGCCGGCCTTCGCGGCGGCGAGCGCGCGGCCGATGGCGTCGCGGCGGTCGGCGACGAATTCGACGGTCGGCAGCGGGCCGAGTCCTTCGCGCATATCGGCGAAGATGCGGTCGAGCGGCTCCTTGCGCGGATTATCGGCGGTCGCCCAGGAGAGGTGCGCGAGGTCGGCGACGGCCTGGGTCATCGCGGGGCGCTTGCCGCGGTCGCGATCGCCGCCGCAACCGAAGACGCAGAGCACGCGGCCGGGCGTGATGTCGCGGAGCATGCGCAGGGCGTTGCGGAGCGCGTCATCGGTGTGCGCGTAGTCGACGAAGACGGGGAAAGCCTGGCCGGCTTCGACGCGCTCCATGCGGCCGGCGACGCCGGGGAAGGCGGCCAGCGCCGGCGCGAGGGCGAGCGGATCGCGGCCGAGCGCGGCGGCCATCGCGAGGGCGCAGAGGACGTTGGAGACGTTGTAGTCTCCCGGCAGGGTCGACTTGAAGACCGCGGAGCGGCCCGCGTGACGGACGGTGAAGACCGCGCCACCGGTATCGAGGGCGAGGTCCGTCGCGCGGACGTCGGCGTCGGCCGAGAGACCGAAGGTGAGCACCGCGCCGCGGCGGCGGCAGGCCTCGGCGAGCACGCGGCCGGACGGGTCGTCGACGTTGATCACGCAGACGTCCGGCACGGCGCCGTTGCGGCCGTCGAAGAGCATCGTCTTGACGTCGAGGTAGGCGGCGAGGTCGCCGTGGTAGTCGACGTGGTCGCGGGTGAGGTTCGTGAAGGCCGCGACCTCGAAGCGGAAACCATGGACGCGTTCCTGGTGGAGCGCGTGGGAGCTCACCTCGAGGCAGGCGCCGGCGCAGCCCGCGTCGGCCATCTGGCGGAAGAAGGCGGCGAGGTCGGCCGAATCGGGCGTCGTCTTATAAGAAGGGATGGTGCGCCGGCCGAGGTGGTAGCGGACCGTGCCGACGAGGCCCCACTGCGAACCGTCGTCCTGGAGCAGATGGCGCAGCAGCGTCGAGACCGTGGTCTTGCCGTTGGTGCCCGTCACGCCGACGAGGCGCAAGGCCTCCTCAGGACGGCCGTAGAAACGGCGGGCGATCTCGGCGAGCATCCGGCGCGGGTCGGCGACCTGGGCGGCGGCGACGGCGGGCAGGCCGGCGACCGGCTCACCCGAGATGATCGCGGCGGCGCCGCGGGCGATCACGTCGTCGAGGAAGGCGTGACCGTTGGAGCGCAGGCCCGGGAGGGCGAAGAAGAGCGCGCCCGGGATCACGCGGCGGCTGTCCGTCACGATCGTGGTCACGCGCACCGAACCGTCGCCCGTCCGGCCGAGCACGGGCAGCCCTTGGAGCAGCGCGTTGAAGGTCGGACGTTCCATCGAGGCGGGCATCATCGCGGGCGGAGGCGTCATCGGCCGAGGTCGGCCACGGGGCCGCGCGGGAGGGTGGAGACGGGCGGGAGGTCGAGCCAGCGGATGCACTTCTCGGCGACCTCGCGGAAGATCGGCGCGGAGACCTTGCCGCCGTAGCCGACGCCTTCGCCCTGCGGCTCGTCGATGATGACGGTGATGGCCAGCTTCGGGTCGCCGACGGGGAAGAAGCCCGCGAACGAGGCGACGTGGTGGGCGGAGGAATAGCGGCCGTTGACGATCTTCTGCGTCGTACCGGTCTTGCCGGCGACCTCGTAGCCCGGGATGTCGGCGATCGGGGCGGTGCCGCCCTTGCCGCAGACGGCGCGCAGGAGCGTGGCGAGCTGCGTGGCGGTCGCGGGCGAGACCGCGCGGCCGCGCGAACGCGGGGCGTAGTCGAGCACGGTGGCCTTCGTCTTCGGATCCTCGACGCGGAGCACCAGCTGCGGCTGCATCAGCAGGCCGTCGGCGGCGACGACCGACATCGCCATGTGCATCTGCATCGCGGTGACGCTGACGGAGTGGCCCATCGGGACGCGGGAGATCGTGAGCCCGTCCCAACGCTTGGGCGGGATGAGCAGGCCGGGCACCTCGGCGCCGGTGATCAGGCCCGTCGGGGCGCCGAAGCCGAACGACTTGATGAGGCCGAAGAAGCGGTCCTCGCCCAAGCGTTCGGCGTACTGCATGCCGACCTGGACCGTGCCGCGGTTCGAGGACTCGCGGACGATCTGGCGGATGTCGGCGGAACCGATGGCGTGCGAGTCGGCCGGGAGCGAGACCATGCGGCCGCGGTAGGGGACGCTCGTCGCGCCGCAGTCGTAGACGGAGTTCGGCGTGATCAGGCGTTCTTCGAGCGCGCCGGCGACGGCGACGATCTTGAACACCGAGCCCGGCTCATAGACGTCGGAGACCGCGCGGTTGCGCTGGCTGTCCATCGGCGCGGCCTGCGGGTCGAAGAAACGGTTCAGGTCGAAGGTCGGCCAGTTCGCGAGGCCGAGGATGCGGCCGGTGCGCGGCTCGCTGACGATGATGACCGCGCCTTTGGGATTGTAGCGGGCCGCGGCGGCGGCGAGCGCCTCCTCGCAGGTCTTCTGGATGAGGCCGTTGATCGTGAGCACGACGGTGCTGCCGTCGACCGGGGAGACCTCGCGCAGGCGGATGCTCGTGAGCTCGCGGTGGCGGCCGTCGCGTTCGGATTCGATCCAACCCTTCTGGCCTTCGAGGAGCGAGTTCATCACGCTCTCGATGCCGGCGGCGGGGACGCCCTCCTTGTTGACGTAACCGAGCACGTGCGCGGCGAGCTGGCCCTTGGGGTAGCTGCGGCGGTATTTCAGTTCGGCGCGGAGCGCCTTGATGCCGAGCGCCTTGACGCGCTTGACCACGTCCTCGCCGGCCTCGCGCGCGAGCACGGTCCAGCGGATGACATGCTCCTCGCCGGCGGAATCGGTGCGGACGGTGGTGTCGAAGGCCTGGCGGACCTTCAGGGCGGGCAGGCCGAGCGCGACCGCGACCTCGGCCGCGCGTTCGCGGTCGGCCTTGGTGAGCACGTCGGGGTCCACGCCGATGTCCCAGACGTCCTCGGACAGCGCGAGCAGGTTGTCCTGCGCGTCACGGATGTCACCGCGGCGGCACGGCTTCTCCTGGAGCACGCGACGGGCCTGCAAGGCCTCCGCGCGCAGACGAGGGGCGTCGACCCAATGCAACCAGACCAGCCGTGTGACCACGGCCAGGAAGCAGAAGGGGACGACCCATGCCAGCAAACGGTAGCGCGTTCGCCTGGCGTGGGGCAGGCTCATCGCGCGCCGGGTCCTCCCTGCCCTCCCGAACCGAGGAAGGCGATTTCGCGGGCCGTCATCCGGGGGCTCGCGGAGAAAAGGGTGACCGGGGACGCGGCCGAAGGGTTGATACGGATCCAGACGACCTGCTCGGGCACCGGCGGCTTGAGGGCGTCGCCGATGCGCTGCTGCAGGTAGAGGATGTCGACGGTCTGCTGGGCTTGCCGGCGGGCGCTGTCGTACTCCTTCTTAGATAGGGTGGTGTCGCGTTCGAGGCGCTGGATGCGGCTGCCGATCGTGTCGGCCTCGACGCGCAGGCGCATGATGTTGATCGTGCCCACGGCGAAGGCCGCCACGGTGGCGAGGAGGCAGGCCCAGGTGAGGAGACGCGGGCTCATGCGGCGAGGCGGCGCACGGCGCGGAGACGCGCCGAGCGGCTGCGGGGGTTGCGGAGCTGTTCGTCCTCGGAAGGCTGGACGGCCTTGCGGGTGAGGAGGTCGGCCTGCTTGACGCGGTCGTCCTGGTTGCGGGCGTCGTCGCGGTCGACGGGGCGGCCGGCGACCTCGTTCATGTAGCGCTTCACCATCCGGTCCTCGAGGGAATGGAAGGAGATGACGGCGAGCACGCCGCCGGCGTTGAGCTTGCCGAAGGCGAGCGGGAGGGCGTCGGCCAGGGCGCCGAGCTCGTCGTTGACCGCGATGCGGACGCCTTGGAAGGTGCGGGTGGCCGGGTGCGGGCCGCGGGGGCCGGGC
>Ga0255070_1000409_pt1 | contig 9516 bp, 9 predicted proteins | sample Colum_Miss_RepB__FD_188464 | JGI IMG/M metagenome (GOLD analysis project Ga0255070, IMG submission 188464) | Freshwater microbial communities from Columbia River, Oregon, United States - Colum_Miss_RepB_8h | ecosystem: Environmental > Aquatic > Freshwater > River | place: USA: Oregon | collected...
CTGCTGCCCCTTCGGCCCCTTCGGAGCCAAAGAAAATTATTAAGAAGGTAGTCGCCAAGAAGTAAATGCTCCACATATTAAGCATTCACTTAAGACCTTCTTGTTTTTTATTACAACTATATTTGTCAAATACTTATTTGTCAAATATATAGAATATGCGCATGGCACGTAAAACAATAAAACACCGCAAAATCAAACCGCTCAATTGTAATCCATCCGTAAAAACACCGATTCCGCGTTCATGTATGACAATCGAGGCACTCATGCTATTGCGCGACGAATACAATAAAGACCATCCAACCAATCGTATTATTGCGGAAAAACCGGTGCTTATCTGGTACGAACTCAAAATGCGGCTTCAATGTGAAGATGAGAGGTGCTGGCTCGGCGAAATTGACGATGTTGCCAAACGCAATATGGTACAAGACCAATTGTTCGCCCCCGACCATCCACCCGAATGGATTAAGAATCCGCTTGAATGGTTGACGAATATTGACATTGACAAAGTAATGGCACAATATGAGCAAAAATACGCGGACTTTGAATATTTAGGCACTACCTCTATTGATTATGATTTTATTGTTGACAAAACACGCGGAACATGTGTCGAAGATATGTTGTGTAAGTTTGATTTGGCGGCGGCTGGCAATAGAGGCAAACAGCGGTTTGCGGCGGTTTTCAATTTAGACAAACATGATGAGCCGGGTTCACATTGGGTTTCCATATTTATTAGTGTGCCCAAGAAAACAATCGTGTTTTTTGATAGCGCCAATGGCGGGGTTCCTAAGGAAATCCGGCGATTTGCGAAGCTGATTCAAAAACAAGATAGCGAGTATAGATTCATTGCGTCCAAAAAAGAACATCAGAAGAAAAACACCGAATGTGGTGTGTATTCTATCCATTTCATCATTGAAATGCTGAATGATTTTGACAAGATGTTAGAGATGGTAATGAAAGGCAATATATCGGACAAGGCAATGACACGTTATCGGCGCAAGTATTTCAACCGACCAAATACATAATAATATTATTTTGTAGTTTAATAGTATAATGTTATCAGTAAAAAAACGTAAACATAGAAAAAAAACAAGACGAAAGATAAAAAAAGGAGGGAATGCGGTTCGAGTATATCATATACCTAGTGATAGTGAGACCACACTATTATATCCAATAATAGAGGTTATGCCTTTAAATAACGCTTATGGTAAAAAAAAGTATGTTAAAGCTGTGAAAGATGGGAAAGATGAGAAAGATGAGATTATTCCTTATTTTTCGGGAGCTGTATCACTAAGAGATCTTGTACCAATATTGAATAATGGCGAAGAAAAAAATGTTTTTGATATGTTTTCTGGTAAATATGTTCCAAATATTAAAGTGAAACAAAGCACAATATATGTGCATTCTAAGCGCGATTTACAAATGATTGAATTGTATCAATCCATTTATACTAAGTATAACCGTAATAATTTACTAATAAAACTTGTGAAGTTGTTAGAAAAAAAAAAATTAAATACTATGGTAGATTCTATGAAAAAATATATTGATGCTGCTGCTGCTGCTGCTGCTGCTGCTGCTGCTGCTCCTGTTGATCCTGCTGTTCTTGATGCTTTTAAAACCCAATTTGGATTGCCAAATGACATTGTCCTAGAAAAACTGACTATGTATGAGTCTAAAATATTAGATAAACTGTACCAAGAAATTGATGATGATAGTGTTAAATCTATTATGGAATTTATTAATGACCCTGCAAACACACAACCATCACATAAGTATAAACTTATTTATTCCGAAAATGATGACAATACATACGATAATATTCGGTATGTAATTATTACATTAATGTTAAATACAGACATACTTAAGGAATATGCTGATGCTGCTAACAAATTGGCTGCTGTTGCTGCCAATCTGGCTGCTCCTGTACAAGGTAATAATAATCAAATCCCGGCAATAGTTGCTGCGATTGCTGCCGCCAATCCTCGTGCTGCTGCTGCTCCTGCTCCTGTACAAGGTAATAATAATCAAATCCCGGCAATAGTTGCTGCGATTGCTGCCGCCAATGCTCATGCTCCTGCTCCTGCTCCTGCTCCTGCTCCTGGAGACCCTCTACAAGCACGCGCATTAATTGCCGCAATTGTTGCGGCATTAGCTGGACCAGTGGCATAAGCAAGACTATGCGCAAGACTATACGCAAGACTATGCGCAAGACTATACGCAAGACCATAATATATTATTGTAATCCTCCTCTACAAACTGGACATCTCAAATCGCGTTGAAACCATCTTCTTAGCGCGGCTTCTTTGAATACATGTCCACATCGCGTTATTTTCATAACATTAGCACCCACCTCTATTGGTTCTAATGTTATCGGACAAGTTGTCGGTTCTGGCAACTCCGGTTGCGCATAAATAGTTGTATTGTTTGATATATCGAGTTGTGTTGGAACACCACCTGTTTGGCCAGAAGCATCACGCAACAATGCTTGGCCAGAAGCATCACGCAACAATGCTTGGCCAGAAGCATCACGCAACAATGACAAAATATAGGCTGGATTAAAAACTGATACAAACTCAAATGACAGAGTGTCTTCTGCAGGTGCTGCTGCAGCAGTAGCAGCAGTTGTCCCTCTATAATCATTCAAACTGCGTCTGAATCCTCCGCCACTTCTTGGTGTAGTCTGCGTACTAATAATGTCCAGTGCATCCGAAACAACTTGTAAATACCGTCGCTGGTTATTTTGTAAATCTCTCAAAACATCGTAAATATTGTTCGAACCATCCATAATAAAGTTGAAAGGTATAAAGAGTTTTGCTACTTTTCTATATATATATTTTTTCAATGAATATTTCTCCCGCGAATTATAAGACAAACGGATTCACCGGATTGGCAAATCTAGGTAATACATGTTTTCTCAATTCGTGTTTACAAGTCCTCTCACATACCTATGAACTCCATGGGTTATTTGATAAACCCGCGGTCCAAACAAAAATGGCAATTAATTCGCTTGATGTCCGCATATTCAATGAATGGAAAATACTTGTTCAATTAATGTGGTCGGGAAATGGCTTTGTGAAACCTATCCGGTTTGTCTCGGCCGTCCACGAAATTGCGCAAAAAAAAGACGTGGATGTATTTACCGGATTTGCACAAAATGATGTGAGCGAATTCTTGCGGTTCATCTTGAATTGTTTTCATAATGCGATTGCGCGACCAGTGAAGGTGAATATTAGTGGCAAACCGCGGACAAATACAGACACACTCGCCATCAATTGCTACCAAATGTTGTCGTCGTCATATTCAAAAGATTATTCGGAAGTCATGGAACTGTTCTATGGCATATCGGTGACGGAAATAAAGTCGGTGTCCTCACCAACCATTGTGGTACATTCGCAAAAACCGGAGCAATATTTTATGGTGGATTTGCCAATTCCGAGAGCTAGTGCCAATAACAATACTATAACCTTACTCGATTGTTTCGACTTATTCGTCGCGCCCGAACTCCTGACAGGCGACAATATGTGGTTCAATGAAAAAACGGGGCATAAAGAGGTCGTGGAAAAACGCACCCTCTTCTGGTCATTGCCACCCGTGCTAATCATCACACTCAAACGCTTTGAAACACGCGGATTCCAGATTGGGCGCATCAATGATGTAATTGATTTCCCGCTTATTTCGCTTGACCTATCCAAGTATGTAGAGGGATATCGCGCCAATAAATACGTGTATAATTTGTACGCGGTTTGTAATCATATTGGCGGACCCTCGGGCGGACATTATACGGCGTATGTGAAAAACGAATCGGCCAACAAATGGATACATTACAATGATGATGGAGTGTCAATAATAGAGGAACCCGCCGCCTCTATTGTGAGCCCACTGGCATATTGTTTATTTTACAGAATCGTGTCATAATATTTTCACTAGAAGTAATATAAGAATGTCTTCATCGGAGAAAAAAGTGCCCGATCCGGCAGATAATTATTTTGATACAAATACGACATTAATGACATTGGGGTTTTTAGCAATTTATTTTATTATTTACGCAATTATGAATGTGATTTTTGATGAAAATAACCATACTACAAAAGCCAGTTTTGTGGATGTGGTATTTCTTGTTGTTTTCTTAGGAATATGCGTATTCTATTACTATTCATTGAGTGAAAAAGACCAGGACACATTTTGGTCGGACTTGAAAGAATCCACGCGCAAATATTTGAATAACGCATACTCGGTATTACATGTACTCGGGTTTTTAGTATTATTAAAAATTGGAATTGCCATTTTTGGAATCCCGACAGAATTGGGGATGAAACCTTGGTCTGTCGCCTTTTTAGAATCAGTTGCCTCTCTGTTTTTGACGGTTTTGGTGCTTATCCAGTTTTTCAAATACATATTCCAAATTGATATTGTGGGTGTGATATTTGGAAATGTTGATTGGGATAGTTTATTCAAGACAAAGTCGGAACATAAGACGAAGCCGACTACAACGACAATATCCGAAGAGAAAGAGTCTTCCGGGCCTAAAGAAGAGGTATTCAATGTATCGAACAACCTCTATACATATGATGACGCCCAGGCCGTTTGCCGAGCAATGGGGTCTAGATTGGCAACTTATGATGAAATAGAGGCATCCTATATGGGTGGAGCGGAATGGACAAGTTATGGGTGGAGTGAAGGCCAACACGCCTACTTTCCCACGCAGAAGGCAACATGGGCGAGACTTCAAGAAATCAAAGGACACGAACATGATTTAGGAAGACCGGGTGTTAATGGAGGCTATTTTGCGAACCCCAATGTGAGATTAGGCGTGAATTGTTATGGTGTTAGACCCCAAATGTCTGCGGCGGATAGTGCGCTTATGAATGCCAAGAAGAATAATCTTGTTCCGCGAAGTGCAGAGGAAATTGAATTGGACAAGAAGGTTCAATTTTGGAAAGAGAACAAGGATAAGTTTCTGGTGTTGAGTGGGTTCAATAATGACAAGTGGTCGAAGTATTAATAATACATAGACAGATGAGATGAGAGGCATTGATAAATATTTTACCAAATAAAATATGTATTATGAGTGTACCAAGCTATTTATTGCTTTGCTTTTGCTTTTGCTTTTGCGCTGACGTTTACGTTTATCTAACCTTCGTTTATTGGACCTACGTTTATTAGTCTTACAAATACTTCTTCCACCTGAAGGCGTTGTTTGGTCTAGAGTTTGCTTTTGCTTGTTCTTATACTTAGATTTTAAATCTTGTATTGTTATTCTTTCACCCGGTTCACCAAAAAAGTGTTTAAACTCTATAGCTTCTCCAAAAACACGTTTCAACCAAGTTTCAATAATACGATCCTCAGAATCATCAATATTATCAGAAAACTTAGATTGGTTCATATTTACAAATATTTGGTTTCTAAAACGACCCAATGGTAAAATCATCAACAAAAATAATACACCGAGTGAATAAATATCGGTTGATAACAAACCAACACTATTTGCTATTTTTGTTTTGCCTTGTAACTCTGGAGCCATATAGAATTTTGTCCCTCTAACATAAATATCTCCAATACTTCTTGTAACGACTAATGACCCAGCATCAATAAGTTTAATTGTATTACCATGTAAAACTATATTATCGGGTTTTAAATCAAAATGTACAAATCCATTTTCGTGTAAGCATTCTATTACATCAATAATTTGACCAATATGGTTTATTTGCGTGTTTTTGTCTGGTTTAGATTCACTACTATAAATGTCAAATAAATCCGTCCCGCAATTTTCCATCACAATTGTTAAAGTACTATTGGGTATGCTATAATGATACCCGACCAATTTACAAAAAGATTCGGGGCATATTTGCGTAATTGCGTAATAATTTATCAATTCACTTTCCAATGATTCAATAATATTATCCACAGGTGTTCGCTCAATACGTTGTTGAAGGTTCATAATTTTGACAGCATATTGGCCATCTTCTGATATATATCCTGTGCCAAACGCACTTGGAGGAAATATTACAGAAGAAGCACGTGGTATTAGATGGGCTTCAATTCTTGGAATCTCGTGCGGAAGACTATCTATAAAATTATCAATTTTGGCTTTGTCTAGGTCTAATCCTGGTATTGTTAACGAGAGCTTTGGAGGCATATATAAAGTGTCTACATATTTTTACACCTTTGCACATTTAGGTCGGCATCTTTGAATGAGCTTAGGTTTGAGAACATGTGTTTCTGTTTTAAGTATATGCTCTTGCGTATTTTTTACAATTTTGGATACAAAATTGTGAAAAGTATAATTTTAAGGACGAAGCATTCCTTGTAATGTTATAATATCTAATCGTTCGTTCGGTTCGCCAAAAAAGTCTTTTACCTCTATTGTTTCTCCAAAAACAGGTTCTATATAACTTTTTATATCAGCCTTATCTTCTATACTTAATCTTTTATAATTAACAGAAAAATTAGAATTATGTGTAGTTGAAAATATACGGGTTTTCAAATTACTTGGTGGCATAATCATAAATAAAATTGTTACTCCTAGAGAATAAACGTCAGTAGCAAACAAGTTGGTACTTCTCTCTATTATATATTTTCCATGCAATTCAGGAGCCAAATAGAATATTGTTCCGCTATTTAAAATAATATCATCGGTTTGTCTATATAATGTCCCAGCATCAATAAGTTTAATTCTACCATTATGTAAAACTATGTTTTCTGGTTTTATATCACGGTGCACATAACCATATTTATGTAAGCATGATAATGCTAAAATAATTTGACCAATATGGTTTTTTGCAGTTTGTAATATACTATTAGGATTAGTAAAACTATATTTATATACATCTACTAAGTTTGTTCCACAATTTTCCATAACAATTCTTAAAATAAGATTAACTGGGTTATAGTGATACCCAATGAATCTACAAAATAAATCCGGGCATCTTTGTGTAATTTTAGAATAATATATTAATTCACTTTTTAATGCTCCAATAATTTGGCGATGATCTACAATCATTCCTTTTATACTGGAACCAATGTCTATAATTTTGACAACATACTTCATATCATCTGATATATATCCTGTTCCAAACCCACTTGGAGGAAGACGATTCTGAGTTTGCTGAGGTATGCGTTCCAAATCTATTCTTTGAACTTCACGCGGAAGTTGATGCATAAAATTATTTATAAACTGACTAATCATTGTAAAATTATTTTGTTTAATTTCTGTCACAATTCTCTCAAGTTCAGTTCTATTTCTAGAGTTCATATCTTCTATAGCTTGTTTTTGCTTACTTTGTTTATTCAATTCGGTAAATGCATATTCACCAAACTCATAATTACGACATTTTCGTCTATTTTTAAAATCGGTTTCAAGCATCCCTTTTGTTTTCTCTGCTTTATTAGAATCATTTTTTGTATCCTTCGTCCCCCCTCTCTTCAAGGTTGTCCGGTTTTTGCGTCGAATACTCTTGCGTCGAATACTCTTGCGCTGTTGTGCCATCTATATATGGTAAGGCATATTATTTGCGCGGCACAATTGTTGCCGTCATTCGGCGCGCATCCAATTCCTCTCTTGTCAAGTAAATCGACTTCAAATCACTCTCCGAATACCCCAGCGGTCGCGCCTGGTCTTCGGTGCTTGAATACGTATATGGTGAACCCGACGCCGTCGGTGCCTGGTCCGCGCGAATATGGTCCGAAAACCTCTCATAGTATCCAACATCATTACTCGCATTGCGAAAATCCGTCTCCATGATTTTCCGCGCGTTCTTCACCATGTATTCGCGGTACTGGGCATTGTTAATACTGGCATTGGTAGTATTGCCAGTAAGCTGTTTCAGAATCGTGTTGTGGAGCAATGTCTCGGAACGAGCACTCGCCATGATTGACCTGCCATCACTCATGAGAGGCGGAAATCCATCATAACGATTATTTGTATGATATCCTAAATGTGATGCGGGTATGGATTCTTTGACTTCGGGGTATGCTTTATCGATGGGTTCTCCTCCAAATAACATATGTATATGTTGTTTAGATATATTATTGTGCGGGTCTACTCTATTCCGACTAAATCCTTGTTATAATTATAAACGTTGCGGATTTCGTGTATCAAGAGAGGCCTCTCATAATAGACGACTTTCGCAATCCCGCCTTGGAGACCATTGTCTTGTCCGATTGTCAAAATATCGCCGACGAAAAACCCGCCAGTCTGCTCCTCTCTTGGAATAGTCGTTTTCAATTCGCCGTTCAAATACATGTCCACCGTATCCTTGTCATAATTGACAAAAATGTGGTTCCATTTTTCTAGCGGAGCGTCAAACTGGTCGCTCTTGCTCGCGCTATAATAAATGCGAAATTTCCTCTGTGAACCATCGTATACGATGCGCGGATGAGAGGCAAAATCAAGGATAGTCGCCTCTTTGTTGTATGGAATATGATTTGTCGGCATCGGAACAATATATACCCACAACGACATAGCAAACTTCTTGCGGACATTCACCGTCAATTTTGAGCCAGTTAAGGGTTGTGAATCTGTGGGTATTTCGGCGGACTGCATGTCAATGTAATTTGTCGCGTCTTTTCGCAAATTGATGCGCTCCGGTTTATCTACAATCACTTTTCCAAATCGTTCGTTCATTTGTTTCATTATTTTTGGCAAGTACAAATAAAGGAGAATTAGAATAAGCTCGATTACAAACAATATGTATACGATTTTGGGTGTAGTCGCAAACTCGCCGTATAAATATTCTATGAAATCCGATATCAAACATGGGATAAAAAGTATAAAGTTCACAATAAATCCTTGGATACCGGTCATATTGTAAATCGCCGTTTGGTTTATTTTGTAGAACATTGACAATGCTACGAATACGATTAGAATAGTAATGATGATTGACGCATATTGTAGTGTTTGAAACCCTATGTTTGTGGATGATAATTGAAACAATCCATACATGACGCCGATGCCAAGTAGGGCTAATAAAGCCGTTTTAGACGACGCAATATTTTTTAAATCTCCTAATATGCTTGTAAATGATTGTATTATTTTCCCCCCAAATAAATAAAAAATACTCACTAAAAATGGAACGATTAACAGCAATACGTAAAATAACTGACTATCAATCGATGGTTTGCTTTTTAAAAAAAAAGATATTGTTATCAAATAAATAAATATTCCAAAAAGAATTAGGTTTGAACCGACGGTGCTGTAAATATATTTGATAATGTTTACAATAACTTCGAAAAAATTAGGACCACCAAGATTAATAATAATAATACCAATAACAATAATAACAATAATACCAATAACAATACCAATACCTTTGGGCAAATCATCTCCTTTGAATAAATCACTAAAACTAACCATATTTATATTATACCTCTATTTTATAGATTCTCCATAGTTGTTTTGCGGCCGTGGCATTCGCGGCAAAGAGCGACTAAATTGTCGATGTGGTTGCTTCCGCCATATTCTAGTCGGACTTTGTGGTCAACTTCGAACCACGCTGACAGTTGTTCACCACAATCGCCGCA
>Ga0255070_1000413_pt1 | contig 9492 bp, 6 predicted proteins | sample Colum_Miss_RepB__FD_188464 | JGI IMG/M metagenome (GOLD analysis project Ga0255070, IMG submission 188464) | Freshwater microbial communities from Columbia River, Oregon, United States - Colum_Miss_RepB_8h | ecosystem: Environmental > Aquatic > Freshwater > River | place: USA: Oregon | collected...
CTTCACCCAGCCGCTGGTGGCCGACATCCACTTCCTGCCGTCCGCGGCGATGGAGGCGGTCGAACACGTGGAGAAGATCCGCGTCAATCCGGGCAACTACGCCGATAAGAAGAAGTTCGCGGTGCTCGAATACACCGACGCCGCTTACGCCGAGGAGCTGGAGCGCCTACACGCGGCCTTCACGCCGCTGGTCCTCCGCGCCAAGGAACTCGGCCGCTCGCTCCGCATCGGCACGAACCACGGCTCGCTCTCCGACCGCATCATGAACCGCTTCGGCGATTCGCCGAACGGGATGGTGGAGTCCGCCCTCGAATTCATCCGCATCGCGGAATCTCACGGCTTCAAGGACATGGTGCTGTCGATGAAGTCCTCGAACCCGAAGGTGATGGTCGAGGCCTACCGTCTGGCGGCCGCCCGCATGACGGAGCTTGGCATGGATTATCCGCTCCACCTCGGCGTGACCGAAGCAGGCGAAGGCGAAGACGCCCGCATCAAGTCTGCGATCGGTATCGGTTCGCTCCTCGCCGACGGCCTGGGCGACACGATCCGCGTCTCGCTGACGGAAGATCCCTGGCACGAGATCCCGGTCTGCAAGGAGATCGTCCGCCGCGCCGAAGCCTTAGCCGCCCTCGGCGCCGCTTCCTCCGTTCAGCTGCCGGCCGACCCGGCTGATCCTTTCTCGTTCACGCGCCGCGCGACGGAGACCATCGAGCTGTCTTCGAAGTGCCTCGCCGGCTCGAGCGAGACCCCGCGCGTGATCGTCCGCAGCATCGCCGGCCTCGCCGACTGGCAGGCTGCGGCCAAGGAAATCCTCGACGTCCATGCCGCCCAGCGCGAAGTCCGCGCCGAAGGCCTGCTGGTGCGCCTCGACGACCCTGCCCACGCCGCCGGCCTCCGCTCACTGCGCAAAGCCCTCGGACAGGCCGTGCCGGCCCTCTTTGTCGAGACCAGCCTCTCGCCCGCCGACTTCCCCTTCGACGGCTCCGGCAGCCGCCTGGTGGTCGTGAAGGCCTTCTCCGCCGCCGATGGCGCTGAGGTCAAAGCCTGGGGCGAAGCGGTCACCAAGAACAACGCGGTCCTGGCGGTCGACCTCGACGGCCCGACGGTCACCGCGCTCGCCCAGGAACTCGCCGCGATCCCCGCCAGCCGCCTCATCCTCACGTCCTCACAGCCGCAGGAAGGCCTGCACGCGACGGGCACTTATCGCGAGCTCGTCCGTTGCGCCGCCGTGGCGAAGCTCAAGGCCCCGCTCTGGATCCGCGCCACGGTCGCCAACGCCGTGCTCCTCGATCCTGGATTCCAGTCGCGCCTGATCGAAGCCTCGATCCTCGCCGGCGGCCTGCTCGTCGACGGCTACGGCGATTTCCTTTCCTGCGAGACCCCGACCTCTTCCGCGAAGTCGCTCACCCTCGCCTACGACATCTTGCAAGGAGCGCGCATGCGTCAGACGAAGACCGAGTATGTCGCCTGCCCGAGCTGCGGCCGTACGCTCTTCGACATCCAGTCGACGACCCTGAAGATCAAGGAACGCACCGGCCACCTGAAGTCCGTCACCATCGCCGTCATGGGCTGCATCGTGAACGGCCCTGGCGAGATGGCTGATGCTGACTTCGGCTACGTCGGCGGCGCTCCCGGCAAGATCAACCTCTACGTCGGCAAGACCCCGGTGAAGTTCAACATCCCGCAGGAAGAAGCCGTCGAGCGCCTCGTCGACCTCATCAAGGAAAAGGGCAAGTGGGTCGAAGCCTGACTAGGTAGGGGCAGCACCGCGTGCTGCCCTAGTCTGCCTCGCATCCGCTTCCTCCAGTTAGGGTCGGTACCGCGTCACGACATAGGTGCCTCTCAAGGTAGGGACAGCACCACGTGCTGTCCTCAGGTCGCCGCAGGGCGGCCATTGGCAGGGGCGTAGCTTAGCCGCGCCCTGCGCACTAGGGCAGCACGCGGTGCTGCCCCTACCTTCATTTCACCTCCGCGGCCAGCACCTCGATCAAAGGCGCGGCATCGGGCAAGCCGTGCGGATGGTGATCGCCGCCTTCCTTGGCCCAGAGCTTCACGCGGCCGCCGTTGTCCTGCCAGAGCTTGATGACATGCGCGGCGTTGTCTTCGAACGGCACAGTCTTGTCCGCGGTGCCGTGACAAGAGATGAGGAACACGCCGGCCTTGATCGCCGGGAGTAGGCCTTCGGCAGGCTGGAGCGACTTGGCCTTGGCTTCGTCGTCAGTCGCATAGCCAAACTCGGTCTTGTAGAGCGCCCAGTCCTTCGGGCTGCCCTTGCTCTGGTGCGTTAGGGCGACGCCGCCCGGCCAGGAACGAATATCGCACACGCCGTTGTCGAGATAGAGCACGCTCACGCGGTCCGGATGCAGACGGGTCCAGGCGTTGATGTATAAGCCGCCGCGCGAGATCCCGAGGAGCGCCGGCTTGGCCGAGAGACCACGCTGTGCACGCAGCTCCGCGTAGACCTTTTCCCAAGTCGCCATCGAGCGGGCGGAGCCGAACTGATTGCTCACGCCGACGTAGACGACGTGCCAGCCCTTCTCGACCAAGCCGTCCTCGAGCTTCTTCAGGTGGCCGCCGAACTCACCGACCCAGAGCCAAGGCTTCCCCGGGGCGGCCTGCGTAGGCACCTTCACGGTCACCGCCTTCCCGTCGATGGTGAGCTTCTCGACCGTGGCGGCCGAAGCGACGGCGCAAAAGGCCATTCCGAGCAGAGCGAGGAGGATGCGGGGCATGGCTCGATTTATGTGCAAAGGTGCAAACGTGCAAAGGTGCAAATGTGGCGACCATGCCCGATGCCTTAACTTTTGCACATTTGCACAGGGGCCTTGGCCCCGATTTGCACTTTTGCACCTGCGCGGGCGCACCTGCTTCTTGCCAGCGGGGGCAAGTCCGCCCTATCTCATCCCCCTATCCACTTATGAAACCCGTACTTCTGGTGATCCGCGACGGTTGGGGTGAAAACCACGACCCTAAGCATGACAAGTTCAACGCCGTGAAGCTGGCGAACATCCCGGTCTCGCGCGGCCTCACCAAGGATTGGCCCCGCACCGAGATCATGGCCCACGGCCTCGATGTCGGCCTGCCGGTCGGCATCATGGGTAACTCCGAAGTCGGCCACCAGAACATCGGCGCCGGCCGCATCGTCGACCAGGAGATCGTCCGCATCGACAAGGGCCTCACCGATCCGGCCGCCATGCGCCAGATCAAGGCCTTCCGCGGCCTCGTCGAGAACGTCAAGGCCACTGGCGGTGCCGTCCACCTGATGGGTCTGTGCTCCGAAGCCGGCGTCCACTCCACCCTACCCCACCTCTACGCCCTCCTCCGCCTGCTCAAGGAAGAAGGCCTCTCCAAGGTCTACATCCACGCCTTCATGGATGGCCGCGACAGCCCGCCCACCTCGGGCCTCGGCTACCTCAAGCAGCTCGAAGCCGAACTCGTGAAGATCGGCCTCGGTAAGGTCGCCAGCGTCGCCGGACGCTTCTGGGCCATGGACCGCGACAACCGCTGGGAACGCGTGAAGACCGCCTACGACGCCCTCACCGGCGCCCCCGCACCGGAAGCCGCTTCGGCCGCCGAGGCCGTGCAGGCCTATTACGACAAGCCTACCGACTCTAATACGACCGGTGACGAGTTCGTCCCGGCGACCCGCATCAAGGGCACGGCCTTCATCCAGGACGGTGACTCCGTGCTGTTCTTCAACTTCCGCGGCGACCGCCCGCGCGAGATCACCCGCGCGTTCATCGATCCGGAGTTCAAGGGTTTCCCCCGCGCGAAGCTGCTCAAAATCTTCTACGCCACCCTGACCAACTACGAGAAGGGCCTCTGCCCCAACGTGGTCTTCGACAAGCCCGCCAAGATGGTGAACATCCTCGGCGAGTGGGTCGCCAAGCAGGGCATCCCGCAGTATCGTACCGCGGAAACCGAGAAGTTCCCGCACGTGACCTTCTTCTTCAACGACTACCGCGAAGAAGCCTTCGCCGGCGAAGAGCGCGGCATGGCGCAGAGCCCAAAGGAAGTCTCGACCTATAACCAGAAGCCCGAGATGTCGGCCGCGCACGTCACCGAGATGGCCAAGGCCGCGATCCTTTCCGGCAAATACGGTCTGATCGTCGTCAACTACGCGAACCCGGACATGGTCGGCCACACCGGCGACCTTGCCGCGGTCTGCAAGGCCTGCGAAGCGGTCGATAGCGGCCTCGGCGTCCTCCTCGCCGCCATCGACCAGGTCGGCGGCAAGGCGCTCGTCACGGCCGACCACGGCAACGCCGACCAGATGTGGGAGCCGGAAGAAAACTGCGCTCACACGCGCCACACGCTCAGCCCCGTCGAAGTCATCCTTTACGGCGCCGGCTGCAAATCGCTCAAGACCCGCCCGACGGGTCGCCTGGCCGACGTCGCCCCGACCCTCCTCGCCCTCATGGGCCTGCCGAAGCCGACGGAGATGACCGGCGAGTCGCTGATCGCTTAAAGGACGGCATCGCCGTCCGTGCAAAGGTGCAAACGGGGCGATCGCCCCTGTGCAAACGTGCAAAAGTGAAATGCATTGCAGGGTTGCCCGTGCTCACACCTTTGCACTTTTGCACCTTCGCACGTTTGCACGCGGCGAAGCCGCAATTTACGCCTTCAGCCCCGTCGCGAAACTAATGCCGAGCGAATCGGCGACGGCGCGGACGATCTCGACTTCGGCGGGCTCGGCGCGTCCGTCGTGCAGCATGGCCGCACCGATGGCACGGACGAATTGACGACGGGCCGGCACGGTCTGTCCGGCGATGACGGCCAGGGCTTCATCGACCTTGGCGAGATCCACCGACGCCGGCGGCACCATCGTCGGCGACAAGCCAGCCATGCCCAACACGCCGGTGCCGAGCACGTAGGCCCGGGCCTGCGCCGCGGGATCCTCACCAGAAGTCTGCACGACCGCGGAAAGGACGAGTCCGCAGGCGGCGGCGAGATCGCCAGGACGGCTCGGCGAATTCTTCTCGGTCGAAAGATAACGGCGCATCGACGCCTGGATGAGCAGGACGATCAGCCCGTCTTCGGCTTCATAACCGACGCGTTCCAAGGACATGCGGAAGGCCGCGACCTGCGCCGGCGAGAGCTGACGCAAGGCGGGCATGGAAAGGTCGAGCAAGGCCACGCGCGAGCCGGCCGGGACGGCACGGAGCAAGGCATCGAGACGGCGGGCCTCCTTGACCACTTCACCGCCCGCGAGGGCTTCGGCCTGGGCCAGCTGGGCGGCACGCTGCGCCGGATCATGGCGCAGGATAAGCCCGAGCACGACGGCCATCGCGCTCACCGGATCTTCGGAAGCCTGCCGCAGGACGCCGGGGATCACGCCGCGGAAGCCGACCGAATCCTGGATCTGCAGGTCCGTCGGCACCGCCCGCGCCGGGGTCGGCAGCGGCGGAGGCGTCGCGACGGCCCGTCCGCTGAGACCGAAGACCGGTTCGTCATCGGCCGTGACGGCGACGGGCTTGACGTCTGGGATATGCCCATCGAACGCCGGATCGACGCGGCGGATGCGCTCGCCGATCGGCGGGTGCGACGAGAAGAGCGATTCGAGGAAGCCCGCGGAGCCCGCGAAGAACATGTGCTGGGCTTCGAGTTCCGCGGACGAAGCCTCGCGCTGCGCGCCGGAGAGCCCGGCGACCTTGCGGAGGGCCGAAGCGAGGCCGAGCGGATTGCGGGTGAACTGGACCGCGGAGGCGTCGGCGAGATACTCGCGCTGACGCGAGACCGAGGCCTGGATAACGCGCGCGAAGAAGACACCGCCGAGGCCGACGAGCACGACCACGAGGCCGGCGATGGCCAGGGGCCAGAGGCTGTTCTTACGGGAGGAGCCGGAATTGAGGCCGATGCGGACGATGATATAGCCCAGTTGCGCGAGGGCGGTCAGGCCGGCGACGGTGCCGATGATGCGCAGGTTAAGCTTCATGTCCCCGTTGCCGATGTGGCTGAACTCGTGGGCGATGACGCCCTGAAGCTCGTCGCGGGTCAGGTTGCGCAGGGCCCCGCGCGTGACGCCTACAGCAGCGTCCTGCGGAGAGTTGCCGGCGGCGAAAGCGTTGATGGTCTCGTCGCCATCGATGACGTAGCACAGCGGCACTGGCATACCCGAGGCCAGGGCCATCTCCTGCACGACGTTCAGGTAGCGACGCTCGGCGGCGTCCTTGGTGGTCGCGCCGACCAGCCGGCCACCGAGACGCTCCGCGATGGCGCCGCCGCCTTTGGACAGTTCGGCGATCCGGACCAAGCTGCCGCCGACGATGACCACCAGGGCCGTGCCGGCGGTCGCCAGGAAAAGCTTCGGCTGGAACCAATCGATCTCCCCGCCGCGGACCAGCTTCTGCTGGCCGAGCACGGCGAGGACGTAGAGCGAGCCGGCGAGCACCACGATCGCCAACACGAGAAGCACGACCAACTTGGTCGTGCGTCCGCGGGCCTCATCCTGGGCCCGGAAGAAATTCATCGTGCCGGCCATGGGCCGAAGTCAGCGCTTAGAACGAGACCTTCGGGGCGACCTTCTCGGCCGGATCTTCGATCTTGAAGAACTCGCCGGCCTGGAAGCCGAAGGCGTTCGCGATGAAGATCTGCGGGAAGACTTCGCGTCCGTTGTTATAGAACAGGACGGCGTCGTTGAAGGCCTGACGGGAGAAGGCGATGCGGTTCTCGGTCGAGGTGAGTTCCTCCATGAGCGAGCGCATGGTGGTATCGGCCTTGAGCTGGGGATACTGTTCGGCGACGACCATCAGGCGTCCGAGGGCGCCGCTGAGGCCGGCTTCGGCCTGGCTGAGGTCGCGCATGGCGGCGGGGTCGTTCGGGTTGCCGGCGAAGCGGACGTTGGCCTGGGTGGCCTTGGCGCGGGCTTCGATGACCGCGGTGAGGGTGCCGCTCTCGTGGGCCATGTAGCCCTTGGCGGTCTCGACGAGGTTCGGGATCAGGTCGTAGCGGCGCTTGAGCTGCACGTCGACCTGGGCGAAGGCGTTCTTGCAGGCATTACGCAGCGCGACGAGGCCGTTGTAGATGCCCACGCCCCAGATGGCGGCGATGACGAGGACGCCGACGATGACCAAGAGGACGACCAGCAGGACGGTGACGATGGGACTCATATTGAGACTCAAGTTACCCGACCTGCCCCAGCCTGCAAGTCGGCAGGGGTCGGTCGGGGGATAATTTTACGCGTCAATTGGAACGGCTAACGCCCCGCCCAAGCAGGCTTAAGCGGCCTTTTCCAGACGCACGCAGACTTCGTCGATCAGGAAAGCGGGCGTCGACGCGCCGGCGGTCACGCCGACGACCCCGAAACGGGCCAGCGCGGCGAAATCCAATTCGGCCGCGGTCTCGACGTGGAAACAAGGCAGGCCCTGGATCTCGACGAGCTTGGCAAGCTTGACGGTATTCGCGGAGTGACGACCGCCGATCACGACGATCGCCTGGCAGCCCTGCTTCTGCAGTTCGAGGATATCCGCCTGGCGATCCTTCGTGGCTCCGCAGATGGTGTCGAAGACGAGGGCGCCCGGGAAACGGGTCTTGAGCAACGCGGCGAGCCGCTCGAATTCGTCGGTGAACATCGTCGACTGCGAGACCATGCAGACCTGCGCGCCGAGGTCGGGCAGCGCGGCGATCTCGGCCGGCGAAGTGATGACATGTCCCTTGCCTTCGGCGTAACCGAGAAGGCCGATGACTTCCGGATGCTTGGGATCGCCGAAGATGACGGTGGCGTAGCCCTTGCGCGCGTGCATGCGCACCTTGCCGGCGATGATGCCCACGTCGGGACAGGTGGCGTCGCGGAATTCCATGCCGAGCGACTTCAGGTATTCGCGACGTTCCGGCGAGATGCCGTGCGCGCGGACGACCATGACGGCGCCGGCGTCGGTCTCCTGAGAGACCTCGAGCTTGGTCTCGCTGCGGTAATCGCCGACCTCACGGATACCCTCGCCGGTGAGGACCTCCATCATCTGGCGATTATGGATCAGCGGACCGTCGGTATAGACGGGGTGGCGGCCCTTCTGCGCATACTCGCGGGCGATATCGATGGCGCGTTCGACGCCCCAACAGAAACCCGCGGACTTGGCTCGGATGACCTTCACGGCTTCAAGGTGCGGGCAAGCCCGCCCGATTCAAGCAAAGTCCGGCCTTACTTGGCCGGGACGCCCCAGACTTCGGCTTCGATGTAGTCGTTCGAAGGCCCGGCGGAGTTGCCCTTGGAGTGGAAGCGGACGTAGCGACCCTTGACGGCGGCGACGGGGATGACGCGGCCTTCGTTGGACTCGTAGTAGCAGTAGTCCTTGCCCTTGCCCAGGCCCAGCTCGCCTTCGGAGTCGTTGTTGTAGACGGTGGTGACGCCGCTCTTGAAGGAGGCGTCGTCGGAGATCTGGATGACGACGTTGAAGTAGACGCGACGCTCGCGGTGGAAGTGCCAGACGGCGATGGCGCTGATCTCGGCGGACTTGGCGAGGTCGACCTGCACCCAGTGGGCGCCGCGGGGCAGTTCGACTTCGAAGCCTTCTTCGCCGCCCTTGTCACCGTCGGTGACGTAGGAGAAGTCGCCGGCAGCGGCTTCACGGGCGGAGGAGGTCACGTTGGCGCCCTTGGCGAGGTTCACGGCGGCGGCCGGGACCTTCGGCAGCTTGCGCGGGGCGGAAGAGACCGGCTCGAGGTTGTTGATCTTCACCGGACGCGGCGTGCCGAGCGCGACGGACTTGGGCAGCTCGAGCGGGAGCTCCTTGTCCTGAGCCAGGACGAAGGCGGGGAGAGCGAGGAGGCAGAGAGCTAGGAGCTTCATGGGGATAAGGTTAAGACAACGGGAAAACGGACGGGTTTCAAGACTTCGGGGCTTCCAAAGTGCGGACGCGACGATGCTTGAGCGGGAAACGCAGGATGACGGTCGTGCCGACGTCCGGGGTGCTCTGGATATCCACCGTGCCGCCATGGGCCCGGAGGATGCGCAGGAGGATGAGCATGCCGATGCCGCCGCCAGAGGCCTTAGTGGTGTAATAGGCGTCGAAGACGCGCGTCAGCTTGTCCGCGGGGATGCCCACCCCGGTGTCGCGGATCGAAAGCACGACCCATTCGTCGTCGGACGAAAGCTTCACGTGGATATCGCCGCCGCGGTCCATGGCTTCGAGGGCGTTCTTCATCACGTTGAAGAGCGCCTGCTTGATCTGGTTGCGGTCGCCGAGGATGAGCGGGAGTTCGCCCGGGACGTCGAGCGAGACGCGGACACCGAGCTGCTCCATCTGCTCGCGCAGGAGTCCGGTGGCTTCGGCGACAACGGTGACGAGGTCGGTATCGGTGAGGTGCGGGGGCGTCTGGCGGACAGCGCCGAGGAAATCGCGCACGATGCCGTCGAGCCGCTTGATCTCGCCTTGGCAGACCTCGGCGGCCTTGCGGACCTTCTCCGCGGCCGGCGAATCGCCGAGCTTGGCGGCCTCACGCTGGAGAAGCTGAAGATGGATACCGATCGCGTTGAGGGGATTGCCGACCTCGTGG
>Ga0255070_1000414_pt1 | contig 9480 bp, 10 predicted proteins | sample Colum_Miss_RepB__FD_188464 | JGI IMG/M metagenome (GOLD analysis project Ga0255070, IMG submission 188464) | Freshwater microbial communities from Columbia River, Oregon, United States - Colum_Miss_RepB_8h | ecosystem: Environmental > Aquatic > Freshwater > River | place: USA: Oregon | collected...
ATATTATTATTTTAAGTAATAACCTTAATACAAAACTAATAATTGAACAATTGAAACAATGTTTTAATCAAACTTTTATAAAGCGTATTATACTCTTCGTTTTGGTCTCTTTTACTATAGTCATCACTAAATTTATCCTTTTCCAAAAATAAGTCTGAAATAGAAAAAATTACTATAAAATCATCTTCTAATCCTTCTGAACTTTTATCTATAATATTATTATTTCTTTTATATATTATATGATAGCATGATTTATTAAATTTTGTTTTAATTGATTCAATAATATTATAAGTATCTTCTTTTTTACCATTTTTTTTTATATGTACATCAAATTCGCTATCATTCTTTTTAATAATTACAAAATGATTATAGTTCGTAATATTTTTATCATTTCCATTCGCATTTCCTTCTGCATTTCCTTCTGCGTTAGGATTCAACTTTTTCAAAATTTCTTCTATTTTATTATTACCTTTATTAAATATGTATATTGTATTTTCTGATATAATATTTATATCATCTGGGAAATCTGAACCTATATTATCCAATTTTATATTTTCAAATATTTTTACCTCTGTGTCATTAACGCCTTTAATACCATATATACGCAAATTTACATATATACTTGCGCCCCCACGTATTTTTTGTAGTATATAAGAACCCTTGTATTTTTTAACAGGATAATATTTATTTTTATCTCTAATATATTTTTTATTATTTTCATCTATATATATATATTTCCTATCACCAGAAACAGTATCTATATGAGAGCGCACATACATATTATATAATCTATTATTATATAATATAATAAAATATAATAACACAAATCTGCCACATCATAAATCAAAGTACTATTTATAATCCAAGTGGTCGAATCCATACGGGAACGCAAATATTGTCATTTTTGACACTGTGTGAAAAGAAACAATCGCATTTAAAATTACAGTATTTACTGCGAATAGGTTTAGGATTTGGTATAGCATTTGTAATATTTGCGGTACTTGCCATAGCTAATAAACTACGCGTTTCTTTCTTAAAATAAGGGTTTAAGCCTCCGATATATATTGCGTTAATAAATGATATATATACTAATAACGTTATAATGTTCAACATTTTTATAAATTATTATATAATATTATTTTTATATACATATATACAAGGATATAGACGAAAATATATGGATATTGATGAGAAAAAAACATATTTTATAATGACAAATGAAAAAGGTGATTATGGCTGTATGACATTTACAGATTACGAAATGTATATAAACTCGCTCAATACATATAGACTTCTTGGATGGATAGACTAAATATGTAAAAGAACTGTATAATATTTATTTTTTTATTCATTATAATAAGAATGGAAGGTATATCATCGGCGAAAGAAATGCGAATAAAAAAAAACAGAGCCAACATATTAAATGAAAAACAGTGTAAGGCGTATATTAAAGATTGTAGAGATTATATTGAAGGCAAAATATCTCAAATAAAACATCCAAATACTCGTGCCCCTATTAAAGATGTAGCAACAGTAAAATATTTATATAATAAATGTTCAGAAAAATATGAACTCGGCAACTCAATGCCATCGTCAAGTATATCAAAAATTACTAAAATGATGAATGAGACAAAAACCAGTAATTCTACATCTCCAAAATCAAGGGAATTTGAAAGTTATGAGAATGACATATATATTAAAAGTAATGATGATATATTAGATATATTAAACTTTCCTATAAATACTTTCAAAAATAACAGGGTTATAATAAAAAGATTATTCGTAAATAATATAAGCGATAAAAAAGGGTTAGCGGTATTAAAGGAACATTTGAATGATCCGAATAATAATTCAGATTATGGGATGAGTTACCGTGAATATATAAAAGAAATAGCAAAATATATACCAATTTATAATCCTTTTATGGATAAACGCAATTTAACAAAATATATTTTAGAATATTACAATCCGAATAATGAATTGGGGCGAAATAGATTATTGTTTCTTACGGATTATTGCCAAAAAGTATATATATCAGCAATATTTCAGGATACGCGAAATATAAATATGGGACATATGATATATGACGAGAATTATAGAGCTGTATCAACGCCGAACGGATTTTTTGCGAGATTATCGCAAAATAGATATTTCTATTACGCTTTATATTATATACATGATATATTTATGAGTTATATTAATGATTACGAGCTAACACGCAATTTTATACTAATTAAGGGACTAATTAGAAAATTATTAGACAAGGATTTTGTTATTGAAGATAGAGCATTATCCGTATCGTTTAGTAAAAGCAGTAGTAGTTCAAAAAGCAGTGATATGAAAAAGAGAGGGTCTAATATGAACAATATATATCGCCAATTTGGTAAAAAAGAGTTTGTAAAATATATTATGAATAATGGTAATAATTCGCGAACAGTAAATAATGAAGACCCTTATTTGGCACTTGAATGGGAAAAAATGTCTATTAATAAACTGCGAATGGTAGTAAAAATACCTACTACCATTAACGGACAAATATTCACATATGCTTTTGATTCCAAAAGTTTATATAAAGACTGGAAGAACGCAATTAGAGATAGAAAGCCTTTTATCAATCCTTTTACGCGAATGCCATTTTCATTAGAAGATGAGAGGAAAATACTTGAAATATTAGAGAAGAAGTATCCGACAATAAAGAAACCTTCAATAAATCCGACAATGAGATTTGACATATATTACGAGGATGTACAAAATATTCGTGAAAACGGAGTATATTACTGGAGAATAAATATATGGTATAATTACGGTACGAGAGAAACACCGGCATATATTAAGATTTTGTGTATAAATATCATTTCGGAACTAGATATATATTATGACGATACACGAATCGGATATAATCCTACCTATCTATTTGATAATATAAATAGATTAAAAATGGAAAACAAAATAATAAGCAAGCAGATGCCCTTTAAATTACATCCGGCTTTTATGAAATATTATAATTCGTATATAACAACCGAAGAGCAATATCTTGACTTTTTCAGACTAATAAATAGATAATAATCTGTATAATTTTCCTAATTATAAGTGTGATTACATGGAAAAACCAACGAAGCAAGATAATATAATTGAAGGTTTTGGATTAGGTACTGGGTTTGCTGTTGCCGATAACGATAATATGGTAGATATGTTTTTCTAAATTTACTAAATGTAAATTATAAGGCGTTCTTAATTTTATTTGAGAAATCCATATATTTATCCATAGTATCAAGTATAGTATTATTATACTCTAATAATACATTTAATGGCTTGATAGGAATACTTTTTCCTAATATTTTTTTATTTCGCACAAGAAAATTGATGTTATCAAATAATATTTGCGGAATATGTGCGGCATCTATATCTTCATTAGGAAAACTGTAAGGTATTCTAATATGTATTAAAGGTACTAATATATTTGCTTGGTCGGGTATTTTAACTATATATTGGAATACGATTGCTATATACTGATATTCCTGTACAGTATGATATGAAATGTCGCGTCTTCCTTCGCCAAATGTCGGTCTTTCTAATCGCGGATACATAGATAACATAGCATTCATAATATTCTCTTTATCTTCCTCTGTAAATGGTGCTCTATTATAGGGATTAACAAATGGTCTCCTTTGATTCTGATTGCTTTTTACGCAATCTCTCCAATATTTATACAGCGTTTTGACATAAAAAGCGTGTCTATATGTTCTGCCATTTATAACTGATGGTATTGAAATAACCTTTTTAAGCTTGGCGACAGACATATCTTTCCATTCATCGCCTGAGAGGTCGCTATCATTCATATTATTATGTAAAATATCAGCTATCATCTCTTCTTTTGTTTTCTTATATCTTTCAATATTTGCTTTAGATTGGTAATGACTATGTCCGCTTGAAGAGCTTCTAGGAGTTCCTGACCAATTAGGTGAGTTGCTCAAAGATATAGAATCGTCATTATAAGTCAATGATATATTCCTTGTTATAAGCTGGTCTAATAACATTATGTTTTTATTTACGGAGTCAATAACAAAATTATTATTAATAATATTAGGGTTAATATTATCCCTCATAAGAACGTGAATAAATTGAACTGCCAAATATTTTTCTATATTATTATCTAATTTTCTAATAATATCTTCGCGATTCCTATTATGTTCAGAATACATAATGATATTAGTAAATAAGGTATATGGTGATAATTCTGTGGGAAGTATTCTTATCTCATTAGGATTTTTATAAATGGTATTTTTCCACATACTGTTTATTTTCTTGCCCGTATTTTTTATAGAATTAATTATATTAGGACGCATTGTTGAAGCGACTTTGTCAATTCTAAAAGGGTCGTAAGTATAACCAAGTTCCCAGCCATATTGTCTTGATAAAATATCTGCTGAAAAGGTATTCTTAGTATATATATCTGTCATAATTCTGTTAATTTCTTCTAAAATTTTGTAGTAAGATGTAATGTATTTATTTTGCGTAGTTGTGCGATTAATTTCAAGATATTCTTTCAGTTTATATAAGCCCGCATCTAATGTTATTTGTTTAGGGAACAGCGACTCTATAAATTTTCTATTTTGAGAAGGTGTATTTATGGGCATATATATAATTTCTTGAACCTTGACATAAGAATCAAGAATCACATCATTATCACCTGATTCAACTGAAGATGACGACGAAAATAATTCTTCATCATCATAGTTTTTCTTGCATTTTTGATATATATATTCTATCCTATCTGTATCATTAAGTTGTTTATTAGTTTTCGGATTATTTATCTTTGATATATTGCCTTTTTTATATTCATTATAATCTTTAATAAAAGCCTCGCACTGCTTTTTTGTTAAATTGTTATTTTTATCATTTTTAAAAGCTGATATTTTAGAAGCCGAAGACATATTCTAATATAATTAGAATATTTTTTATTATTATTATAATTATAAAATGTTCTATGTTTTATCGCAATTTTTAAAAAAATGACAGGGATTATTTATACTATTTATACACATATGTCAACTATGTCCGTAGCCGCTGCTGCCGCTGCTGCCACTGCTGTTTCAACTTCCTTGTTTCTGGTATTTTTCTTGAATACCATAAGTATTGCTGAGACTCGCATTCATCGTATGAGTACTAGGGGAAGCAAAAGATACTGTAATTATGATTGGGTTAAGAATATTGAGCGCGAGAGAGATGAGTTGAAGAATCGCCTTGAATTTATCAGCAATAGCAATTCATATATGGAAACTATTATTACTCGCAATAGTTGCAATCCAGGATATATGTTTAAGTATAATATTGACGATGATTATACAATTAAATGTATTGCTTGTCCCGAGAATCATTACAGAGCCAAGACTAATAATACTTGTTATCATTGCCCCGAAGGTTTCTATTCGGCACCTGGTTCTGCTGAATGTAAGAAGGCAATTTCTAATAGTAGCAATGTTCATACCTTATGCGATGAAGGGTATATTGTAGGCTCTAATAAGTTCGGCTATCACATGGCAAGCTGTATTAAATGCCAGTCGTTGAACAAGAATAGTTATATGCCTTACAAGAATAATCACGATACATGTATGACTTGTCCTGTAGGTAGCGTGGTTAATCTTGACGGAACTCAATGCTCCGAATGTCCCATCGGACACTTTGAAAAAGATAATAAGTGTATCAAGTGTAGTGCGGGAACTTATGCCGACAAAGAAGGTATGGTAAAGTGTAGTGATTGTAATAATAAGAATGCTCTTGCTTACTCTTCAATTGGTGGAACTAATTGTGATGATAGTATCTTTCATAGTTTTGCGAAGAAGTTTAATGATAATGTTGTGAATATGGATATAATATTGAAGCCTATTGTATTTGGTGCTCACAGTAGCGCAGCATATATTATTAACAATCAACGTGAAATCACAACAATTACACCAATTATTATGAGTATAGCAGTTATATCTAGCATCTTCTTTAATGCCTAAGCACAATATTTAACCTAAAACCCAAAAATATATATTTTTATACTTTTTATATTTTTTGTTATATTACTATTATTACGAGAAGTAATTTGATATAGTATTTTTACTATTTGTAAAAAATTGATTGATATATAATAATATATTATTATCTGTCTAAGATGCCTATGATGTATCAGATAGCCTCTACAACCTCTATTGCCTATACAGTTATCATAGCTGTTTTTGCTAATATTGGTTACACAGATGCTCGCATTCACAAAATGAATTTTGTTACAAAGTGTGGATGTGCCAACACAGTCTCTAAGGAAAGGGATACGGCTTATAAGAAGTTTAATGAAGCCGTCAGTATTTCAGAAAATATTATTACTGTCAATAATTGTCCGCCCGGACATGAGTTTAAGTTTGATAACTATCTAAGTGATAATAGTAATCCTGACACAAAATATAAGATTGAATGTACCATTTGTCCTGAGAATTATTATAGGACATCAAGTAATTCATCTTGTCTGAAGTGTCCTGTAGGATTCTACTCGCAAGAAGGATATAGCGAGTGTATCAAGGCGAAGACTAATATAAGCAACGTTCATACCTTGTGTAATAAGGGATATGTTTCAGGAAATGATAAGTTTGCTGATTATGAGAACAGTTGTTATCTATGTAATCGGGATAAAAAAGAGTATATGCCATATATGAGTAATCATGATAAGTGCTTTGTGTGTCCTGCGGGAAGTGTAGTAGATGAAAAAGCTCGTGAATGTACTGAATGCCCGGTCGGATATTATGAAAAAGAAAATAAATGTGTTGAATGCCCTATTGGTACTTATGCTGATAAAACCGGAACTGATAAGTGTAATGTGTGTAATAATGAATTTGCCTTGGCTTATCATTCTGTCGGCGGATATACTTGTGATAATAGCATCTTCTATGATTTGACAGAAGGTATCAAAAATAATCTGGTTAATATGGATATGCTATTGAAACCTCTAGCATATAGTGCGAATATTGGAATCGCCATGATAACCAATAATCGTCGTATGGCAGAACTTGTTATTCCTTGTATGGCAATGGCATATGTCGCATTTACTATGTAAGTATATGCGTATGTGTATGCGTATGTATGCGTATGTTTGTGTGTGTGTGTGTATTTGTATATGTATATGTATGTATTTTTTATATTATAGTGATGTTAATGATAATGATAATGATAATGATGACGATGTTTAATATAATAATTTTAATTCATTTTTGTATATTTTGTAGCGCCGCTCGATAATTTCTCTTAATACATCTTTAAGATTATTAGGATTATTCAGACAATATATATCTAATGTCATCTCTATATTTTTTAATTTATTTTTCATATCTGAGATAGATTCTGAAGTACTGTTTAATAAATTCATATGTTCTGAGTTACTCATACATTCAACTATTATTTTACTATAGCTATTATTTTTGCTAGCAATATAAAAATCTGTACAATATTTTATATGTTCTTCTAAGAAAGATGTATAATTAGTAATAAGTTCAATAATATCTGGATATACCTTATTATTATTGTATTGTAATAATATGGCAGCAGATATTTCATATGTACCATAGGGAAACACATTATATGAATAATAAACAGACATAATATCTATCTAATTATATGCAATTCTATTTTTTACTATTAGGCGGTTCCCCCAAGTAGAATTGTAAAATCTTCTATATTTAATATTGTTATTCCGAGCTCACGAGCCTTGATTATTTTAGTGGTATTTTCATTCTTATCTTTGACTACTAAATAGGATGTGTTTTTAGATATAGAAGTTGTTACCTTTCCTCCATTATCTACTATTGCCTTTTCATATTCTTTATTGCGAAATCCCGAAAATATGAATGTTTTATCTTTAAAATTAGTATTAATTTTAGTATTTTTAGGAGCCGCATTAACGGCATTATTGGCATCAACGCCTTTATTACATTTGAACCCTAAGCTATCATAAAATTCATAGTATTTTGGCAGATTTTCTATAAATAGCTCAGCGCTTATTTTGGCAATCCCATTAATTTTTGTTAATTCCTCTACTTTTAATTTAAGAGCTTTATTGCGTCCCTTCTTAGTATTATCTATTATCTCGGGATATACATCTGTAATGCTTTTAATCTTTTTAGAGCCAAATCCGCGTCCCATAATATTAGAGGCATCCATCAAAACATTACAATCAACATCTTTAATTTTCTTCAAAGCTCCTATGATATTATCAGCACTTTTATTCTTAAATCCATCAATCTTTAGCAATTCCTCCTTCTTAATATTTATTATTTTATTTATAGTATCATATCCGGCATTATATATTTTCTCTATATTACCAGGGCCCATATAATCTATCTCAATTGTTTTCATAAAATAGATAATATTCTTAATATCATACTGACTATTCTTGTTGCCATCATCTATCATAATAATATCAACATGCGTATCATTCCACTTATAATTAACTCCTTCTGTTCCGGGCATACTCGGTTTTCCATTAGCGGACTTAGATAATACTGAATTAATATGAGGTATTACATTACCAGAGCGAATGATAATAATTCGAGACCCGGGACCAATAATGTTCTTCTCAATAAATCCTGCGTTAAATCCAGTCGCCTGTTTAATTTTAACATCATCTAACAATATTTCATCAAACTTAACAATAGGTTTCATATATTTGTCCTTTGATACATTCCATTCAACCTCTTTAACAACAACTTCAGCCTGTTCAAGTGTATGAATAGATTTAAAGGCAAAAGAATGCGTCGGGTTCTTGTCTTTTTCAATTTCATAATGCTTCCCAATATCAGAAATTACTATACCATCTATAATATAATCATTATTTCGGGATTTTTGTAGATTTTCTGATAAAATATCCAGGTTAATATTACTAACTACTTCGTGATTTACTACTAAAAACTTCATTTTTTTAATGATTTCAAGACCATTCTTAATTTTCGGGTCATTGGGTGATATAAGGGTATAACATACAAAATCAATAGCATTCAATATTTTTTTATTGAGAGTTTTTGAGTTAATTGCTCCTGATACAGTATTTCTTGGATTTGCCCCATTTTCTCCTTGAGCCTTGAGTTTTTCCCAATTATCTTTTGAAATAATTAGTTCGCCTCTAATTGCGAGATAATCGCCTATGATATTACTTAAATTCGGGAATCCATTAATATATGTAAGCAAATGGCTAATATCCTGACCATAAGTTCCGTTTCCGCGAGTATATAGCTTAATATCAAATTTATTTTTATCTGCCGTGTTTCTTTTATATACTATGAGACAGCTAACACCATCAAGCTTATCGCTTATAATATAAGGACCTTTATATTGCTTCTTATATTTTGATATTTCTTCTTCACTGTCTTTAATTTTATTCTGAGAACCCATATAATATGGGAGAGCTACTTTATTATCAACATCGGCTCCAACACGCTTTAAATAAGGATC
>Ga0255070_1000416_pt1 | contig 9465 bp, 13 predicted proteins | sample Colum_Miss_RepB__FD_188464 | JGI IMG/M metagenome (GOLD analysis project Ga0255070, IMG submission 188464) | Freshwater microbial communities from Columbia River, Oregon, United States - Colum_Miss_RepB_8h | ecosystem: Environmental > Aquatic > Freshwater > River | place: USA: Oregon | collected...
ATGGATTAGGAGCTAAACCAGTACCAGCTTGAATAGCTTCTGAAATAGCTAAGTTACCACCTAAGGCATTAGCAATACCAGATGGAATGTTTGATAGATTAAGAACCATGGCACGAGCAAGTTCTGCTGTTTGTTGGCCTTGAACCATTTCAACACCACCAACACCGCCTGCAAGATAACCAATGAATGTACCTAAATCTTTAGCATCATAATCGACACCATACTTAACAGATGGCTTTTCATTAATAGCTAACATCATAGCTGTATCAATTCTAAATGTTTTATCTGGAACGAATGCTTTTAGTTTGTCGTTTAACCATTGAGTTCCTTGAGCACCAACAACGCCACCAGTTGCTGCAGCAGCTCCAGTAAGTACAATGTTTCTTACTTTTTGGATATTAGTTTTAGCTAAGTTAGCACCAACCGACTTACCTAAAGAAGCACCAAGAGCAATACCAGCTGAACCACCTAATACTCCTGCTCCACCTTGAACCAACTGTTCACCTGAGAATCTATTCTGACCAATTGGTTTAATTTCTGTTTTACGGCTAAAGTCTGTAGCCTTACTTTTACCACGGATATTAACAAAAAACACCATGTAGTGTTGTAAGTCTTTATCCATGCCCGTGTAAAGAGGATATTTAAGTTGGTTGACAGAGTAGTTCATTGACCCTGCTTGTCCACCTTGAGGGCCAAAGGTTTGTGGTTTAAGATCGCTTTGATCAAACCCTACTGGTCTGAAATCTGGGCCTACTTGACCATTTGGAGAAATTGCCATAAATACTAATTCCTAGATAGTTTATAATATTTATCATGTATTCAGACAAAACTTACAAAGGAAGGTATAAAGTTATTAATCCTTCCAAATATATTGGTGATCCTACTCAAGTCATCTACAGAAGCACTTGGGAATTAAAGTTTATGAAATACTGCGATCACAATAGTTCTGTTTTAGAATGGGGCTCAGAAGAGATTATTATTCCTTATAGATCTCCTGTAGACAATAAGATCCACAGATATTTCGTAGATTTTTACATGAAGGTTAAACAACAAGATGGTAAAACTACAAAGTATCTTATAGAAATTAAACCTTCAAAGTTTGTAGCTCCACCTGAAAAGCCAAAGCGTAGAACTCAACATTATATCAATGAAGTCTTTACGTGGGGAGTTAATCAGGCTAAATGGAAAACAGCACGAGAATATTGCAAGACAAAGGGCTGGCATTTTGAAATATTAACAGAAAAAGAGCTTGGAATCGATAAATAATAAAAATGGCTAATCCTTTTCAACAATTAAGAGTTGATCCAGAGTCTGTTAAAAGAAGTCTTGCTTGGTATCAAAAGCAAGTACAAAACATGCGGGTCACAAAGAACCAAGTTAAGAGGTCCTTAGCTACGGATGGCAATACGTTGAAAATTGGTGGTCTCTATCTTTTCAATTATGATCCAAAGACAAAAGATACACTACCATATTATGATACATTTCCATTAGTCCTACCTTTTAACAAAGCTGAAGGTGGATTTTATGGACTAAATTTGCACTACTTACCTTATGGACTTAGGTTTAAGTTGATGGGTGCATTATTGGAGTTAGTAAGAGATATATCGGATCCTAAAAGTAGAGCTCAAGTTAGCTGGACTATCTTAAACAATAGTGCTAAGTATCCAGGAGTTTCTGCTTGTGTGAAGAGATATCTAACAGATCATGTTAGATCTCAATTTTATACTATACCTAACGACCAATGGCTTGCTGCGGCAACATTACCAATAGAAGAATTTAAGGGAGCTTCTAAAGAACAAGTCTTTAGAGACTCAAGAAGGATGGTTTAATGGCTATAGATAATTTACAAATACCAGAAGTAGACGTTAGAGCTGATCGTACGACTCCAGGACGAGCTCAAAATACCGTCACCAACTTCTTAGCCAGTGTGAGATCAAAGGGACTATCAAAGCCTAACAGATTTGAAGTTATTATTGACAATCCTATTTGTTTACTTAATAACAACTTTGGTCGAGAGGTAGGTATGTTTGCTGATAACGCATTCCTACCACAAACAAGAATACTAACAAGTCGCCAACAACTCTTTGGTCCTCCAGAATTCTTCCCAGTTGGAGTTGATTACGGTGGCGATAACATGGGTATCAACTTTATTGTTGATCGAGAAATGAAGGTCAAAACATATTTTGATCAATGGGTAGACGGAGTTGTTAATAGAACTCCAAGTAACCAAGCATGGCACACAACCAAATACAGAGATAACTATGTCACAACCATGGTGATTAACCAGTTAGATGAGTCTGATCGTGTAACATATAGCGTTACTTGCTATGAATTATTCCCTGTATCAGTAAACCCACTTATTTTAGACAACAATTTAGCTAATTCAGTCCACAAACTTAACGTCACGTTTAGTTATAGACGCTGGAGATCAAATGAGATTGGTCCAGATCAAGGTCCTGAAAAGACTAAATCAATATTTGATTACTTTAATTTCTTTAATAATAGCAATGAGCCTTTCCAAACAACACCGCAACAACAGGCTCAACAACTTTTAGGTGCTGGAACAGTAAGATACACAGGCACTGGAGCTGATAATTATTTTTTATTTAGATAGATGATAGGAGTTTTATAGTATGTCTTTACCAAAACTTGAGGTGCCAGTTTATACAACAGAGCTACCTAGTACAAATGAGAAGGTTGAATACAGACCTTTCTTAGTTAAAGAACAGAAGAAGTTATTGATTGCATTGAATGGTGACTTAGAACAACAAGTCAATGCTGTCAATGAATTAGTAGAAGAGTGTACGTATCATAAGGTGTCAAGTAAGACTTCACCGAGTTATGATATTGAATATCTATTCTTACAGATTAGAGCAAAATCAGTTGGTGAAAACATAGATATAGTACTGACTTGTAATAATTGTGAACACAAACAAGATGCAAAGGTTGATATCACAACTGTGAAGGTTCAAAAACCATTAGATCATAGGCCAGAGGTTGATCTTGGTAATAACTTATTAATTACAATGAAAGATCCAGATATCCTGGAGCTTGCAAACTTAAGAGAAGATCTTACAGCAGATAACATCTTAAAACTTGTTGCTAAATCCATAAAAACAATATGGAAGGGTGACGAGATGTATGATGCTAAAGATTACTCAACAGAAGAGATGGTTGAGTTTGTGGAAGAATTAAGTCCACAACACTTAGAAAAGATTAATGTGTTCTTTGAGACGTTACCAATCTTAAGACACGAACTAGATTTTAAATGTGTGAAGTGTGAGACGGAGAATAAAGCAGTCCTGGAGGGACTGCAGAGTTTTTTCGTCTAGTCCTTTCTCATGAAGGTCTCTTAAACTATTATCAGACTAACTTTAATCTGATGCAGTTTCACAAATATAGTTTAGGAGAGCTTGAAAACATGATACCGTGGGAAAGGGAAATTTACATTATGTTGTTGATTAATCATTTAAAAGAGCAAAACACTAAATTACAACAACAGAAACAAGGAATGTAAAAATGGCAGATATCAAAAGGGGTGTAAGTGATAACGCTTACCAACATTTACAAGAGGCAGATACTAATGGCGACGGTTATGTAAGTAGCCAAGAACTTGCTATGTATTTGGAATTCAAACGTAAAGAGCTTGAAGATCAAGATGCTCAACGAGATGCAATGCGTAAGATGACATGGTTTGCTTTATTTGGAATGTTGCTATATCCAGTCACAATTCTTTTTGCATCATGGGTAGATGTAGATGATGCAGCTACAATTATTGGTAACATTGCTCCAACTTACTTCGTATCAATCGCAGCTTTGGTTGCAGCTTTCTTTGGTGCTAATGCATATTCATCAGGAAAAAAGGCTGATGCGGCACAGCCAATGATGCCTGTGCCGCCACGTAGATCAGCTCCTGCTCCTGCTCCTGCTGCTAAAGCGGAACCAGAAGAAGAAGATGAGCCAACACCTAACGCTAGATACGCTGAATAATGGCTAATCCATTAAAAGGTCTAGCAAGCGGTCCTCGTAAGACATATACCTTACAGGAAGTAGAAACTATGAAGGAAGCTGCCAATCAACAAAAGGCAGCTAGACTTCAGGCTATGACCTCAACATTTGAAACACAATTTAGAGCTGATCCTAATGTAGGGTCAGCTTCTATGAATAAAAAAGTATTTGAAGAATTTATTAAACAAACAGAAAAACGTGAACAATTACTTTTAGATGCTACAGAAGAACAAAACGATCTATTCAAAGAATTAGAATCAACAATACAAAAACTTAAAGATGCAAACAAACAAGACTCAAAAGCATTAAGACAAGCTCTTGATAAACTATCTAAGAAACTAGAAAAGACTCCAGAAACAAAAGCAAGACAAAATATACAGAAACTAATACCAGCTCAAAAAGAAGTTAAAGCAAAAGAACAGACAAAATACTTTAGTAACGTACAAAATATATTTAAAGGTGGCTTAGCAGGACCTGCTCCTGGAGCACCATTACCAGTAACTCCTGCTAACTATTCACTTTACGAAGATGCTGGTCTTTTAAGATCTAATGAAGATGTTGAAGACCAAATGCAACAACAAAATCAAGGTGGAGGTCTTTTAAGTGGTTTGTTAGAATCACTCCCAGCAATCATAGCTGGTGGTTTAGGTCTTACAGCTCTAAAAAGATTACTTCCTGGTGGTGCTAAAGCTGCTACTGCATTAGGCAGTAAAATAGCTCCTGCTGCAACAAAGAGTATCTTCCAAAGAATGGGAGCTAAACTTGGTACTACGGGTGCTGGCAAGATAGGAAAAGGTATATTTGATATTGGAAGAAGTATTGCTACTAAGACTCCATTAGGTATGGCTGCCAACTTAGCATATTCAGGATACACAGGATACCAAGAATACAAACAATCGGGTGACATTGGTAGAGCATTGTCTGGCGCAGGAGGAACCTTTTTAGGTGGAATGTTGCCAGGTGGCATTATTGCTAAAACTGTTGGAGCGTTAGGTGGTGAAGCTATTGGTAAGGGTGCTTACGATGTAGTCACAACTCCAGCTTTACAAAATACTCAAGCAGAAGATATACAAACAGAATCACAAATGAACGAAGATCTTAATAAACCAATCATGGCACCAAACATTGTTGTAACACCACCAACGGTGGAACCATCAATGCAACAACAAAATACACTCATTGCACCAAGAGGCGATACACGGCCAACCGAAAGTGCTTTATCACAATACATGAAACGAGAAAGTTTCTACTAATAAAAAAGGGAGTACTAAGCTCCCTTTCTTTTTACCATCTAATACTACTCATCATTTGCTAAGTTAGCAAAGTAGCTTGCTGTATCATCTTCATCTAAACTAGGTTCAGATTGAGGAGCTTCAGCTACTTTAGGAGTATCTGCAATACTAACACTCTCTGCTCTAGCTGGAGCTTTATTGCCACCACCCAAAACAGTATCGAGATGACGTTTTAATTCGTCATAGCTCTTAAAGTGTTTAGCGTCTAAGAATTGATTGAGGCTATGTTCTTTAGACCAGATAGCTTCTAATTGAGCATCATCTGTTGTAAGAGGATTAGGACTATCAAACTCTGACTTATCATAGTTTCTATAGCCTTCTACCTTACGGATTTTCAATTTAAAGTTAGCACCCTTATCAAAGTCAAATGGGTTCATTGGAACCTCACCTGGAAATTCAGGTTGCATAACATCTTTGATCTTATCAAATATTTTCTTACCATAACGATATAGTTTAATTTGACCATTGTTCTCAGGATGAGCTGGATCTTCAATAACTAAAATGTTACTGATATAAACTAAACGACGCTTTTGTTCTCTAACTGTATCTTTGTCAGACTCTAAACCAGAATTCCATAATTCTGAATTAAGCTCTGATACAGGATCAGGTTTACCTAATGTTGTTAGAGAGTTTTCGATATACCACTTACCAGTTGGTCCCTTGAAGCTATGGTTCCAGATTCTAACCCAAGGCATTTCTTCACCTCTAGGTTGTGGTAGGAAACGAATAACAGCATAGCCGTTACCTGCTTTGTCTACCTCTGGCTGCCAGAAGCGATCATCTTCTCTACTATCGGGATTTGAAATCTTTTCGACTTCTTGAAGGAGCTTTGCATCGAAAGCTGATTTGTTATTACGTAATTCTGCTAAACTTGTTACCATTTGTATTCTCCGTATATAAGTTTTAAAAGTTGTATGATGATAAAAAGACTACTCTCATCGAAGGTCATTATATAATATTACTATTATTTAGTCAAGTTCGTCTGACAAGCCTGAACCTCTATGCTTAGGTTTTTTAGCAGGAACCTTAATATAAGGCCACATGCTAACACGCTCAGCTAGTTGATTTTGGTTTGTAGCAATCTTAACAATAATCTGCTGCATATCTTTCATACCAATATTGATACCTTGAATGTCGGCAGACAAGGATAATACAGCTTCTTCTAATTGCTTAACTCTTTCTTTCAGTATTTGTAATTCGGTATCATCCATTAATGTTCTTGTATGTTTCCTGATACTTCGTAAGATCTACTTTTACGAATGGTGAATATTTTATTATTAATTTATGAACATCATTCCAAAAAGGATCTTGACATGAGACTTTGTCAGCAAACGAAGTCAGTTTATTTACTATTACAAGAGTTTCAGGACTGATGCTACCTCGCATAAATGACTTTACAATATAAGGATGATCATGAGAGTCGTTAGTTTCTATGATGTTATTAATACCAACATCTCTAGCCTCTTCAATAACTTGAGAAAGTTCTTCTTTAAATACATAAGATAAACTCTCTTTTCGTCTTTTCCAATCCTGGTAGTTCTTTGAAGCCTCAGCATCAAAAACACCACCCCATCTATCACCTTTGATAAAGTTAGCAATCATAAATTCAATCACTTCTTTATCTTTGTAAAGTTTAACTAGTCGTCTAAAACTAAAGGCTTTGCCAGATCCAGCAAAGCCCTGTTGACTAGTTTTAATGCGTCCTTTCATTTCAACGATATTATATTTAGGGTCGTTAAAGTGAGTTTTCAAAGCCATGTATGTTTTATAGGCTTTATAGTCCGTCATTGTTATAATGGTAATCTCCCAGTAGGCTTCATTAATCGAGCTTCCTCTGCTTCAATTCGAATTCGTTCTTTTAAATTCTTATTGATAAGAGGTGCTATTGATTCTATATCAATCAATCGCGTTTGACAATAGTCGATTATGATATCCATACGTGGGATCTTTGTTTTAATGTGGTGCATTTCAACCCACTGACTAAATTCAGCGGAAGACTTAAATTCACGACTAATCAGATACTCATTAGTGAGAGTCACCTCACCATTTTCTCCGACCAATCGATTATCTTTAAGTTCACCCGAAGGACCAGTGAGTTTAATGCCCATTATGTCCTGCCCTGCAGCGACTTGGTCCTTTATTCCAGCCATTAGACTGCTACCTGAGCTGGTGTAATTGAAGCGTCAGCTGGCTTTTGTGGGAATGGAGTTGAGTTTGCATTTGGACTATGGTCCATCATTTGTTGTGTGTATTTTGCTACAGCACCAAGATCACAAACATATTCATATGTACCAACGTGCACTGTACGAGTCCATGGAGCTAAGAATACTTGACCACCAAGTTTTCTCCAACGTTGACAGAATGTAAAGTCTTCTGAAGTATATGCCTTGCTAACTGGATCAATAGACACATCAAAGTATGCATGAGCTGTACGATGTGGATCTGTGATACGAGTCATGGTCTTAGGATCCATTGTTTCTGAACCACCAGAGATAACTTGGATTTCTGGCATTTTTTCAGCCATTGTTGTGAATACTTCACGTTTAATTAACATCATACCTGTAGCAATACTTTCAACTTCAACTGGTTGATTAATATCAAATGTCATTTGGTCACCAATTGGTCTAAATGTAGACTCTGCAACGACAGCGTTAATATGAGGACCAGGGATATCAGGAACACCTTGCACGACACGTTTTACTACGTCCCAATTGATTTTCTTCTTAGCATACTGACCACCGATCAATTGTTTATCTGATTTAATCATTTTGATAACATCATCTGCATCAAACCCTAAGTCTGCATCAATGAATAACATATGTGTTGCATCTGACTTTAAAAAGCCTTCTACAAGAATGTTACGAGCCTTTGTAATGAGAGACTCATTAGCAGCAATTTCAAACATACTTGGAATACCAGACTGACCTAGCTTTGTAAGTAAGTTAATTAAGCTAATCATATACATGTAGTTAGCTTGACCACCAAACATAGGAGTAGCTATGAATAGTTTTGGTGGAACTGGTGGTGCGTTTTTATTAATGAATAAGGGATTGTTTTGGAAAAGCTGTTGTTGCAGTTTGGATAATTCTTTTTTCTTAGGCGGTTGATTGAGTTTCATAAACTCGAGTCTCCAATTCAAATGTTAATATTAAAGTCAGTATAAAACTTACTGTATTAATACTTAGACGAATTGGAAAGGTTTTGCCATGAAACCAATAAAAATAATGGTGGTTTTGAGGGATCCACCAACCCTAGATCACTATCCTAAAAGTTTTGCTAACACTTTAACAATAAGTAATGCTACCACGATGTTACCGATAAGGTTCACATCTAATTTTGGTAAGTATTTCATTGTTGTTACTCCTTGTTATTAAAAGCAGCTATTTCGTTACTGAGTAATAGCCCCAAAACTCATCTATTTTCTAATAGGGGTTGGAATATCTGTATTGTGCTCTTTATTCTTCAATGCATATGCCAAACAAATATTGTCTGTGTCTTTAGCATACGTACATCTGACACTCAATGGATCAATACCTTTGCCCATTGCATCTTGAATGTTTTTACTCATAAGATTATTTTCATTAATTTTGTAATTCCAAAAAGCTAATATAACTACAAATATTAATGCTGCAATACAACCAAAAAATATATTTACTTGTTCCTTAGAAGTCATTATGTGTCCTTACGATTATAAAATTTGTGACGGCCAATCTTAGCAACATATTTCATATTACGCCATCCTGGATTAACATAGTCTGCGTGATAGAATAAAGCTCCTTTGCTTGGATCTTTAATGTGATCTCGGTTAGCATATACATAAACAGCCAATGCTCTAATCTTTAAATAAACTTCTCTATTAACATTGTTTATTGTTTTGTATTCACACACCCAACTAAATTGACACGTGCTAGCTACCTTTTGTTTTACAACACCACAAATGGTATTGGGATATGATCCACTTTCCTGTCGATTTATAGTCACCATTGCTACAGCAATCTGACCTAGTTGAGGTTCCCAACCACTCTCAAAATACATGTTTTGAGCTAGACAATCTACTTGCTGACGAGCATGTTTATTTAAATCTTCATATCTGACTTTGAGAGGTCGTTCTGCTGCAATTGAAGATGTGACGTCCAAAGGTATGAAAATTGCTACTAGTGCTAAT
>Ga0255070_1000421_pt1 | contig 9423 bp, 7 predicted proteins | sample Colum_Miss_RepB__FD_188464 | JGI IMG/M metagenome (GOLD analysis project Ga0255070, IMG submission 188464) | Freshwater microbial communities from Columbia River, Oregon, United States - Colum_Miss_RepB_8h | ecosystem: Environmental > Aquatic > Freshwater > River | place: USA: Oregon | collected...
CGGTCAATATCTGTCCGGTTTCAGTACCACGAACCCATTCTCCCCGGATATAATGTTCTAGTTGTTTCATAGGGAAAGCTTGCGTGGCGAAGTTACCGTTTCTGTTCCTGAAATCGCTCTTACCTTTGCAACCTCAATACTATTTTATGAAATCGAATTTACTTGTTTTACTGACCTTCACTGTTGCGTTATGGGGCTGCCAGTCTGCTACTGAAAATCAACATGAGGGTCATACTGGCCATGGGAAAACGAATCTACCTAAAACACCAGCGGACAGCTTATATACCCAAGTAATGGATATTCATGATCAAGTGATGCCAAAAATGGGTAAGATCCGTGGAGCACAAAAACAGGCACAACAATTCCTGGATTCGCTCAGTGGGCTGCCTGGCCAACAAGCAAGGGCCGTAGCACCCTATAAGCAGGAGTTAGAAACATTAATCAGCGAACTGAATTACGCTGATTTTGCAATGGACAAATGGATGGTTGAATTTAATATAGATTCTGCCACGGGCAATCAGGAGCTGCGCATTGCTTATCTCCGTTCCGAATTGGATAAGGTTTCTAATGTAAAAAAAGCCATTTTGGGCAGCTTATCTAAGGCCGACAGCCTACTAAAAAAGTAAAGAAATCCATTTTCTTATATTGCAGGAATGGCAAGCCGGCTTCGACTATTCACAAAACGTTTTTTCATCTATCTCAACTGCCTGGTAGTATTCTTATTTCTACTGTCTTGCTTGACCCCTCTTTTACATCCACAACAATGGTGGTGGGTGTCCATGATGGGGCTTAGTTTTCCTGTTTTGTTACTATTGGTAATTGGGTTCTTTTTTGGCTGGCTATTGCTTTTGAAGTTTAAGCTCCTGTTTATTTCGTTGCTTGCGTTGATATTGGGCTATAAGAGCATTGCTGTTTTTATAGGATTTAACGCACCTGTTTCTTTTACTACTCAAAAGCAAACTGGTGCCATCCGAGTGGTCAGTTGGAATGTGGCACGCTTTATAGAATTAGCACGGAATAATAACGCTGGGAGCAACATCCGAAAAAAAATGCTGGCTTTGCTCAAAGAGCAAAAGGCAGATATACTTTGTTTACAGGAATTTCATACTTCTGAGAATCCCGGGTTTTATAACAATATCCGCGCCATCCGTGAGGAGTTGGGTTTTTCTTATCATTATTTTCCTTACGATAAGGATGGGGATCGAAATTATTACAGCTCTGTTATCTTCTCTCGCTTTCCGATTGTCGACAGCGCTTTATTGCGCTATCCCAGGCCCTCACAACCTGAGGTACTAGTGCAAGCGGATATACAAGTAAACAACGATACTATTCGCGTTTTCACTACGCATTTACAATCACAGCGTTTTGATAAGTTAGACTATGCAAGAATGCAAAAAATCAAAAGTCGGGAGGATAGTCTGGTATATCATTCGATTCCCATTGTGGCAAAACTGAAGCGCGGCATTGTAATCCGTAGTATACAGGCAGATATTATTGGAGAGGTACGCAGTAACTCGCCCTACCCGGTGCTTTTCACAGGCGACCTAAATGATGTGCCAAATTCCTATACGTATTTTAAAGTGAGGGGGGAATTGCGAGATGCTTTTTTAGAAAAAGGATATGGTCTCGGCCGAACTTTTCGGGGTTTATCGCCCACACTTCGTATTGACTATATTTTTTCTGATTCACGATTTTCCGTGGCGCAGTTTAAGCGAGAGAAGAAAAATTACTCAGATCATTACATGTTGGTAGCAGATTTACAGCTGAATAATCCGTAATGATATTTTGTTCATCTTTGCACCATGCAGTCCCTTCAGATTTATAACTCCCTGACTCGACAAAAAGAAGCATTTGTTCCCTTGGTACCCGGACATGTGGGGATGTACGTGTGCGGACCTACCGTGAGTGGGGAGAGTCATTTGGGACATGCAAGACCTTATGTAACGTTTGATGTAATCTACCGGTATTTACAGCATTTGGGTTATAAAGTCCGTTATGTGCGTAATATCACCGATGCCGGACATTTTGAGGAAGAGGGAAGAGCCGCTACCGATAAGATTGCCGAAAAAGCACAATTGGAAAAACTAGAACCCATGGAGTTGGTACAGAAGTATACCAATCTTTTTCATTGGGCTATGGAGCAGTTTAATACCCTGCCTCCCTCTATTGAGCCAACTGCAACGGGACATATTGTGGAGCAGATTGGAATGATCGAAGAAATCATCAAGGCTGGCTATGCTTATGAGGTCAATGGCTCCGTCTATTTCGATGTAAAAAAATATGCATCTACTCATGAGTATGGTAAGCTAAGTGGACGAGTGATTGACGAACTACTCACTACCACACGCGAACTAGAAGGTCAGGAAGAAAAAAGAGACCGCGCTGATTTTGCTTTATGGAAAGCAGCAGCGCCAGAACATATCATGCGTTGGAAAAGTCCCTGGGGAGTGGGGTATCCAGGTTGGCATATTGAGTGCTCCGCTATGGCTACAAAATATCTTGGAGCACAGTTTGACATACATGGCGGGGGTATGGATCTATTATTCCCACACCATGAAAGTGAAATTGCACAAAGCACTATTTGCAACCATCAGGCTCCCGTTCGTTATTGGGTTCACAATAACATGATCACCATCAACGGCCGAAAGATGGGTAAGAGTTACAATAATGTAATTAAATTGACGGAACTCTTTAGCGGGCAGCATCCGATTTTGGCAAAAGCCTTTCATCCGATGACCATTCGCTTTTTTATTTTGCAAACACACTATAGTAGTACACTTGATTTTAGTAACGAGGCATTATTAGCCGCTGAAAAAGGATTGAAGCGTTTAACGGATGCGGTGGAAGGGTTTTATAAATTAGATGCTGCAGTAGTGGGTGCTTCAGCAGCAGGCTCTAATGCTGAGCTGGAAGCAAAAGTGAAAGGGCTGATTGACGAGTTGCCTGTTTTTATGAATGACGATTTTAGTACGGCTCGTATACTCGCTAATTTATTTGAGTTAGTTCCAATTTTAAATGCCATCAAAGATGGAATTACTCCAACTGGTGCTTTATCCGCTTCCACTATCACAAATCTGCAATCAACTTTACGTTTGTGGCTGGAAACAATTTTGGGATTAAAATCCGTTCAAGCCGCTGATCAGGAAAAACTCCAGGGCGTAATGGAATTGCTGATTGATATTCGAAAGGAAGCAAAAGGGAAACGAGATTTTATGACCTCTGATAAAATCCGTGATCGGCTTGCCGCATTAGGCATACAACTCAAGGATGAGAAGGGAGGCGGAATGAGTTGGACACTTGATTAATTTATTTTCTATTCTAACACTGCTGCTTAGTACTTGTTATGCAAAATGAATTTGCTCCATTTGCGCAAGCCAACTTTCTTGTATCCGTGCCCCTAAACCTGGAGTAGTGGGTACTTGGATATGTCCATTTGGAGCGTATTGTATTCCCCCCTCAACTGGATCTTCTCGAAACATTAGGGCTGTATCAAAATCGTAGTGAACAATAGCCGGGCTGCAGCAGGCAAAATGTGCAAAGGCTGTCATGGCTAAGCGGGATTCAATCATAGCCCCAACTTGTAAATGAAGATTTGCTTTTTCGGCTAATGCTACAATCTTGAGTCCAGTAAATATTCCTCCTGCTTTTCCTAATTTGATATTGAAATAATCACAAGCCTTTATTGCAATCAATCTAGCGGCATCATGGTGATTGCCACAGCATTCATCGGCCATGATCGGTATTGGGCTTTGCTCATGAACTTTTGGTAAGTCTATGTATAAGTGTCGGGAGATGGGTTCTTCGCAGTGCTGAATCTCGAAGGGAGCCAGCGCTTGTAAAGTTTCAATTGCTTCTTGCACGGTCCATCCCTGATTAGCATCAATTCGTAAGGGAATTTGCTTCCCAACTGCATCACGAATAGCAGCGATTCTCTTTACATCTTCTTTCCCGTTTTTTCCCAGTTTAATTTTAATAGCGGGGTATCCCTGATCCTGAATTTTTTTTGCATCCAGCGCCATTTTTTCAGGGGTTCCGATGCTAACCGTGTAGTCAGTATAAATATCTTGTTTGTGTTGACCGCCTAAGAATTTCCAAAGTGGTTGATTAGCGTGTTGTGCTGCAATATCATAAAGCGCCATATCAAATGCACTTTTGATACTGTAATTTCCATAGATAACACTATCCATTGCTTGAATGCCCGCTTCAATTTGCAAAGGGTCTTTGCCGAGTAAAACTTTTGCAAAGTATTGACCTACCTGGTAACAAGTGTCCTGGCTTTCGCCATTGATAGGCATATAGGGACTGCATTCTCCAAAACCAATAAGGCCCGAATCGGTCTCTATTTTAACTACAACATTAAGTGCATCTGTGTCTACACCTAAGGAAGTAATAAAAGGTTCCTTGAGCGGAATCTTTAGTTTATAGAGACCGATTCGAGTGATCCTCATTTAGCAAGTGTCAATTCGTTAATCAAGTGGGGGGCTCCTCCTAATTTATCAATACACCAGAGCACATAACGGATATCCACACAAATCGTACGATTCAAGTCTTTATCGAAGGCCAGCTTATGACTGAGTGCTTCGTAATTTCCGTCAAACGCTAGTCCAATCAGCTCACCTTTATTATTTAATACGGGTGAGCCTGAATTACCCCCTGTAATATCATTGGTGGTAATAAAGCCAATTACCAGGTCTTTGCGAGAAGGGTCCATGTATTGACCAAAATCCTTTTTACGCAATAACTCAACTTGTTTGGTGGGTAGATCAAACTCATAATCGCCCGCTTTATACTTTTCAAGCAAACCACGTGAGGTGGTTACGTAATCGTATTTAACTGCATCGCGAGGCTGATAGCTTTTTACGTTTCCGTAGCTTACTCGCATGGTGAAAGTAGCATCAGGATACATCTTTTTAGCTTTTACTGTATCCATCTCAATTACGCCTTTGAGATAAATCCTACCAAACTCAGCATTCTTTGCATTGAATTGCTGAGAAAATATTCCATACTTGGAATTATAGTTAGTGATAAAAGTGCTGGCATAAGCAAACGCCGGATCAGCTTGTAAAGTTGCCGCATCCGGTTTTGCAACAAAAGCGGCCCAACGTGCATCATCAAAAATGAGAGTCTTAGTAAACACATCTGCTGCATAGCGACGGTAAGTTTCATCATCTTCTAGACTACCGTATTGATTTTTTAGGGTAGGGAAGAAGGTGGCAGGATGTTGTTGCTTATCAATTTCCTGGAAATACATTTTAGTTACAGCCCCCAGGATCTTTTGATCAGATACTTTGTTTTCACTTTCTAGAAAAGCTTTTCTTCCTTGATCAGCTGCTTCAATTGCCTTCCTAACATCTGCTGCTGCAGTACCTGGGCGGGTAAGCGCTGCTTCTACTTGTATTAAGGAGCTTGCAAAAGACACCAAGGGGGAACCTAAAATTCCTTCGCGCATGAACATTTGGTGTTTGGCATAAGGTCTCCAGACATCATAAGCTTTGCCCCAGTCTGTAAATAAATTTTCATAAGCTGGTTTCCCTTTGGCCCATTGGTTAAATTTCTCTTCGTCTTTCTTTTTTTGTCCTACTACATCGTATTTCAATAATTGCTTTGTTTCTCCATCAAAGAATTTCCAATAGTTGGCAATGCTTGCATAGGAGGAAGCCAACTGTAATTTCACAGCTGGATCTTTCTTCATTTCTTCAAACATATACTTCAACCGAACATCTCTTAAGCTAACCAGCGTTGGGTTGTTGATATCAGTCGCCAACCGTATTCCATAGCTGCTTTCATATCGGTTAGTACTTCCAGGATAACCCCAGATCATGGCAAAGTCGCCGTCTTTCAGTGGCTTTAATGAAACGGGTAAATACCATTTTGGTTTAAAGGGAATATTCGCTGCGTTATATTTTGCTGGTTTACCCACTGCATCTGTGTATACACGAAATACAGAAAAGTCTCCTGTGTGACGAGGCCATTCCCAGTTGTCGGTGTCTCCACCAAATTTTCCAACGCTTTCTGGAGGTGTACCTACTAATCTGATATCGGAGTAACGCTGGTATACAAATGCCAGAAACTGATTTCCCTTGAAGAGTGAGCTTACTCTGGTTTCGATACTCTCTGCTGCATTACTCAATCTTTTATTGATTACAGCTATTACGGCCGCTTGTTTTTGTAAACGCTCTGTACCGGTGAGTCCTTGTAAGGAGTCCATTACTTCTTTAGTTACATCGTCAATACGAAGCAGAAATTGTACAGATAGTGAAGTTTGAATTTCCTCGGCTGTAGTTTTTGCATAAAACCCGTCACGCAAATAGTTTTTCTCTACACTGCTGGCGCTGGCGATCGCATCGTAGCCGCAATGGTGGTTGGTAAAAATGAGTCCCTTAGAGCTTACAATTTCTCCCGTGCAACCTCCCCCAAAAATGATGATCGCATCTTTCAGCGAGGGTTTGTTGATTTGATATAATTGTTCTTTGGTCAGTTTAAGACCTTTCTTGACCATATCGTCATACACTTGCTTCCCGAGCAAGAGGGGTAGCCACATTCCTTCGTCAGCTACTGCACGACTTGCCATACTGATTAGCAATACCGCAGCAAAAAATAGTTTTCTCATGGGTTCAAAATTTAGAGGACAAACCTACGAAAAACGAGTTGTTGCTCCTTTGCCATTTATCGATAAATTTGAGCACCAACTGCACTTATGAGAATCAATCGATTGCTTATCATCGGGTTCGTCCTACTTTTTTTTAGTACCTGTCGAAAAAAAGACGCTGCGCCACCTCCACCTACTCCTTCTGTTCCGGGTTGCGCTACTGCGCTTGCTCCTGCCAATGGTGCTTTTGTGACTGGTACAAGTGTACAGTTGTCCTGGTCCTCGGTAAGTTCTGCCAGCAGTTATGATGTTTACCTAGGAACCACACCTTCTCCTACAACTTTAGTGGCGAATGCAGTAACAGGTACCTCACATACGATCACGATTCCATCTACTCCCAATATTACCTACTTCTGGTATGTAGTACCCCGCAATACAACAGGCCCTGCTTCGGGATGTACGCCTACGGCTCGTTCTTTCACATACATTGTAATCAGTAATCCTGCTTCACTCGGTTATCATGTAGTAGGGTATTTTCCCTACTATCGATCTATTGCTGATGTACCTGATGTAAAATTTAGGATGACCAATGTGGTGGTCTATGCATTTTACCAAGTCAATGCTGCTGGTTCTTTAGTTCCTCCTGGTTCTTCGACAGCAAGTTTATCTGCGGTTGCTGCTAAAGCACGTTCCAATAATGCAAAAATTTTATTGGGGATTAATGATGGTGCTGGAGATGGGAAAACCAATTTTAAAAATATGGCCTCCAGTCCGCAGGGACGTACCAATTTTATTCGTGATATTATGAATGTCGTGCGTACGCAACAATTGGATGGCGTGGACATGGACTGGGAATTTCCCACTACTTCAGATGGAACGGATGTAACCTTTACTGCACTGATGAAGGAGTTGTCAGATTCTTTACACCGCGATGGTCGTTATTATTTATCCTGTGCTATTACTGCAGGAAAATATGCCGGAGGGATTCGAGATGCCGTGCGTAATGAATTATTTCCGGTGGTTGACTTTTTCAATATTATGGCCTATGACGACTTTAGTACCACCACTCCTTATCGTCATCATAGTGATTATGCCTTAGCCAATCTTTGTTTGAATTATTGGATCAATACCCGAGGAATGCCTGCGTCAAAAGCAGTGTTGGGCGTACCTGCTTATGGCAGACCGTCAGGAATTACGCAAACAAACACAGTTCTCTCTTATCGAAATATACTTTCTCAGGGTGGAAATCCACAATTAGATTCTGCTGTGGTGAGTGCGGGTAGTTTTTCTAACTATACTATTTATTACAATGGGCAGTACACAGTGAAACGAAAAGCAAAGTTGGCAAAAGATATTGCAGCGGGTGTGATGTTCTGGGAAAAGTGGCAAGATGCGCCTGATGCTAATTCACTCCTCAAGGCTGCCTGTGATACGGTCGGTAGGAGTTATTGATTCTTTTTTTAGCAACAGATTGGTGTCACAATTATCACCATCACAACAAGGCATAATATTGGTTCCGCATACGGGGCATTGATAGTGGCCATGTACATGCACGGGTTCAACTACATGGGAACAGAAAAAACAGGATTGCTTCATTCGTTGTTAATCGGTTCGTTCAAAAGTGTCCACAACTTATCTTTCAGTGCAGTTAGCCCTTGGTTAGTTACAGACGAAATAAACAAGAGCGGTACCGTTTTGGGCATTTCGTTGGCAATTGCATTTTTGAGTTCTTCGTCCAACATATCCGATTTACTAATTGCAATCAGAAATTCTTTGTGCAACAATTCAGGATTGTATTGTTCCAGTTCATTCACTAAAATATCAAATTCCTTTCGATGGTCTTTGCTATCGGCAGGGATTAAAAAAAGTAAGGCGGCGTTACGTTCTATATGACGAAGAAAACGATGACCTAAACCACGACCTTCAGCTGCACCTTCAATGATACCCGGTAAATCGGCCATACAAAAACTGCGTCCATCTCGATAATCTACTATACCCAGATTTGGGGTGATGGTAGTAAAAGCATAATCAGCAATCTTTGGTTTTGCCGCTGTAATGACTGACAGTAGTGTTGATTTTCCTGCGTTTGGAAAACCAACCAGACCAACGTCTGCCAATACTTTTAATTCTAATACTTTCCATCCTTCTACTCCTGGCAAACCTGGTTGAGCATGTTCGGGGGCCTGGTTAGTTGGCGTAGCAAAATGTGAATTTCCTAACCCGCCTTTTCCTCCAGGTAACCAAATAACCTCCTGACCATCCTCTAAAATTTCTACTTCTTGATTCCCTGTTTCTTCGTCTCTTGCAATTGTGCCTAAGGGTACTTCAATTACAATATCCTTGCCATCGCGTCCGTGACAATTATTGGCACCTCCTTTTTCTCCATCCTCTGCTAATACATTCTTGTAATAGCGCAGGTGTAAAAGTGTCCAAAGATTTCGGTTACCCTTTAAGATAATATGAGCCCCTCTTCCACCATCACCGCCATCGGGTCCTCCCATAGCCGTGAATTTATTACGCATGAAGTGTTTATTGCCGGCACCCCCGTGGCCACTGCGGCAAAAGATTCTGATTTGGTCAACAAAATTGGATTTTTCCACGGATGTAATTTATACCTGGCAAAGATACTCGGATCAGGACTTCTTCTTGGTGCCTAATGTGAGGAGTAATGCGGGTAAAAGAATAAGATTAGTAAGTGTTGCTGTTACAAGTGTTAAAGAAGTTAACCAACCTAATGCCTTGGTGCCCCCAAATTCACTGAAACAGAAAATGACAAACCCGGCAATCAATACCAGTGAGGTATAAATAATACTGATACCGGTACTGTAAATGGT
>Ga0255070_1000422_pt1 | contig 9421 bp, 2 predicted proteins | sample Colum_Miss_RepB__FD_188464 | JGI IMG/M metagenome (GOLD analysis project Ga0255070, IMG submission 188464) | Freshwater microbial communities from Columbia River, Oregon, United States - Colum_Miss_RepB_8h | ecosystem: Environmental > Aquatic > Freshwater > River | place: USA: Oregon | collected...
AGTCAATACCACTTATTTTAAATGGCACATGGGAATTCATATTGAATTATATAGAAAAATAATCCTTAAATGATTTTTATATTATTTAATAATCTTAAAATAAATTAATTATTTACTTATCTTCGGGGCTTACTCGTAGCTTTAGTTGCTGCTTTGACTGGTGCTTTCTTTGCAGGTTTGATTTCTTCAGATTCTTCATCCGAATCATCATCTGATTCACTTGCGGAAGTGGCTTTACCCTTTGCAACTGGTTTTGCATCTTCAGATTCGGAATCGTCTGAATCTACTTGAGCAACTTGTTTACCCTTTGTAGTTGCTGCTTTAGCTGATGGCTTAGGATCATCAGATTCAGAATCGGAACTTTCTTGAGTTGCTACCTTAGTAGATGCAACTACCTTTGGAGGGACTGATTTGGTTTCACCATCTGATTCATCATCTGAATCAAGGAACTTATCTGATTCAAGATATTGTTTGAAATTAGATGTTAACCTTACTGGAGGTTCTACTTCCATCTTGAGAATCTTAAAGGTTACACCATAAGTAGGATCTTTCTTATTTGGAGCTTGTGCCCAAAACTTGACCATACGAATAATTGGACGAATACGACTCATAAAACAGACGTGTTTAGCAAATTCATCAACTGATTCAACACCTTCAACTTTTGTTCGAACACGTTTAGTGCCTTCCATTACAGAGTTGAAAATAATAGTCTTGACTTTGTTGTCAGGATAACTTGTATCAATCTTGAGTTTGGTATATGGTTGTTTAGGACCATAATCTTTTTTCTTAGGATCTTTCGGTTTATCATCATCATCTTCTTGAGGAAGACGGAATGATGATTGATCAATATATTTTGATGCTTTAATTCCAAATATCTTGTTCTTAAATTCATCTGATTTTAGCTCGTTATCAATTGCCTTAAGAACATTGTCACAAAAAATCTTAACTTCGGGATCAGTTTGCTTGAGCGGAGTTTTTATGAATGCACGTTGCGAATCATCTGAATAATACTCACCAAGACGAGGAACACCATATGAATCTAGGGTAATCCAAGGTAATTGAATACAGAGAGGTGAATCAGGACCCAACTGAGGGTGATCATAACGGGGATAGCAAATCTTTTGACCCTTCGAACGATCGTTGTCGGTCAATTCTGTGAAGGTTAAACGGTTGATATCAAAATCGGTGTAATTAATAGTCATATCTTTAGTAGCTTTAGCGGACATTAACATATATAGTCATTGGTTTCAATGATTATTTAAATCAATTTTTTTTTGCTTTATAATACATATATAAAAGGTATAATATCTAGTTTTATTAGAAAAAAACTATTTAAACCGTTTAAAGACAGTTTTTTATAATATTATAAATGGATACAGACATAGATAATTTTGATAGCCTTAACTTAAATGCAGACCTTTTGAAAGGGGTCTATTTACATGGGTTTACCCAACCATCAAAAATCCAAATTAAAGGGATTAATTCTATTAATACGGGTAAAGACTGTATTTTACAGTCACAATCAGGAACTGGTAAAACAGCTACCTATCTTTTAGGAGTTATGAATCGACTGGAAGATAATGGAGGATGCCAAGGAATTATTATTACGCCTACTCGCGAACTTGCTGGACAAGTCTGTGAAGTTGCCAGTAATTTATCCAAGTATACAACCCATAAAATTGCCAGATGTACAGGAGGAACCGATATTGGTCAAAATAAAACTGAACTTAGAACATCATCAATCATTATTGGAACAATCGGGCGTTTACATCATATGATTACTGAAAAGAAAATTAATGTTCACAAATTAAAGTTTATTGTCTTAGATGAAGCTGATGAATTACTTGCTGATGGTATCAGTGATAAATTACAAATGATTTTTGATAAAGCACCTTGCGGAGTTCAAGTTGTTCTAATTTCTGCTACAATGTCAATTAATGTCTTTAATGCTAGTCGAAAATTTACACATGACCCAATTAAAGTTCTACTTAAAAATAATGAAGTTGTTGTTGATTTAATTAGTCAATTTTATTTAGATGTTGAAACTGAAGAATTAAAATTTGATACACTCTTAGATTTATATAATTTAGTTTCCACTTCTCAAGCAATTATTTTTTGTAACACTATTAGAACTGTTCAATGGCTCGAACAAAATCTAAAACAAAATAATTTTCCAATTACTGTCACACACTCAAGTATGACCCAGCAAGAACGAGATAATGTTGTTAAAGATTTTCGTGAAGGGAAAACACGATTACTATTAACGACTGATTTACTATCTCGAGGTATTGATATTCCACAAGTTAATATGGTTATTAATTATGATTTACCATTTAATAAAGAAACTTACGTTCATCGTATCGGTCGTTGCGGACGTTTTGATAAAAAAGGTGTCGCCATTACAATGGTTAAATTGTCAGACCCAACTGATGTTAAAACATTTAATAAAATGAAACATTTCTATAAGATGGATATCAGAGAAATGCCAGAAACTATTGAACAATTTCTATAAAATTATTATAATGGTACAAAAACTTTTGATATTTTTATGCAGTTTGATGGATTTGTTGAATATATTTATTCACCAGAAAAAACGTGAGCAGACTCACAATCACAATTAAATACGCTTGTTCAATCATATAATTTTAGTATTGGAGGGGAAAATATTCAATCAAATCACAAAGATAAATATCTTAAGTATAAACAAAAATATTTAAAATTAAAAAATAAGTTGAATTAGATATTTATTAAATAAATTATATTTTATAGTTTATTTAATGATATAAATTAAGGAATGAAAAAGCCGGTGCTTTTAATATCGAATTTTATTAGATCCTTGAATAATGAGTCTTCTTCCAAAGGATTAAATGTTACACGACCACCAGTTTCGTCTTCTGTATACTCCGAATTTTCTAGTTTCTTCGTATCCAAGAGAAGATCGAATATACCTGTTCCTCCTGAAATTACTCGACCAATTGCAATACGAGAACTGACTGATTTAATTGTATCCTTCTCATTAAATAGAGCCGCATTGACAAAATGATCCATTGTCTTTTCAAATGACGCCCTCGCAATTGGATCCATATCAATCTTTGATAAACCGTGGCGATCCATCGAAATAATCTCACCTGTATGACACATCTGATCAATCAATAATGATAAGTGATTTTGGTTGATGGGTGAACCATTTGCCTGATATGTTAAGCTTAATTCGTGCAGTAAAATCTGACGTGTGGCCTCAATACCGTACAATCTTAATGTTGTTGCTACATCATTGCATTTCGTTCTGGTAAAATCAATACCCTTCATCTGTCGCATCTTTTCCATATTAATACCTGCTGTGTAAACCATATACTCTTTATCCGATTTAACAGCACCTGTTTCATTATCATAATTAACCTTTAATTCTTGGACCATATCAACTGAATCAATATTTTCAATACCCTTCAAAGTGATATCGTCAAACACCATTCGGATAAACTCTGTAATAATGTTGTAATTAAATGAGCTCATACTAAATCTAATATGAATGATTTGGTCTTTATCTGCTGCACTATTAGATAAAATTGCACAACGACTAATACGACTGATAACCTCCTTCTCGTTCTTCTTCAAGTTCTTCAGATTCGTATAGTTCTTATACCAGTGCGAAATAAATTTTGTCTTAATATCAAGTAAAGTTGTTTCCTTATCCATCATCTTCTCCAAATTCATCTTGATTCGGAAAACAAATGGGAGGGAACTAATGTCGGCCTTTTGATTATTAACAAAGAATGGTCCTGACACATTATCTGATTTGATTAATTGTCCCATTTCATCATTTAATCCCACATCATAGTAAACTTCTGCACTCAAAATCAATTGACGAATTGTTAAATGCTTGAAGTAACTGACCACCTTATTCAAAGCCGATCGGTCTGTTGCATATTCGTCCTTGAAATAAATTTGCATTTGTGGTGTTTTAATATTCTTGGAAAAATGTAATAATTCTTGAATACGACCTACACCCATATTGGCTGAACTCTTTGAACCTGCTGAGTGTTTGGTGTTTAGAGTGTTGTGAACAATGATACCGCTATCAACCATAAATGTTTGATTTCCTGGCACCGTAAAGTCATAGACATAATCTGTTTGATCTGGAGTGTAAATTTTAATGTCCGTAATCTCATCCCAAATTACATTAGACTCTGCTGCCTGTTTTAATAAGTTCAATTCTGTTTGAATCAAATGAACATTTACATCAGCCTCAAATACACTGATATATTTACTTAATGTTCTACGACCAATGGCATCCTTCTTTGCCCATCTTCCGTAAGTTCGACTATGGCCTTCTAATTTAAGAACCTTACCGCATTTAGCAATAATGTCGCCAAGTCCATTGATCTTATCAATTTCATCAGATAAATTATGAGCATCCTCACGAGTTGCATATTCTACAATTCCATTTAATTTCTCTTCGTGTAATAAAGATCCAATGTGTTGTTTGTATAAGACACCGTATCTAGCGGACATCGCAAGATTATATATCATTGAACCTCTTGTCATTTGTGGCTTAATTGAACCAAATATATCAAAGTAGTTTAAGAGCAATGAAATATCTTTAATCAATTGTTCGCTTCTACTGCAAACACGTATTTGTTTACGGGTTTCATCACATTGGAAATTACCATCACCGTCAAAATAGGCTTGAATTAATCCGGCCTTAAATTCATTTGGAGCTGTGAACGCAAAATCTGGAACCCGTTTAACGAATGAACCATTACCACATTTATCAACAATTAGTTTGGTTAATTCTTTATGAGTAAAAGATGTAGCTGTTGAAGGTCCATATTCACCTTGATATTTTCTTACTTTTGTTTCAACACCAAATCTTGTTCCCATTGAGGTTGTATTATTAATGAAAGTTTCTGAAATATTAGAAATAGAAATAGTATAACTACTAATACTACCTTCCGCTAAATAAGCACCAATGAGCCAACCAAATAGATAATCCAAATCATATTTATTATTATCAATTGTGATTGATGAATTAATAAATGTATTATCAATGTGTTTAGCTGATGGAATACGCATACCTACTTTAAGTTTGGATCCTGTAATAGGTTCGACCGTTTGGTTATTACGGATTAAATGTGAATGACTGAGAGTGGTTGTCACAGTTCTGCCACTTTTAGTTGTAACTGTCATCAAATCACCATTGACTGGGTGACGACTGACGTGTGAGATTTTATTCCAATGAGTCTTTTCTTGTTTATCAACACCAATAATATAATACTCATTTTCGAGTGAATTCAAATCAGTTTCCACACTATTAATGTGACCGGTATTTAATGTTAACTCTGGATTGTTTTTAATAATTTTGTCACACAATTCACCAATTTTTACTGTTTGTAATTTTATAGTTTTCGATGGTAAATGTTTGATCAAAATTTTTACCAAACTTTGCGTTGTGAGTGACATCTGACTGGTGGGTTCGCCTATAGATTGTGCCGCAATGATGCCAACCATCTCACCGGGTTCAACAATAGATTTGATAAAGCTGAGTTTAATTTCTTGCATCATTTTCTCAAATTCATTTTTAGAGAGTCCATATTCAAAGATGCATTTGACAGGCGCCAAGAATTCGTTCAAAGCAATTTCCAATAAATATTTTAGATTACGATCATCTTGTTTCATATATTTATCTGTTGGTTTCAATGTTGTAATTAATCTGGTATCGTAATCAGTTAAAAACTTTTCGATGGCTGTTTCAATATCTTCGGGATTAAGTTCAATAAATTCTTTTTTGTTTGAATAGTCTTGAGTAATACGAAATAAGTTAACTGGTAATACAAACTTTTCTTCAAGAACTTTGTAATTAATTGTCGCATTGGCTTGAATTAATCGCAACTCATCACGGAATTTTTTCATTTTGGCGACAAATTTATCATTCATCTCATTTAACTTTTTAATGGGGAGTTTCAATCCCTTTTCCATCTTTTTAAGTTGTTCAGAACTAAAACCTAAAGTTTCAGCTAATGTTTTATTGTCCATTGACAATACTTTTAAGACCAGTTCTGTTTGTGTCGATTGATTAATACCATTTTCGCCATAAATGGTTTGAATAATAACTCCCCTCGCATTACGGTTGGTCCCATCATAACGGATTGATAAATCTTCTAGACCTTTAATCAATTGTCGTTGAATATACCCTGTCTGCGCTGTATCACGCACTTGTAAACCATTGGCCAAACCGAAATTGAAAGTTGATGGAATAGTAAGGTCATAAACTTTTTCGTTCACACTAGGAACAACTGTAGTGATATTTAAAATCTTATCTAAAACTACATCATTTATGTGTTGATTATTATCGTATCTCTGCCAATTATATGTATTGTTTTTATTTTTACTAATGTTACCAAAAATACCACGACGTGACATTGCCATCGAAATAGCATTGACTGTCATTTCGTTGCAATTAATATAACTTGTAGTTAATTCAGTATTCACATTTTCTGATACCACATAATTCATATATTTATTAAAATCATTAGGGTTTAAATTATCGATTGTAACATTAATAGGAGGCGCTGGGAGATTTAATGTAACAGGTAAGTAATCATCACATACTATTTCTGTCGTAAAGACTTCCTTAAATTCCTGAATATCATTTTTCCATACTAATAATGATTTGCTGGATGTTACTGTAACTACACGTCCACCAACTGTTTCAATTCTATAAAGAGTTTCAGTAGGATCGTGTCGCGTAATAGCAGAAATAGATCCCCAAGAAACTTTGCCATTATAATCTGTTGTTGGAATATATACAATATTCATAAAATCTTCCTTTTTAATTTCTTGTTGAGATCCATCTAATTTAGCATCAATCCATTTACCAATTTCGGTATATTTAACTTGATCATTTTCAATAATAATAATTGGTGTTTCCCAAGTAACTGATTTAATGGCCGTATCAATTGCACCTTCGCGACCTGCCGCAGAATCAACGAAGAATTCACGACCGGATAAACCGGATAAATATGAATTATTTACGAAACCGCGAGCTTCTGGGGTATCATCATCTCGATGAAAGTAAATTAAAGACCTCCCTTCGATTTTCTTTTTAATACGCGAACCTTCTAAGTTTTGTTGTCCGACGATACCACTAATTTGGGAAACGTTAATGGCTGAACCTTTTGCACCTGATTTGGCAGAGGTCCAAAAAAAGTTATCCGATTTGAAGTATGACATTAACATCTGACCTACATTAGAAGTAATTGGTGTCATTTCATCAGTTAGAGATGACTCAATAGTTTCAATTGAAAGTTGGTCAGTGTCATTTTCAAATTGAGTAATATTATATTTGGATTTTAAAATTTCATTTGAAATATATTGTTTAATTTGGTTTTCCATTTGTTCGCTAACTATTATATCATTAAATCCGGCAGTTTGCCCTCGCATTAATAAATAATTCAAAACCAAACGCTGGGAGTCATCAATAAAACGACGAGTTCTGTTAGGACCAAACTTATCCCAAATAAAGTGAATGATTGAGTTTTTAGCAAAGCTCAATGATGATTTATCCAAATAACCAGTTGTGAGTTGACCATTTGTAATTTGAAATGTTACTTTGTCCCCCGATTTTTTTGTATTGTTAATACCGACTGGAATAATATATGAGAAAGTCTCATGACCTGTATATTCTTTATTCATTTCAATCGCATATTTTGTATCAGATGTTGTATTACATAGAATATTCGCAATCTCCCAACCCTTAATACGAACAAATGGCTCTGTTAACATGTAGGCGCCAGATAATGTGTCTTGTTGACAACCAATAATTGGACTTGAATCTTTTACACCAACTATTTGGTATTGAACATTTGCAATGCGTTTTACTTCATTTCTCGCCTGAATTGACTGTGCAAGATGTATATTCATCTCGTCTCCATCAAAATCGGCATTGTACGGCTTACACACTGACACGTTCATTCTAAAAGTATTAAGATCATCATTATCAATAACTTGAATTTTGTGTCCCATCATTGATGGTTTGTGCAAGGTTGGTTGACGATTAAAAAGAACATAATCACCATCGACACTATGACGTTCTACAATATCACCAAAGCTTAATCTAATTGCTTTTTTACGATATTTTAGGTCTATCTTTTGAATCTCTGGTTTGCCATCTCGGTAATTAATACGTAACACAAAGTTAGCACCGGGATAAATATCACGACCGTTCTTAACCAAACCTGTCAAAAATTTAATATTATAAGGTGTTACTTCTTCTGGAATTGTTAATTCCATTGCAATCTTTTTTGGAACCCCCACTTGATCAATATCAATATAAGGGTCAGACGTAATAACTGAACGTGCACTAAAGTCAACCCGTTTACCCATCAAATTGCTACGAACACGTCCAGCTTTTCCTTTAATACGTTCACTAATAGATTTAGTTGGTCTTCCACCTGTTTTAAATTCAGTTCTTGGAAGACTCATTGATTCATTATCAAAATATGTTGCAACATGATATTGAAGCAAACTAAATATATCTTGATTATAGGTTGATAACTCATTTTGAACTGTTTCTTTTTCCATTTGTTGTCGTACACGTTTGTTCAATGTAATAATATCTGAAATTTTAAGGGTTAATGCGTCTTCCATTGTGGCTGAAGACATAAAATCCATTTTAGCGGTTGGTCGAATAATAACGGGGGGAATGGGAAATCTTTCAATAATCATATCTTCAGGTCTTTGCATTTTTGGATTAAATCCAATCAAATAGCAATCAGTATCTGATATATTTCTTAAAATAGTGTAGCAATCACGAGGACTTAATGATTCCTTAATTTTTTTTGCAGCAAATTGAGATTCTTCTTGTCCTGGAGTTGTAATAATATCACGTTCAACCATAATTTTAATTGAACCACTATCTTTAACTTCACGTTTAATTTTTGGAACAGGTACACCACAATGTAAACAATAATTAATATTTTTTGTTAAAACTTTCAATTCTTTGAATCTGGCTTCCGCTTTCTTATTCAATACTTTTTTAAATTGTGTGTCTGATTTTTCTACTAAAAGATTTGAACATTTTAAACAGATACATTGTAAGATGTTTTTAAGATGATTTAAAAATCCAAAGTGAAAGACCGGCTCAGCTAATTCGGTGTGACCAAAATGCCCTGGACATTCAAGTGAGTTTTCACCACAAGTTGTACAAGGCAAATAAATATCACAAGTTCCCAAACGTAGATCTACTAAACCTCCCTTTTTTGGTTCATAATTTTCATAAGATTCTGCCAAATCAATTCCAAATGGATCATCCCTCACTGCTGAATATTGTTTGACATCTTTGTTTCGGTAAATACTAAATTCAATCTTTTCGATTCTTTTAACATCTTCGCTATAATATGTTGGATTAAAGGACATATATTGA
>Ga0255070_1000428_pt1 | contig 9351 bp, 18 predicted proteins | sample Colum_Miss_RepB__FD_188464 | JGI IMG/M metagenome (GOLD analysis project Ga0255070, IMG submission 188464) | Freshwater microbial communities from Columbia River, Oregon, United States - Colum_Miss_RepB_8h | ecosystem: Environmental > Aquatic > Freshwater > River | place: USA: Oregon | collected...
AACCTGAACGGCAGCGTATATAAACTTAAACAAGGAGAGGCGAACATTTGTTTGCCCGGTGGTTGCTTTTATACTCATAGGCATATATAATGGATATGTTAGATAAACCTAGAACTCTTTAAGGAGTAATAAAAATAGTGAAAATAGAAAGAAAGTCATTAGAAGAAATCTTTGAGCAGGACGTATTGAGCCTTGCTCGAGTGTTGAAGGCGGTGCAGCGAACCGATGATGTAATTCTGTCGGAACTACATCGAACTGAACAAATTAACCAGTCGGCTGTTTTTAAAAGCACATTACTGGAACTTCACCAAAAACTTTATGATCTGGAAAGTCTGGTGGTAAAAGTTCAAAGCGTTCTGCAAGTCCCAGAGTCTCTCCGTAAGGAAAGCGAGATATTTTAATAAAGCACACCTTGTTACACCCAGTTCGTAACATAGGTAAGAAGAAAACATAAATATACTAAACAGGGAGATAGACATGAAACAACTAACAGAGAGTTTTATAGACCAAACATTCAAGTCATTGTTTGCGGAACGAAACGCGAAATATGGTGAAGGTTGGTCGTGGCGAAAAGAGCACCAAGAAGAAAGCACATTTCTCGGCGAAATCTATAGAGGTCTGAGCGTCCTGTCGAAGTGGCAGAGTTTTCTTAAACGGTTACAGTGTCCACGAACAAGTGATCCCTGTCCTCGTCACCGAATACCTCGGTAAAGAAGTTTGTGCGAAACCTGAAGAACTCCGGGTGGAGACACGAGAACAAAAATTCAACAGGTTCTTGAAATGGGCGAATGAGCACCATTTTGAGCAATACACAACTGAGCAATTGACCGAGCAAAGCGGCTTCTCCTACCAAACCACCTTGAAGTATTTACAGGAGACCCCAACTTTCCGTAAACTCAAAAAGGGTTTGTGGGAAATCCGTGACGCAAAAGCAGACAGAGAAGCACAGAAGTAATTAAACATAAACAACTAAATAGAAAGGCAGACAATAAACAATGAAACTAAGAAAACAAAAGCGCACATTCGAGACAACCTCAACCCGAATCCATGAACTCCGTTCACAGATAGAGGCTGCGAAAACAGAACTTGCAGAGGAACTCGCATACTTGGAGCAATACAAGGTCGATGTTGAGGTAACTTCCCGTTGCATCAACGACGAACTCGGTGTCAAACCAATGTTCACATGGCAAGTAGACGCATTCGTATGACCAAGCCTTACCTAGTCCGTTGGGAAATGATCTACGAAGCAGACAACCACATAGACGCAATCACACAGGCATACGCAGAGATTTGCGACCTAGCGAAAGACCCTTCACAAGGTGCAAACTATGTGACTGTTATGTATGACGGCGACCATTCCATCAAGACATCCATGCAAATAGACGAAGCGTTAAACCTCGTTGGTGAGCATGAATAAACGCACGGTCGGTATCTTTTTAACTATCAAGGTGTTCTTGATGGCATTCTTTGGTGTCCCAATTCTTTTTGCGTTGTATCAAATACGCAAGTTGGCACGCAACAACCCCAAAGAGAAGCCGGCAAAACCTTTTTACGAATAAAATAAGATAAACTATTAACCTAGACGAGGAACTTAATGAACCCTGTTATTGAACTCATCGACAAATCAATCAAAACCATCTCGAGCCGTGAACTTGTTGCGTCCTCGGAGATGGTTGATCTACTTTTAGATCTCCGTATGTTGTGCGAACTGCAAACCCCAACAGCAGAACTTGCGATCGTCGGCGCAGAAATCTAATTCTGGGGAAGAACCCAGAACTTAACAATTATCTAGAACAATGTTGGTGCGTCGTCAAAGGCGTTACGCGATTCTGTGCATATTCTGTGGGCATACCCAAGCGGCATTGAAGGGCTTCGGGGTGAGCCAATATATTTCCCGTCCTTGTGTTCCACCCAACTTACTATTTTGACGGAATAAGAAGTGTTTACCGTGTCGAACTCGACATTACAAATAGAGCAGGAAACTTTCACAACCGGATCTTATCTGCTATTGGGAGTCCCGTGCCTTTACGATAAGACACGGGGCTTATGCGCCGCCACCAAACAAAAGTCGAACGTTCCCGGCAAAAAGTCGAACGTTCCCGGCAAAAAGTCGAGTCTTCCCGGCAAATCAACAGTCCAGTTTTGTAAAGTGTCAACGGGGCTGTCACAAAGAATCAAATTTTCACGGGGCTTTCAAGTTCTGGCGCGCAATCGACCGGATCTCGAACCTGGGCAACCGGTCGCGCCAATCTGAACGGCGGCGTATATAAACCGTATATCGGATCGTATATATGGATCTCAGATATATCGGATATGCGATATATCTTTAATGCCCCCGATAGTCGTAGCGCACACTCTGATACACCCATACCGTAATATAGTTAGTAATAAGTTAATCAATATAAACCAACTAGACATGGGAGATAAATAAATGACACAACCAACAATCACACTAGACGCAAATTTTGCGCAGGCAACTCGCAAGGTGGGCGATCGTGAGATCACTTACACTTGGCGCAGCCCGTCTCAAAATATTGAATTCGAAGGCGAGTTAGTCGGTGGGCAAGTCAGTTTGACTATCTCGCACGACTCAGGTCGCAAAGAGTTCAGGTCGTTCATCCAGTTCGCACACTACGACAATTCCGGCGGCTATATGTGTGTAAAGTTCACGATATTTGACACGGTGAACTACCCACACGGCACGGTCGCAACGCAACCGATCGCACGCTATAGCGCTAAGGCGTTAGGCGAGTTTGAGACTCGAGTCATTAACTACCTGACGCATGGAGTTCACGGCGGCAGTGAGTCAGTTCATCAGGCGTGGGCACGGGCAACCGAGATCGCAATGGGTGGCGATGGCACACTTCGTTATAGCGAAGCGATGTCAATGTAAGACACTCACTTAGGTGAGTCGCCTAGCCCGTTAGGGGTAGCCCGTCATAGGGCAACTAGGCACTAGCGCCACAATCGTGGCGTGATAACAACAACGAAAGGTAAAAAATGCTATTAGAAGATTCATTAAGCGAAGTATTGGCAGAGAATTATCATGGCGTCGGTGCGATCGGTATGGAGATCGTAGAATCGGTGATTGACGATCTGACTCACAACCGTTATGAAGACGATTGGATCGAAGCGATGGAGATCACTAGAGATGACTTATCGCGTGAGTTATTCAGTCTTGTGCGTGGGATTATTGAAGGCGGATATTTGAATTCAATGCGAACCCCCGATGGTTGGGTGGAGTTGCATCGGATTAAACTCGCAGATCACGACGAGTAATCCAAACTCTTAGGCGTTCAGTAGCCCGTCTGCCGTTCCGGCAGGCGGGCTATTTATGTTTATACCGTCAATAGTTCACGCCAGTAGCGTGCTTGGTCGTCAGCGTGCAAGCGTGCCCACGACATAAGCGTGCGTCTGAGTGTCGTTAGTTCATGCGTCTCGAGAGTCTTATCTAGGTGCTTATCGCATATTACGGGCGCAATAGCGTCTCGCAATAGTGCATAGGCTGGATTATCGGTATCTATCCGATCTAGCCGTGCCGATACCTTAACGGGCATAAGTGCTGCACTCTCATTGTCAAATAGATCGGGGTCGGAGTCTGCCAATGTATTAACAACTTCAGCGATCTGCAAATTATGAGATCGACGGCGGGGTCTGAGTGGTGAAGACATATTTGAAGGGTATCGCCAATCGACGCAAACCTGCCAACAGCCCCGTAAAGAATTTGTGAAGACATGAGTCCCGTAAGATGTTTTACATTCACGGGGCTCTCAACTGGCTCGACATTTTGACCGGCTCTCGACCGGCTCTCGACGCAGCCAGGCGCGACCAAGTTCCCCCAACCTGAACGGTGGCTTATATAAACTACAACGAGCCTGAGACAAAAGTGCCAATCTGTCTCACGACAGTTATCCACAGGCATAGGCAAGTTATCCACAGGTTGGGGGTAGGTTTGACGACCACAACACAATGAAAAAAAGTTTAGAAAAGAGGACACACTTTACAACACCCGTGCCGTAATATATATAGTAATAACAAATATAAATATACACACTAAAAATAGAGAGGTAAAAATGCTAGTAAATATAAAACCAAAATATCCAAACATAAGCATTGACTTATCAGACCAAGACGGTAATGCGTTCGCAATAATTGGCACTTGCACTCTTGCGTTAAAGCGAAACGGGCTGCGCGACCAAGTGAAACCTTTTATCGCAGAAGCGACATCTGGCGACTACGACAAAGTTCTTAGAACAGTTTTGGCGTGGTTCTCGGTTGAAATAAATGTAGAGGAAATAAACACAGCGACGAATTGCAATTACTGCGAAGAACTTCACGAAGATTGCGAGTGCGAGGGTTAATCACCTCGCGTAAGCAACCCCCCTTACACCTCGGGCGTGGCTCTTCAATGAGCATAGGGGACTAACCGAACAACCGTTCGGCGACAACAGACAACAAAGGAAAAATAATTATGAGCGAAATTAAAGAAGGTTCAAGGGTCAAATATCAAGACCGAAATGGCACGGTGGTAGCACTCGCGATATATCCATATTGTTATTTCAATGATGACCTAAATAAAAAAGGTAATGATGGAATGTATCTTGTTCAACTTGAAGATTTAACTCTAATCTAATAAAACAAACACAACAAGGAGAAGTAATGAAAACGGTTTGTCAAACAGTTACACAACACGAATGGAAATGCACTCAAGTTGCAGGACAATTCAAGTGCGCGAAATGCAACAAGAAAGCAATTTTTAATAGGTTCACCCAACAGAAGGAGATTAAGTAATGGAAACACAAACAGCAACAACAGTAGATGACTCAATCATTGGAGCAACAATCGTTGATATCCGACCAATGAGTAAAGAAGAAATGGACAAAGAGGGCTGGAGCAAAAACGAAATCCCTATGGTTCTCGTTCTCTCAAGTGGCACAATTCTTTATCCATCGCAAGACACAGAAGGCAACGATGCAGGAGCATTGTTCGGCGTTCTCGCAGACAGCACGGCGTTTGGTCTCTACTAAATGACAGACAAAACTGAATATATAGGCAAGCGCGTTAGGTTCTTGCGTTCATCAGATCCATACACCAAGTTGGTGTATGGTGATGAGGGCGTTGTAATGAGTGTTGATGACTTAGGCACGGTTCACGTCGCATGGGACAACGGCAGCACTCTGGGCATGATTACAGAGGAAGGCGACCGTTTTCAACTTGTTAGGGGAACTAAATGACGACCCTCGACCTACGAGAAAAGTGTGAAGAGTGTGCTGAACTCGTGGATTACTGCGAGTGCCGCCGATGCGAAAAGTGTGAAGAACTCACCTTAATTCGAGAGGCAAAGAAAAAATGCAAATGCGGTGGAAAGTTTTACTAAACGCGCCAGACTGAAAAACAAAGAAATCCCCAACTCGAAAACCGGGTTGGGGATTTTTTGTATCTAGCCCCGTTGTGGAAACAACGAAACGGGGCTCTCCGAAGATCCTCAATCCACGGGGCTTTTGACAAAGCCGGCTCAGATCCAGATCCAATCGACTCCCAGCGCCAGGGCTGATCGACTCCCCAAACTGAACGGTGGCGCATATAAATCTAAACGAGTTACCCACAAGCCTGTGGATAAACCTGTGGAAAAGATTTTCTAAAAAGACTGCACACTTTTGACCCTTCAGAGCGTAATAGATATGTAACAACAACCCGAACAATAGGAGTAATTATGAAAAAGCAGCACGAAGCAACCGTCACATTGACATACACCCAACTAATGCAACTGGGATACGCGTTATCAAATCGCATTGCGAAAGCAGTGACGACCACCCCATTCGAGGAACAGGACGACTACTTCCAATACCTCTTAGAGGAAATGATGAGCGCACACAGCCTCTTAGAAGCAGAGGCAGACCGTCTCGGTGGAGTTATTGAGGACGAAACCGTTACGGAGTTCGCAACCAACCTAGATCAAACAATTTCAGAAATCTTGAAGTAGAGGTTGTTTTCCCCCCACAAGTGGTATTAGACTACCTATCATAGATAGTTAGTCTGATATAAAGAAAGTAACCGTGTTACACCCCTCATATAGAGTGGTGGTTAAGAAGTTAGAAATATCCCATAGACATAAACATAGAAAGATAGGTAATAAAAATGATTACAAATACAGCAAAGCAAGTGTTGGAAATGCGAGAAGCATTGGCAGCAGCAGAACAAAATCTCGCGCAAGCAGAAGCAAGTTTCAAACTGGAACTCGCAAAGCAGGGCGTGGATTTCGCAGTCGTCAAGGGCGAGCGTCCGAACTACAGCGTGGAAGCGTTGAAGGATCTCGTGTCTGACAAAGTTTTCAAGACGGTTACAAAAGCAACCATTGACGGAAAGAAGTTCAAGTCGGCGGTTGAAGTTGGTGTCATCAAAGCAGATGTCGCAGACGCAGTAACCACGATCACTGCATACGAGCAAATCCGTGTTACCGAACTCAAGGGCGCAAAGTCTGAGAGCAAGGCAAACGTTGAAGCGCAAGTTGCGTAAGTAACCCTACAACACCCCCTACCTAAAGTGGGGGGTGTAAGTAACAAAACAACCAAATCACAAATCAACCAAACGAAGGGCAATAAAATGACAGAACAAAAACAAGAAGTCCGACAAGACTTACCACAATGTTGGAAAGATGTTGAGAATGCTCTCAACGCTGGCGTAGACCGATTGATCTTATTCGGACCTCCAGGCACCGGCAAAACTTTTGCAGGTCTCAACTACGGTGATACAACAGCAGGCGCATTCCGACTTATCTGCACAGAGGATATGTCCAACGCGCAAGTTGAAGGACACTACAAGATGAACGGCGAAGGCGGCTGGTCTTGGACAGACGGTAAAGCAGTATCAGCATGGAAGGGTGACGGTTTGCGTGGCGGTCGTCTCGTTATCGACGAGATTGACAAAGCAGGCGCAGATGTTTTCGCAACACTTCTCGCATTCACTGACTCACCAGAGTCGGCAAAATGGGAAAGCCCTGACAACCAACGGGTAATCACTCCGAAAGACGGTTTCAGTGTCGTGATGACCACGAACATTGAGACTATGGAAGAGTTGCCTGAAGCGTTGAAAGATCGTTTCCCTGTAGCAATCCGTATTGACCAACCTCACCCTGACGCACTCAAAAAGTTGTCGGCAGATTTGCGTGAGTATGCAGTTCGTATGGCAGACGCAGGCGAGCGCAGGATTTCATTGCGAACTTTCTACGCATTTGACCAACTCCGAAAGTCGTTGGGCGACAAAGAAAGTGCGCGACTGGTATTCGGTAAGCAAGCAGAAAGCGTCCTAGACGCAATCGCAATCAATAAGGTAGCAGTTTAAATAACCCCGTTACACCCCTCATCTAAAGTGGGGGGTGTAATCAAGTCGCCATAAGCAAGCGGCATAAACCAACTAAACATAGAAAGAGAAAATATGAAAACAGAAATTAGACCACTCCCCGAAATGTTGGGGCGTAAAGACAAAGACGCAGGCGCATGGCGAGTAGATACTTGTGCCCCTGTTCGAGGCAAACCATTTACCAATGTTGTGAGCAAGCATATGGTTGTTCCTATTGGTGACGAGCAAGTTGATCGTGTTATTCGTGCACACGAAATGGCTCACGCAAGGTTCTCGCCAGCAGATGATTTTCCAAAGTGGGTAGCACGAGGTATCGCAACAGAAACCGGTCTCACGGTCGTTGAGGAAGTTCGTGTGAACTTTCTCATTAAGAAAGCAGGATTCGATGTAGATCTACTTGCAGACGGAAGCGAGAAAGCGTCAGGCGTTCGCATTGCGGAGCAGGCAGATTGGACTCAGGCTGTTTATATTGCAGTTGGTTATTCAATTTGTGGCGGCGGCAAAGATTTCATCACTGGCGTAAGGCGTGTGAACCCAGCGTGGGCAAAAACATTGCGCGAAATTATTAAAGCAGTTGAGAAGGAGTTTGTCAAAGCATTCAAAACTGGCACTCTTGGTTCAACCGAAGTAGACCCTAGACACGGTCTTGCACCTTTTGGTTTCTCGCATACTGAGCGCATTGCAGAATGGGTAGATCGTCTCGCAAATCCACCAGTCGATGAGGACAAGCAAGATGAACAGAACAAGCAAGATGAACAGAACAAGCAAGGCGAGCCAAAGCCTGAGGACAAAGAAAAGAAAGACGGCGACAAAGGTGTCGGCGCAACCGATAAGCCTCAACCGAAAGCAGATCCAAAAAAAGTTCGTCCTGCGGAAGTAAGCAGAGGTGAGGGAGTTATCCCTAGTTGGGGCAAACTTATTGTCGGCAACCTTCCACTCACTCGCAAAGCGCACGGCGGTCTTGGTCGCAAGCGTGTCGCAAGCAACATGGGGCGCAACCCTCGCAGAATTGGCAACGCGCTTGCAGACCCTGAGAAGCGAGTGTTTGACCGATACAAAAAAGGTAACGGCGGTATTGTTTTGATTGACGGTTCAGGTTCAATGTCTTTAAACAATAAAGATATTCTTGACATCACCGAAGCGTCACCAGGTTGCACTGTTGCTGTTTATTCAGCAGATAGAACAAATGTTAAACCCAACCTTCTTGTCATTGCACAAAACGGAAAAATGATTGACAAACTTCCTGAACGAAACGGCGGCAACGGCGTAGACGGTGAAGCAATCCGTTGGGCAACAAAACAGCGCAAGCGATCATCGACCCCTATCGTTTGGATTACTGACGGTAAGGTTCACGGACTTGGCAACGGCGGTCAATGGGGTGGATACCACGACATCTTGGCAATGGACTGTATTAAAGAAGTTCTAAAACATAAAGTGTTTATGGCGCACGATGTCAAGCAGGGTCTTGCAGTTCTCAATCAATTAAAAGTCGGCAAGAAACCGACTCGTTGGTATCCGAGATGTTGGCAGGAAACATATCAGAAACTAAACGGAAAGCGTTTAGGGTAAAACCTAATCGATTCAGAATGACATATTGGTTGTATGTTATTCTGATTGCCAGAGGAAACGAAAGGGCTTCTCCTTTCACCTTTCGGCTTCTCCGCAGAGGGCGCACTCGCAAGGGTGCGTCCTGCTGTGTTTATCGGATCTCTTTCATCACTCCTGCGTCAACGTAACGAATAAAAGCGACACCGGCGGTCACGATTACCGCTTCGGTGAACGACAAAGTGTCTACACCTAGCGCAAGCGCAACACGATAAACAACGAACGACATACCGCCGACACCGAGCAACATACCGAACAATGCGACAATCGACTTGCCTAGTTTGCTGCTCACGGTTTTGCGTCCCAATTCTTGATCATAGAAATCATCTTCGTCTTCTCTAAACAATTCATTTAGATCGTTGTCAGAAATACTATGCGACCACTCAC
>Ga0255070_1000431_pt1 | contig 9308 bp, 7 predicted proteins | sample Colum_Miss_RepB__FD_188464 | JGI IMG/M metagenome (GOLD analysis project Ga0255070, IMG submission 188464) | Freshwater microbial communities from Columbia River, Oregon, United States - Colum_Miss_RepB_8h | ecosystem: Environmental > Aquatic > Freshwater > River | place: USA: Oregon | collected...
TGGAATTATGATGAATTGGATGATATAATTCGTTCATTTACAAAAGTATTAAACAATAAAATGCGAACCGAGTGTGTAAAAGGATGCATTGAAATGAGAAATGAAAATGCGTTTAATGATGATTATTTGGATAGCGACAGCGATTAAGGCTTATTTTTCCAGCAGTTTTCCAAAAATATCCAGGTCTTTACAGAGGTCGTCCATATCGATAGGCTCGTGCCTAGCAATGTACAAATATTCAACAAATATGAATTGTAATTGCTTGAACGCCTTTGAATCAGGGGTTTGAGAAAGTATTCCCAGAATTGGGTAATATGACATAATAAGCCCCCAAACATCGACCAACTGTGTAAATACGCTGTCAACATAGCGTTTAAAGTTTATAAACACGCCGTCAAACGCGGTAAAATTGAGCAACACGACCACGAGATATTCAACAATAAACTCGTCCGTTAAAGATTCGACCGTTGATTCAGTCTCCTTAATAACGTGGCCGAATAAGAATCGCACAATTTGGCAAATCATCTCGTAATGTCCGCGACCTTTGCCCGCATTCACATAATCTTTCACAAATGGCGCGAGCACTTCGGCGGTTGGCGTAAAGTCATCGCCGCCATTCTCTTGTATGAACCTGGGATATTTTATAGAAAACTCGTCCGAAAAAAGAATGATGGAGAATGGCGCATTAAATATGAGAGGCCGATTCCTCCACACATTCGGCAGATTATTTGTGAGAAACGGGATTTGGAGTCGAGCCCGCGGGTCGTATTCGGCGGACAGCCCCCAATCGATTAGTCGAAGTGTCGATGTATCCACCAAAATGTTTGTATCTTTCACGTCACCGTGATACACGTTTCTCCGGTTAAGTTCCACGATTCCGTTTCGCAATAATTTTACTAAACCACGATGGACAATGTGCAGCTTAGCAATATCAACGTCTTCGCGCAAAAAATCAGAGACACTGATTCCTCCATGGGGCATATTCAGCGCCACCATTTTTGAATGGTCGATGCCTTTTTTTTCTAAAACGGGACACTCGACGTTCAGCGGGGCGGTGGGGATACATAGCGTGACGTCTAGTACAAAGTATGCGCGATAATCTGGTATGGTTTCTATCCGTGCCTTTATTTTATTCAACTTCTCATATTCTCGGGTGCCGTCCACCTTCGACATCAATTTTGTAACCATATTGGGGGGAGTGTCAGCGTCGCAAGGCAATGCCGGGAAAAACACACATCCAGAGCTGCCGGAAGCGATTCTGGTTCCGCCCCGTTTCATCGCCTTTCGTCTAGAGTATTTGCGACTCTTCCGTCTAGATTTTTTCCGATTCATATATATTACGTCCATCAATTTTAGCCAATCTGAAATTATAGTAAAAAGATATACACACTTTTTACTATATAATAAAAATGGACCCTGTTCAAGAGCCTCTATCTGTTTTTACTGCGATTATCCCCGATGCGGAACCTTCTGCGGTTATTCCAGACACAGTTTCAACACCCAACCCAATTACCAATAACTGCGAGTCATGTGACGAGAAGATTCAATTGGCCGACGCAATTATTTGTAAATTGTGTGACAACATCGATGATGATAGCGATGACGACGAGCCATCGGACAAAAAGGAATCCCAGCATTTGTTTTGTAAGAAATGTACTCGCCGATGTTTTGTGTGTAATGTCCGCGGATGTACCGATTGTATAGAAGTTGTATGTTGTGATTGCGGTGAACGAATGTGCTCGGATTGTAGGAATGGAGATGATTTGTGCGGATGCTATGGTAATTGTTATAGCTGCGGCACCGAGGTAAATCGCGGTTCCGAAGGATGGCCATGTAATGATTGCGACAAATGGTACTGCGATGGATGCCGCCGCGGTGATAATCCGTGCCCAGAATGTGGACCTGGAGAGGACTCCGAAGAAGAAGAAGAGGATGAAGAAGAAGAAACACCTAAATAATTATTTTCTTGACTTTCGCTTTGATGTTTTCTTGCGATGTTTTCGTTGGGCTTTCTTAGAACGCCGGCCTCCATTCTTTGCGGGTAATCTAAATACCATGTTTGCGGTTTCTTCTACTCTGGCATCTTGTTCAGCTTTATGACGTTTCTTTTGATTATCAAGGTATTCTTCTACATATTTAATCTTGCCTTCTAAGTATTCATCTTTAGCAGCAGCATCATCGGCAGCATCATCATCTGCTGCATCATCGGCCGCAGTAGCAGCAGCAGCAAAGTCGTTTCTCAAATTTTGTCCATGTCCATCAAATGTACTAGGTTTTCTAGGTTCATCTAAAATAACAGTTGGAGGCGTATTATATGGTACAATAACAGTTGGTGGTGTAGACACATATGAACGTTTTCGACTTATTTGTGGAGTACTCATCACAATATATAAATATGCAAATATATTTACATGCTCTTATTTATTGACACATAAACTAATATTCATTTATACCAGTATATATATTTGATGATTCTAGTCATCTATTTTGACATATTCCGCAAAGAACTTGAAAAACGATTAACAGAACACAACATTCCATTTCAACTTGTAAAATACGCGGATTTAGAACATTACAACCCCACCGAGCCCATTAAAACAATAATAATTAGCGGGTCTAAACAGAGGATATTACGGACAAACGACTTCCCTCTATTGGAGACATACATGAAACAAGATGTCCATATCATTGGAATCTGTTTTGGATTCCAGTACTTGGCGTTCAAAACGGGCGGCAAAGTTGTTGAAGGACCATTATTTACAGGCCGACGGACTGTAAGGACAATTTGTGAAAGAACCACAACCGGCAAAACCAATACTGAACACCTCTATTTCAACCATCATGACCGAGTCTTGGATTTACCGGATGAATGGACAGTAGTCCAGCGCATTGACAGATTCATCAATATTGCCGCGACTAAAAAATGGATCGGGTTTCAGTTCCATCCGGAGAAAGATGACGCCGCGTTTAGGCATTATGTGTTGCCGTTTTTACACCTCTGCTCATTTTAAATGCTCTGTGGTCAATGCCCGATTGGGCATCTCCCGAGCACCTTTAGGTCGGCATCTTTGAATGAGCTTAGGTACTGTCACTAAGCCCACCTCCTCCCTAAGGGAGGAGGGAAGGCAACGGTCGGCCACCGTAGGTGGCCTTTGCGACTGATAAAAACACCTTTTATATCCAAGAAATCGCATCCCTTCGGGTAGCGATTTCAGGCTATATAATCGGCATTTTACCCTTGCGGGTGCAAAGATTTGAAAGTATAAGTACTATAATGTGATCTCTAATATATACGCATTGATAATGCACAAAAAATGTATATTATCGAAAGTCAAGGCAAAAGACATGCCAGAAGTAAGGAAAGAAGCAAGGAAAGAAGCCAGGACAGAAGCCAAGACAGTGGTTGCGACAAACGATATAGAAACTTGTTGCGAAACCAAGTGTCGTTGTCCCGTATGTTTTGAAGACAAAAAATTACAAAAATTATTACAAGAGACAACAACTAACAAAATAATATCAATCTGTGAGCATTATGTTTGCGAAGAATGTATTGGCAGAATCATAGATAACCGAGAAACATTGAACGGTTCGTGTCCTCTATGTAGGAAACCATTTACCCACTACGGTTGTAATAGTAATATAAAATCCATAGATGATTATGAATCGGACAATTTGCAATCGGACAATTCGCAAAATAATTTTAATAAAAACTATCAAAAAAATAGCATGATTCATTCAATGAAAGCTGGCAAACGTCGAAGAAAACAGCGCAAGACCCGACGTCAACAACGTAAAAAATAACCTGATAAAAAAATAACATTGTGTTATTTTGTTATGAATCAGAGGGCTTTATAGGTTGCCATCTACAAGAACCTTTAAATAAACACACTCTTCACAGGTCCCATCATTCCATCCTCTCCGAACTCGCGGTAATGGACGTGGCTCTCAAGCTTTCGACCACTCGGCACAATATAACTGGTACCCTTGTTGAAAACCAGTGTCGCCATACCTTGGTCATTGGCAACCACGACACCACTATTCTCAAATTGGTCGTAGGCGGCTCTAACTAGAGGGACAGAATCATTACCTTCGGTAGCACCATCAGCACCCACTTTGGTCTCAGGTTCCGCGGCCCAGTAAGCAACCTTGGCCCCAGGCATTACCTTCACATCCACCGTAGTATCTCCCATATTCTTCTTCAAAGGCACAACAGCTCCCGGCAACACGGAATTGCCTAAAAAGGGCAACCATGTATCCCGCTGGACCGCAAGAGCAACGGCACTGACCGCGACAACAACATAGATGACGCGATCCAACGGCAAACGCCTCTTGAAAACGCCAGATAAAAAACGGTTCAACATCTCGACCAAGTTGTAGCCGAATGTGTGGAATCCCCAATTGAGCGCACCGACCAAAACAATGGCTATAAGAACCATATGAAAGACGAGAGCAGAATACATTTATATAGTACGGAGAGATGATTATTTTTATTTACATCATTAAAGGTTAGTAAACTTGTTGAACGGCGCGTTTTACACCATTTCATTACTCATAACTGCTCTCCTACCCGAAGGGAGGGAGTGGCACTGACGTGCCTGCCTTTGTGAATGAGAAAAGGTGTAAATCTCTAGTGGAAGCGGTACCAGTGCGGATTTAAACCGTCGAAGAATTGAAATGGGACTTTGTCCATCAATTCTTCTAGGTTCGGTACAGATGATTATTTCAAAGGGACGCAAAGCGTCCCATTTTACACCTTTTCGCCCGCAAGGGTAAAGTGCGCAAAGGGGGTCCCATTTTTCACTCATTTATGCCCTCCCTTCGGGAGGGGGCATATTGAATGAGAAAAGGTGTAAATCATCATCTGTATAAATCTTCACCGGTATAATAATATTATATAATATTATTATATAATATTTGATATGTTCGCTACTGAACAAGCTAAAGCCAACAAAATATACTCAGCTGCTAAATCTGGTACTTTACAAGAATTAAACGACGCAATAAAAAGTATAATATTATCTCCAAAAAAAACAACAATATTAAATATGACTTTTATGGATAATGGAGAATTGATTACACCCCTTTATATTGCATCTAAGAATGGCCATTATCTAGCAGTGGAACTTCTCCTCAATAACAAAGCAGATGTGAATAAGGCGCATACTGATCATGGAGCAACACCTCTATATGAAGCATCTGTGGAGGGCCATCTTCAAGTAGTAAATGCTCTCCTTAAACATGGCGCAGATGTGAATAAGGCGACAACTGCTGCTGGAGCAACACCTCTATTTATAGCATCTAAGAAAGGCCATCTTCCAGTAGTAAATGCTCTCATTAACCATGACGCAGCTGTGGATAAGGCGTGTACTGATACTGGAGCAACGCCTCTCTATGTTGCATCTCAGGAGGGCCATCATCTAGTAGTGGAACTTCTCCTCCAGCACGGAGCAGATGTGAATAAGGCGCGTACTGATTTTGGAGTAACACCTCTATATGTAGCATCTGTGGAGGGCAATCTTCAAGTAGTAAATGCTCTCCTTAAACATGGCGCAGATCCGGATTTAGCAACAATCCGTCATGAAACACCCCTAATAGCAGCATCGCAGACTGGCAATCTTCCAGTAGTAAATGCTCTCCTTAAACGCGAAGCAGATGTGAATAATCAAACAACCCGTCATGAAACACCCCTCTATTTGGCATCCTCTAATGGCCATCTTCAAGTAGTGGAGGTTCTCCTTGAACGCGGAGCAGATCCGGATTTAGCAACAATCCATCATGAAACACCCCTAATAGCAGCATCGCAGACTGGCAATCTTCTAGTAGTAAATGCTCTCCTTAAACGCGAAGCAGCTGTGAATCGGATAACAACTTCTGGAAAAACAGCCTTATTTGTGGCAGTGCGGACTGGCAATCTTCCAGTAGTAAATGCTCTCCTCGAGCACCGAGCAAATGTGAATCAGATGATATCTTTTGAAGAAACAGCAAAGATGGAGGCAGAACAAATTAATGAATTGGAAAAGAAAGAGCAAGTATTACGTTTATTAGGATACTATGATAACCCAACTAAAACAAATTCCGCAATGATGGGGTTGCATGTGTTAGGTGAAGACGGACTTGGTGTCGGACATCATTTGGAGGCAAAAAATGCTGCGTTGTTATTAGATTTTATTGGAACTGATGAAAACTTAACAGAATATGCTAAAAGTCTTAATGATACGCCGCCAAAATTTAAAATTGATGATAGTGTGACAATCAAAAACCCACAAAAATATCTAAATGTTTATAAACAATACCCTCCTAGTTATGATGTCAGTGAAGTGCTGGCGGGAAGAAAAAAACCTGATAAGGTTAGTGGTGTTATTATTGGGGTTGATAACAACAATTATACCGTCCAATTATCTTCTAATCGTCACAAAGAAATAGTCGTTCCTGAAGAAGATATACAACTTAGAGTAGATGGTGGTGGAAAAAGAAAAACAAGAAAAACAAGGAAAACAAGAAATCCAATGAAACCAAGAAAATCTAACAAAAGAAAAAGAAAATAAACAATTTATAAATATAATAATTTTTTATTGCCAATTCTTGAATATAACAAAGACAATTTATCAATTATAAAGTACAGTTGCCAAATTACATTCTAAACGCCAATCCAAATGATGCTAGGGAAATACCTTAATTGGTAGCATTGTTCACAGAGCATTTGAACGTAAAATGTCAGCTATTTGAGTTGGTATCTTTGACATATATATGTTATTTATGTCAAAAATATATAAAATATCTTTAATACGACTATTACTTCATTCTAAGCACCGAAGGTGCGACTATTACTTCGTTCCAAGCTCCCCACCCTCAGGGAAGGGGCTTGAAACAACGTGACGCGTTCCGAAAAGCACCGAAGGTGCGACCACTACTTTGTTTGAAGCACCGAAGGTGCGACTATCAGCCCCTATGGGGCTTGCGTCACGTCTACGACGTGACGCGGTCACTTTGTTTGAAAGAAGCTTGTAATCGGTCGCAGTCCCGCCTTATCATTATTGATTTGCGTCAAGTATTTATCAAACAACATTGTCTTCGCCTTATCACTACAATACTTCTCCTTCTTCTTCGCAAAGACTTCGATATCTGGGTATTCTAGCGCCAGTGCCGCCAGTTCCGCGCGATGTTTCTTCACAGCGCTCATCTTATCTTGGTATTTCCAGATTTCTTCCAGCGCCAACCCTAAGAATTGGCACAATGGTTTCATCAACTGGTTGCTCACATAGAATCCAAAATCCAGCTTCAACTTTTTCTCCAAGATGAACTCCGGCGTCTCTATCTTCTCCCCTTGGAGCGCCTTCTTATTCGCCGTGACCACATGTAGGAACTTCATTCGGTCTCCCGCCTTCGGCATATTCCCCGGGTCTCGCTGTCCAATGCGGTCCGCCAACACTCGGTGAGCTATCTGCTGCGGATTCTTGTAATAACTGCGCAGCGACTTGGTTATAGCCAGTTTGTCCATCGGCACGCGTCCCGCAATCAAATTGGCTAAACTATCGTCCAAGAATCCGATGGCATCGCGGACACTGCCCCCTTTCATGATGATATTGATGATTTGCCCATATGTGTCTTTCAAATAGTCGCATGAATCGCGGCGTTTTAGCGACAGCCCCATGTATTTCAACTTTCCCTTATTGGGGTCTTCTTCATAGAGGATACCCACATATCTCTTTTTGGACAACAGCGCAAACGGCATCAGCGTCTTCTCATAAGCCAGGTTCATCGGCGGTTTCAAATACTTGGTCGCATAATCCGCCGCGTGCTGCGCCAGCTCAATCGTTATCTCGAGCGCATCTTTGCCCACGATTTTGGCGCCCGTGTCTTTGTCCGTCAAGTTGAACACGAAGAACACCGAGTCCGTATTGTGGACAATGAGCGACCCGATTCCCGCCGCGAAATGGTGGTTCTCCGTCGTCAAATCGTAGACGTATCCGTGATAGGGCGGAAGCGTCTCAATTTCGCGAATCGTGTGTGGCTCGGGGAACGGCGTCTTGCTATACGTTAGCGTGAATGACATCGTCCGCGTCCCTGTCATCTTGTGTTTCACATAGTATCCGCGCTGTTTCAAGAACAAATACACGTATGCCGCTTCCAGGCAATTGCTCACAATGATAGTGTTGACTTCCTCCATGAAATCGTCGATGTATTTCAGTGCCGACTTGTATACGCTGTTTTTCGCATATTCACATGTCTCAAAATCAATATCGTGATGTAGCAACTCGGTCCACAGATTCACATTGGTCGGTGACACTTCTTCGCCCGACTTCAGAAGAAGCGAATGGTCGTCGGTGACATCCACCCATCCCGACGGAGTCTGGACTCGCACCATCTTCTTGTGCGGCGCAAGTATGTGGCGAATCACGCGTTTCAGCGGCGTCCATCCTGTTTCGGTCCACGTTTCTACGCCGTCCTCGATTTCACACACTTCTTTGGTCTGGCGCCCTGGGTCCTCGCATTTGCGCCAAACGGGTCCACGAACATACTTGTTGCCATCGGTCCAATGTCCCGATTCCAATTCCACGCCGTACATTCCGCCTAAATCCGCAATTTGAAGCACGGTTAGGATTTTACCGCGCGTCCGCACATAGACGGGCGTATATGTCGCCACCGAATCGCCATAGACATATTCCGCATTGGTCATCACCACACCGTGATTCGCGGTTTGGCACAATCGGTTCGCATAGATTTCCTCAATGATTCGGCGGGCATAGGTGATCATCATGCGGCCACTCGCGGTCGTGGACGCGGCGACGTCTTTCTCGTAGAATGTAGAGGTTCTCGCACCGCATTGACCATAGAGGGAATTGGCCGTCACCTTATACGCCTGCTGGCGTTTGTCCATAATATTCGCCATAAATGGGTCGCTCTCTTTATACAGCTTCTCCTTCTTTCGCGTATCGGACCGCGCTTTCAACAACTCCATCAAAATCGATGGCATTACGGATTTTTCGTCGCCGGGCAGCTGCGCCCAGCAAACCACGCGCTTGCCGACTTTGGTTTTCACGGCTTTCGCCGCGGGTCGCGCCGGATTGCGACGCCATTCGAACGTGTCAAACTCCACTTCGACATATTGGTATTGCGAGAGCCCATAATAGATGTAGTTGCCACGCGCATCTTTCTCGCCCTCGTCTTTCACGAGCCGACCATCCAAGTCGTATTCCTTCGCCCAGACTTTGCTGCTGTGGCAATAATTCTGACTAATCATAGAGGAAGGATACAACGACGAATAATCCACACATGCGACGGGTTCATCAATATAAATCTTGGTTTTC
>Ga0255070_1000443_pt1 | contig 9169 bp, 6 predicted proteins | sample Colum_Miss_RepB__FD_188464 | JGI IMG/M metagenome (GOLD analysis project Ga0255070, IMG submission 188464) | Freshwater microbial communities from Columbia River, Oregon, United States - Colum_Miss_RepB_8h | ecosystem: Environmental > Aquatic > Freshwater > River | place: USA: Oregon | collected...
ACCTTATGGGAATAACTATCCTACTAATTATACCTTTTCATCTAATAAAGGTGTTTTATGTGCTTCGGATGGCACATTCTTAGAGAATTGGTATTCATCTTGTCCTAGTGGCACTCCTTTAGGAGCAGTAGATTTAATAACTTTTATGACTTATCAAAACATAAGAAACCTAAATAAAAACGTGGCAACTGTTGAATGTGATTTAGGAGAACATATAAGTAATACAGGATTTGTCTATTTGGATAAGGTATTTACTACAACGGACACAGTTACAGGCAATTTATCTTATACTGGCAAAAAGTTTATTATGAATAGAGTAAGCCAAAATTCTTATCTAAATGAATTAAACTCAGTTCAATTAATTGAGGTTAGTGTTGCTGAAATAGAGGCATTTATCATTCCAAATTACATAACCGATGCAGGTCAACTTGGACCATTCTGGTTAGCACAATTTAATATTAATATAGTTTAACTTTGCAATATGCCAGATAAAGTACAGGGTAAAAATATAATTCTATATAAAGTAGTTGGAGGGGTAAATACTGCCTTTGCTTGTTCTACTAATTGCAGCTTTAATGTTCAAATTGACCAAAAGGATGTAACAAGCCAGACATCTGCTTGGTTTAGAGAATATAAAATTGACATATCTTCTTGGTCCGTTACTTGTGAAGGTATTGTTACTTTAACAGGATATTCATATTCTGATATGTTAAATAATCAATTGACAAGAACACCTATTGCAATTAAATTCTCAATAGATAATGGGTCAAGTACCACAATAATAAGTGGTAATGCTAATATAACTTCACTATCAATTAATGCTCCTTATAAAGATATAGCCACATATTCAATTTCTTTGCAAGGAATTGGTGCTTATACATTAACTTAGTAATAATGGCAACTAAAGTACAAGGCAAAGATGTTATTTTATACAAGATTGACACTTCGGTAATACCTGTGTCTGAAACTCCTTTTGCCTGTTCTACCAATTGTACTTTTAATGTTCAAGTTGAACAAAAAGAGGTATCTAGTACAACAGATGCTTTCTTTAGAGAATACCTAAATGACCTTTCTATTTGGAATGCTAGTTGTGAAGGAATAGTAACTCTTTCTGGGTTTTCGTATCAACAAATGGCTCAAGTTATTTTAGACAGAACTTTGTTTCTTATAAGGTTTGCTATTGATAATGGAATTGGTGGTTATAAGTACATTAGTGGATATTGTTTTATAACAAATTATAGCATAAGTGGTAACTATAAAGAAATAGGAACTTATAGTGTTTCATTACAAGGCACAGGAAAGTATTACACAGATGCAACTCCTACAACAACAAGTACTACTACCAGTACAACAACAAGTACAACTACTTCTACAACTACAAGCACAACAAGTACAAGTACTACTACTTCAACAACAACATCTACTACTACAACTACAACGCAACCTCCAGTATGGTATGCTTTGTTTAATTGTGCTACTGGTGTAACAGTTACTTCTACTAACTATCCTAATGGTTCTTTCTCAATAAATGAACGAGTAACTGCAATAGGACAAACCTTTAGAATTGATAGTATTTATTATACTAATCCTAGTGGCTTACAATTATCAATAACAACGACAGGATTAACTGGGTGTCCAGCTACAACAACTACAACAACAACTTCTACTACTTTGGCTTTAGTAGATTTCTCATTGACTTATACTTGTTCTGGTGGAACGGCTTTTTTAACATCTAACGCTTATACAGGAGGTGCAGGAACTTATGAATATACGGATGCAGTATTCTCCACTCAATCAGCAGCATTATCAGCAACGGCTTGGACTGCTGGTACTTCTAAAATTTATTATAATCAAGATGACACTATCCATTGGGTAGCCATAAGAGATGCAGCAAACCCTACAAATAGAAGGGCACGTTCTGTTACTCCAGCTTGTGCTACTACGACTACTACGAGTACTACGACTGTGCCTCCAGTATGGTATAATCTTTTTAATTGTGGAACAGGTGCTAATGTTACCTCTGCTCAATATCCTAATGGAACTTTTAATATCAATGATAGAGTTACGGCTATTGGTCAAACTTTTAGGATTGATTCAATATATTATTCAGACCCAAGTGGTTTGCAATTATCAATTACTGCAACTGGCTTTACAGGATGTCCTGCTACTACTACAACGACTACAACGACAACTTTAGCACCTTTATCTTTTAATATAAGTTATACTTGTAGTGGAACTAATGCAGTAGTAACGATTAACTCTTTCTCTGGTGGAAGTGGAGGTTATTCTTATGGCAATACTGTGTTTAACTATTTTACCGATGCTATTGCAAATACTGCTTATACTGCTGGAACATCTAATACATATGCACCAGCTTCATTTGCAGTATCAGGTCAATTATGGGCAGTAATAAAAGATAGTAACGGAAACAAATTAGCTTTATCGGTTACTCCTACTTGTACGACAACAACAACTACAACTACTACAACTACTACGGCTGCACCAACTTGCACATCTTGGACTGTATCTAATTATAATGGATTTGGATTAGGAGATACTGTTAACTATATAGATTGTGCAGGTAATTCTCAATCTACACCTATATCCGATGGCAATCAATTTGATATTTGCGTATTAAATACAGGAACACCTACTCCTTATATGGATTTTGGATATGGTACAGTTATTAGCAACGGAGTTCCTTGTCCTTAAAAATAAAAACCAAAACCGATGACAATAAGATTCGTATGTGCTCAACCAGCAACGCTTTACTATGCTTGGCAAGTAGAGGTAATGATTAACAACTTTAGTGCAATGGGAATCAATCCTAACAACATAGACATAGTATGTTGGCGAGATGGTTCTATCCCTATTGAATGGTCTAAACTAGCAAACAATTACGCAGCTAGATTCTTTTTTTACGATGATACCAGAGAGAATAAAAACTATGTTTCATCTATTAGACCAAACATCCTAAAGCAACATTTTAAGAAATTCCCTGAGTTAGAACAAGATGCTATCTTCTATCACGATTGCGACATAGTATTTACTAAACCAATTGAATGGTATAAATTTTTATATGATGACAAATGGTATGGCTCAGATACTAGATTCTATATAGGCTATGAGTACATAATGAGCAAAGGCGAACAAGTCTTAGATGCTATGTGTGATATAGTAGGAATAGACAAAGAAATTATCAAAGAGAATGAACGCAATTCAATAGGTGCTCAATATCTAATGAAAGGAATAGGTTGGAAATTTTGGGATGATGTAGAAAGGGATTGCGAGAGGCTTTATAAAGAGATAAGCGAATTAAGTGCAAATATAAAAGCAGACAACCCAGTTTATCACGAATTACAAATATGGTGTGCAGATATGTGGGCAGTATTATGGGGAGGTTGGAAGATGGGTAAGAAAACAATTTGCCATCCAGATTTAGAGTTTGCTTGGGCAACATCAAGGATTGAGTCTTGGGATAAATTAAACATCTATCATAACGCAGGAGCAATTGATGCTATTAGTGGGTTATTCTTTAAGTCTAATTACATTAATAAGTTGCCTTATGGGGAAACCATAAACATAAATAAAGAGTTTGCTAGTTCTAAATATTGGGAATTAATACAACAAACAAAAACAGTCCTATGAGAATAATATCAGCTAAATATGGTGGAATAGATTGTACGGAAATTATTAGTGCTAAAGTAAAGTCTGATAAACTAATGCTGAGAGTAAATAACGATATTATAGGAGACCCTAATGTCGGACAAGTAAAGCATTTAGAATTGAGTTGGCAAGATAAAGATTTGGTCCATTTACAAACCTATAAGGAAGGAAGTTTAATATCCATCCCAAAGACTGGCAATAAGCGTTTAGGCATCTTCTATTCTAACAATAACCAACATACTATTTGGAATGCCATTTATAAGTCATTAGACACTATAAAAATCGCATCTGAAGGCAAAGCCGATATAATCACTTGCCTTTGGGAAGAAATGCCTTTAAATCCGTTCCTAAGCGTTTTTAGTTGGTATAAGTCTCAAAGCCACCTTAACCAATTATTACAAATAATGCAATGCTTGTTTATGGCTAGGGAAATGGGAGAATACGAATATGTATCTTTTTTAGAACACGATGTAATGTACCCAGAGGGTTATTTTGATTATCCAGACTTTAAAAAAGGAGAGGTTATAACTAATATGCACTATGGAGGAATCAATAAGGAAGGTTGGCAACATAGACACCAAAACGATGAGCCTTTCCACCAGATGACTATGAGACTAGATGATGCAATTGAGCATTGTTTAAATATCTTGCCTAATGCCTTAAAGGTTAATTGTGGCAATATTGAAACCGATAAACTTAAACGAACTCAATGGGTATGTAAGAATGAGGCTATACATATTAATCACGGCAATCACTTTACATCTCATAATTCTATCTATTCTAAAGACAATACTTATCAAACTCATCCTTATTGGGGTGAAGCTATTGAATATAAGGAATTGTTTAATAATTAGTAAATTTGTAAAAATAGAAAAATAATGTCTTGTAATCCTTCTAATGCTGATTTCAGACCAGCGAATTATAATATTCAGATATGGCAGAATAATACTTGGAGCCAAATATTCCAATTAACTGCTAATACTGTGCCAATTGATTTAACAGGTGCGAATGTAGAAATTCAAGTCCGTAAGAGACCAAACTCAGCAGATGCAGTTATGACATTGACTTTGGCTGATGGTATAACTCTTGGAGGTGTAGATGATAACCAAATTACAATTAATTACGATGTGAATATAGATGCTGGTTCTTATGTTTATGATATGACTATTCAATTTCCAAATGATAATATCAAGACATATATTTGGGGTAATTTTATTGTTTATCAAGATATAACACAAATCTAATGAGTACAGAAATAATAGTAAACAACGATATAATTGAGATTAATGTAACTGAAGAACCAATAATAATTGAAGCACCTTCAGGAGCATATCCTTTGCCTACTGGTGTTTATTCTGTATATGGTAGAACAGGAAACGTAGTTGCTCAAGAGGGAGATTATACATTAACTCTTTTGGGTGATGTAGCAATTGTTACTCCTAGTACTGGTCAAGTTCTTAGATACAACGGAACTGCTTGGGTTAACTCAACAGAGAGTTATGTAGGAACTGTTACAAGTGTAGCTGCAAGTGTTCCAACAGGATTAACAATAGCTGGTTCTCCAATAACTACTTCAGGAACTTTAGCTTTTGGATTACAAACAGGTTATTCAATACCTACTACTGCAAGTCAAACAACTTGGGATACTGCATATAATAGAAGTTTAACATCTGCTGCCGTAACAGGAACAACGACTAAGACTTTGACATTAAATCAGCAAAGTGGTGGAACTATTACTGCTAGTTGGACTGATGACAATACAGATGCAGTAACATCAGTATTTGGTAGAACAGGAGCAGTTATTGCTCAATCAGGAGATTATTCTACTACTCAAGTTACTGAAGGCACAAACCTTTACTATACAGATGTTAGAGCAAGAGCCTCTAATTCATTTGTAGCTGGTTCTGGTGCATATAATTCAACAACAGGGGTTATCACAATTCCTACAAATAACAATCAAATAACTAATGGTGCTGCATATATAACCTTAACAAGTTTAAGTGCATCTGCTCCATTAAGTTATTCTAATACTACTGGTGCTTTTAGTATCTCACAAGCGAACACATCAACCGATGGTTATTTGAGTTCATTTGATTGGAATACTTTTAATAACAAACAAATAGCTTTAACATTAGGAAACCTTACAAGTTCTGATATAACTGTAACAGGTGGTACTGGTGCAGTAGTAGGTGCAGGTGCTACAATGACCTTAGCTACTGTTAATACTAATGTAGGTGCTTATGGTACTTCTACTTCAGTTCCAACAATAACAGTTAATGGGAAAGGATTAGTAACTGCTGCAAGTCAAACTGCAATACCAACTGCATCAAGTTCTGTAACAGGATTATTGACTTCTGCAAATTGGTCAACTTTTAATGATAAGCAAAACCAATTAAACGGAACAGGCTTTGTTAAAGCTAGTGGCACAACCATTATTTACGATAACTCTACTTACTTAACAACTATTGAAGGCATTGCTGCTGGAGGGGAATTAAGTGGAACTTATGCAAGTCCATCTTTGGTTAATTCGGCAGTAACAAGTAAAGTTCTAACTGGTGTTAATGTAACTGGTGGCTCTATTTCTGCTACTGATTCAATATTAACTGCTTTTGGCAAGGTTCAAAATCAAATCAACGGATTAATTGGTGGTTCAATATATAAAGGAACTTGGAATGCTAGTACTAATACTCCTACTTTAGCGAGTGGAGTAGGAACTGCTGGTAATTACTATATCGTATCTGTTGCAGGTACAACTAACTTAGATGGCATTACCGATTGGCAAGTGGGAGATTGGGCAATATTTCAAGGAAGTGTTTGGCAAAAGGTAGATAATACCGATGCAGTAGTTTCAGTTAATGGATTTACAGGAGCAGTTAGTTTAACTACTTCTAACATTAATGAAGGAACTAATCTTTATTATACTGATGCTAGAGCAAGATTAAGTGTATCAGGTAGTACAGGCATAAGTTATAACTCTACAAGTGGTGTTATAACAAACTCTGCACCAGACCAAACTGTTACCTTAACAGGAGCAGGAACTACATCAATTAGTGGTACTTATCCTTCTTTCACAATAACAAGTAACGATACTTACAACGGAACAGTAACTTCAATAGGAATTACTGAATCTGTTGCTGCACTTTCTATTACAGGAAGTCCAGTTACTACAAGTGGCAATATCAATATCGGATTTGCAGGTTCTCCTACTCAGTACGTTGCAGGTGATGGTTCATTAGTAACCTTCCCTACTATTATAACTCAAGCACAAAATTTAGTTGCTGAGGTTTACAATAATACTGGTGCTACTTTAACAAAAGGTACAATAGTTTATATAAATGGTGGTCAAGGCAACTTACCAACTGTTACTAAAGCAATAGCTACTTCAGACCCTACATCAGCTCAAACTTTTGGCTTTATTAATGTTGATTTAACAAATAATAATAATGGATATGTAACTATAATAGGCAGACTTGAGAATATGGACACTCAAGCCTTTGCTAATGGTACTCAGTTGTACTTAAGTGGAACTACTGCTGGAACTTATACTTCTACTAAGCCACAAGCACCTATTCATTTAGTGTATGTAGGTATAGTAGTTCGTTCGCATCCAACTCAAGGGGTATTAGAAGTTAAGATACAGAACGGAGTAGAAATGGATGAGATTCACGATGTTCAAATTACAAGTATTGCTAATGGCAATATCTTACAATATAGTTCTGCTGATAGTTTATGGCATAATGTAGCTGGTACTACTACCAACATTGCAGAGGGTACTAACTTATACTACACAGATACAAGAGCAAGAGCATCTATTAGCACAACTGCTACTGGTTTAACTTATACAAGTGGAACTGGGGTTCTTAGCTTAACTGCTGGTTATGTTATCCCTACAACTACAAGTGCTACTGAATGGGATACTGCTTACACAAATAGAATTACAAGTGCAACAAGTCCTTTAAGTATTGCTGCTAATGTTATCTCAATAGCACAAGCAACTACTTCTACAAGTGGTTTCTTGTCAAGTACAGATTGGAACACATTTAATGGCAAACAAAGTACATTAACTTTTAGTTCTCCTTTAGTAAATACGGCTGGTACTGTTTCTATTCCTGCTGCTACAACTTCAGTAAATGGTTATCTAACTTCAACTGATTGGACTACATTTAACAATAAGCAATCGGCATTAACCAACCCAGTAACAGGAACAGGTACTACAAACTACGTTTCTAAATGGACAGGCACATCAACCATAGGCAATAGCTTAATATTTGATAATGGAACTAATGTTGGAATAAATACTGCTAGTCCTGTTTCAACTAATTTAGTTGGTTCACAAACTATTGTTAAATCATACAATTCAGATACTCCAACAAGTACAACTGCTCAAACATATTATACAAATCAAAGTAACTTATATCTATTTGGTAGAAATGCTGGTTTAAGTATTATATCTAATAGTACAAGTGAAGAGGGTACTATTTTCTTTGGTAATGCTTCAACTGTTGCTTATGCTTCTATTAGTACAGGTTCAGGCACATCATCAGTAGGTGGTGATATGTATTTTAAAGTAGGTAGCAATACTGAAAGAATGAGAATAACCTCAGCAGGTAATGTAGGTATTGGTATTACATCAGGAACAGGTAAATTTTTTGTAAAACAAACAACTGCTAATTTTTATGATGGAATAAATTGTTATACTTCTGCAAATGATTCTTTTACAGGGATTGCACATACAGGAAGTTTAGGGTCTGTATTTTCATCTTATAATTATACTGCAGGTGCATATACACCATTAGCATTTTTTACAAGTGATTTAGAAAGAATGCGTATTACAAGTGGGGGTAAAGTGATGGTTAATACAACTGATAGTGGAGTTAATGCTTTATTATATGCATCTGCAAGCTCATCAGAACCTTATCCATTAGGCTCTAAAGCTACAACATCTTCACAAGGGTTAGTTGGATTTTTTGATTCAGCAAATGCACTTCAGGGTTCAATATCAATATCAGGTTCTACTGTTTCTTATAATTCATTTATGGGAAGTCACTGGTCACAATTATCTGATAATAGGTACTATTTTAGAAGCTATTGATGAATTATGTGAATGGGATAATATAACAGATGAAAGACTTCCAAAAGTAAAAATTAGTGATATTGTAGAATCAAAAAATGTATATGGAGTATTTTCAAATTGGGATAATACAGATGATTATAACGATATGTATGTAGCAGCTGTTGGTGCAGGGTTTATTAGAGTAAATTCAAATGAAATAGTATCTATGGGGGATTTATTACAAAGCAATGGAGATGGAACTGCTAAGATACAATCAGATGATATTATGCGTTCATCAACTATTGCTAAAGTAACATCAACTCAAAAGATTAATACTTATGAAGATGGAAGTTATTTAATAGCAGCAACATTACATTGTGGATAAACCCAAATAAAAGAATAAAAAATGTCATTAAACACAATTTTGGCTACTGCGCCACTGACCACTAC
>Ga0255070_1000449_pt1 | contig 9130 bp, 8 predicted proteins | sample Colum_Miss_RepB__FD_188464 | JGI IMG/M metagenome (GOLD analysis project Ga0255070, IMG submission 188464) | Freshwater microbial communities from Columbia River, Oregon, United States - Colum_Miss_RepB_8h | ecosystem: Environmental > Aquatic > Freshwater > River | place: USA: Oregon | collected...
AGTACTTCTGTATCAGTTAAAGCTTTAGTATATACATTTGATGAATATGCGGTTATAGGATAATTAATATAAGTCTGCGTACCTCCACCATATACGCCTGCGTAAGAAAATATTAAATTAAATGGATTTGGCATATAATTTGGCCAACTCCCACCAGTAGTAGAACTAGAATTTAAAAATGAACCATTTACAAAAAATCTACATCCTGTTCCAGAAATGTGAACCAATGTAAACATTGTTGGTGTATTTGTAGTCCATGTATATGGACCTATCACTACTGATGCTGTATCAGATCTAAAAAATCCATATACACCTACGTTTCCAGTTGAAACGGATATTGCATATATTCCCAATCCCCCATAATATGCATATCCATATAAGATGCCTTCTTTATTAGTTCCTGATACTACCGGATAACTGTTTAAACTACACCACATACTAACAGTCCAACTATTAGTTGGTGTTATAGTAGTAGAAGAAACTCCGGTTGGAGCATAATCATCAGTTCCATCAAACACAATTCCACCTCTATAGGAATTACTAAAAGTTGATCCATTAATAAGTGTACCATTGTATCCATTACCACTCAAATCATACCAAGAGGTACCTGAACCCAAATAACTATTTTTATCAGCCGCATCTAGTGCTAATACTAATCCGTTTGTTATTAAATCTGGTCCTGATGATCCTGCCATAAATTATTGTGGTAAAAATGGAGGGTTAGGATCTGTCCATTCAGGTGTAGCCAATATAGTTAGCATTTCCTCATATGTATATGGACCTTCTTTTGTGGTTAAGTTATTTACACACTCAGGTGTAGCTCCATCCCATTTAACAAATGTTTTGGTTAGATCAACACTTTTTCTTACAGTATTGGCAGAAGTTTCGTGTACTTGTGTAAAATCTATGGTATTTAATTCACTCACATTAAATATCATAAACTCTCTATTTTCGTATATTGTTACATTATTCATAAATTTTATAATCCAAATCTTGTTTTTGTTGCGTTGTAATTTTGTAATACTTCAGTTGATGATAAAGTTTTTGTATATACTGATGTGGTAGCAATACGTCCAATCCAAGTACGTGCCGCGTCAGATCGACCAACCATATGAACTGGTGAACTTGGGTTGCCTAAAATTGAACCTGTAGTACCAGACCAAGTAGCTTGTGATTGTGCGTTAACATAATAAATATGATCAGAACCAGTAGATGTAAATCCTGCATATGTCCACACGCCAACTGAAAATACTGGCAATGAACTGTTATTAACATTTCCCAACCTTAATCTTGAATAGGCACTGTACATTTCAAAATGACAATTTCCAACACCATAATGACCCCATATACCTGATGCAACTCCTAGGGTGGGTAACGAAGTTAAATACACCCATGAAAATACAGATAATGGAGAATCTGTTTGAGCTGGCAAAAACGTTATATCTGTAAAATCATCAACTCCATCAAACGTAATATATCCATTATTTCCACTATTAAATGTAGGGCCATTAGTCAATATCCCAATTCTATTGTTACCACTTAAATCAAACCAACTAGTGCCACTACCTCTATAACTATTTTTATCAGCCGCATCTAGTGCTAATACCAAACCACTTGTAACTATTTTTGGACCTCTGGATAATGCCATATATTATAATTATAAACCAAATCTTGTTTTTTGTGCGTTATAATTTTGTAATACTTCAGTTGCGGTTAATACTCTGTTATACATCATCACAGTTGAGATATTTCCGGTAAAATATTGTGAACCTATACCACTACTCCAAGCTCCTATTGCTAATGTAGTGGAATCTAGTGCGGTAGATGAAACTGTATTACTTATTGTATTAGTCACACCGTCTCCATATAATATATGAGTCGTACCAGATCTAATTGATGTTAGAAAATGCCATTGTCCGTCTGTCAACGTTAAATAAATACCATATGGAGAAGATGCTTCCAGTATACCTCCACCCCAACTATTTGCAGTTGAACCATTTCTACCTAACCAAAATCCTCCTGTATAACTTTTGTCTATCAATCTACCAAATTGAACTGAATTATTATCTTTAAACCACAAAGATACTGTAAAATCTGTAAATGTTGGGCCATAACTGGTTTGCACTCTATTGTCAACATTTCCTGGAAAAACAATAGTCCCTTGATTGACAGTACTAAAAGTTGGACTATTAGTAAGTGTTCCATTATATCCATTACCACTTAAATCTCTCCAAGTAGTATCACTGCCTGGATAACTGTTTCTATCAGCAGCATCTAGTGCTAATACCAATCCATTTCTAACAATTTGTGGTCCGTAATACATAAATTATTTATTTTCTAATTTAGTATATTTAGCTTTTACCGCAAGACATTTATCAATATAAACTTGCAACTCAGCCGTATCATTTTTTACAATTGCATCCAAATAATCTGCCATTGGTGGATATGCATTTTTACGGAGATCAGATATAGTTCTTACAACTACTTCTTCATTTATTGTTAATCCCCATTCTTGATTGTATGTAAAATCAAAACCGTCATAACCGTCAAATGGTTCAAATTGAGTATATGCGGTTTTGGATAGAACCAAGAAATCAGAACAATCAGGTTTTTGAGCAATAATTATAACATCATTTACTTGTTTTCTTTCTATTGGATTTCCAAATAACGACTCAAAATTATTAGCTGGTAATTTATAAAGTTTCATATTATTGTATTAATTTTGGTTCACTAATATTATTTAACTTTAATGCATCAATAATATCTTTTTGTTCCAAAACAGCTGCTCTTTTTGTACCCACAAGAAAACCTTTTAATGTTTTTAACTTTTCCCAAAGGGTACTTCCTATTACTTGATAACGATAATTAAACTCTGAATTTAAATTTGATGCCATATGTTATTTAATATATATTTTAAGTCGTTGAATATCCTCCGGCTGCTAACGCATATCTAGCAGTACCAACCCCAGCAGTATCAGTAGCAATTACACCCGTATTTGATATCAAATTGGACATATTTTTATTATTACCTCCAGTTGCGTTACCAAATCCATATGCAACTATGGCCTTGTCATAACCATAACCAGATCCTCCTAGTTTAAATCTAAATGAACCTATACCAGTTGAATCTGTAGAAACTACACCTGTATTAGAAACTAAATTGGTAATAGATACATCATAATTACCACCATATACAAATATAGCTTTGTCAGTACCATAACCTGCTGCAGTTGCTCCAGGTCTAGCAGTACCAACGCCTGTTGTATCAGTAGCAACTACACCTGTATTCGATACCAAATTTGTCATAGATACAGGAGTAAATTGTCCAGTTGATCCATAACCAAATATAGCCTTGTCAGTACCATAACCAGCAGCTGCTACGAATTGTCTTGCAGTGCCTACACCAGTTGTATCTGTAGAAACTACACCTGTATTAGAAACTTTATTAGTTACGGCAGTGTCATTATTACCGTTTGTAGTTCCATAACCAAATATAGCTTTATCAGTGCCATACACAGCTGCTGCTAAACCAAATCTAGCAGTACCAACACCTGTTGTATCAGTAGCAACTACACCGGTATTTGATACCAAATTTGTCATAGATACCTGTACACTAATATAACCATAACCAAATATAGCTTTATCATTTCCATATGTTGAAGCTGCTAAACTATTTCTAGCAGTACCGACACCTGTTGTGTCAGTTGCGACCACGCCTGTATTTGATACCAGATTGGTAATAGATACATTTGCACTACTATAACCATAACCAAATATAGCTTTGGTTGTACCACTTGGTTGTACATATGCAACAGCGTTTGTGCTATTGTATCTTGAAGTACTTAATGTTTTTAATTGCATATTAAGTTATTTCTGTTCCAAATAGATTAAATGATTGGCTGATTGATGATGCGTACACTTGAATTTTATCAAATTGTCCAAGCGTCATACCAATGGTTAATGCAATACTATCATTTGATGGAAGTGGTGTATCATATGCTAAATAATTTTTTAATTGTAATGATGATCCTGATGGTATTACTGCAATTCTAAATGATCCGCTTACGGTAGTTAGATTTGCTATATTTAATGTAGAACAAACTACTGATGTTGATGCGGGAACTGTGTATAAATCTGTTTGAACACTCGCGGTTGTTGGATTTGTTTGTCCTAAAATTTTATAAGTGGTTGGCATATGCTATATATATTTTTGAATTTTAATTTATCCTAACAAAAATGGATGAAATGATTCTGTATTAATTCCACTAACTGACCCAGTAATTGATAAACTTCCAGTTATTTGATGTACATTTGATATTGATGACCCCAATTTACTATTACCAGCTACATCCAATTTTGCAGCAGGACTTGTTGTGCCTATACCAACGTTACCACTTGAATTTATAAGTATTTTTGTATTGTTTCCACTATTCCATGTGCCTAGATTAGCATAGGTATTTCCTTTAATTCTGAATTCAGCGCCTTCTGTTATATCTAACCAAGGAGTGCCACTGCCAACAGCTAATGCTAAACCGTTATTAGCACTACCAGCACCATTTCTAATTCTAATAGCACTATCATTTGCACTATTTACATCCAAAACATATGTTGGACTACTAGTTCCTATACCAACATTTCCACTACTATCAATTCTAACTCTTTCACTACCACCTGTAACAAATTTTATAGTATTTGTTAATCCACCTGAACCGGTTGATCCAAACACTTGCATTGCCGCACTATTATCACTTGGACCATAAGTTGCTGCGGTTAATACTGAAAAATAATTAGAACTATATACAGAACCAGCTACATCTAACTTATAAGCAGGAGTTGTTGTACCAATACCAACATTACCACCGCTGTCAATTCTAACTCTTTCAGTATCACCAGAACCCAATGCTAAATAACTATTACCGCCAACATATATAGCATTATCAGTGCTACTACGGCGTATATTACCAATGTAAGTATCATCTGATCTACGAAGAACCAAATAAGCAGCACCACTTGCTGAACTATTGCTATCAACTATGTTTATAGCTTGACTATATGTTCCACCACTATTGTATCTTACAGATATAAAATCTTGACCAACACCAGTTGTAGTACCAACAAACAATCTTCCATTAAATAATCCACCTAAAGCTGTGGAAGAACCACTTACATGTAATTTAGCACTAGGACTTGTTGTACCTATACCTACATTACCATCTGCTGCAATTCTAACTTTTTCTGAGGTATCAATTTTGAAAACAAGAGGACTTGATGTTAGTGCTGCTAAAGTAAAATCGGAACTTGTTGCTGAAATTCTACCTCTTGACGTTGATGTGCCTGTATTAAAGTCTATAGCAGGCGTAGAGCTATTGTATATAGTTAATATGTTTGTAGCATTACTTGTTCCAATGCCTACGTTGCCACTTGTGTCAATTCTAACTCTTTCAGTATCATTATTTACAAATATTAATGGATGGTTACTGACCATACCAATATAACCAGCACCACCAGATGATGCATTAATATTAAACTTCACGCTATCATTATAATTCAATAATGCAATTACTGATGCTGATGTCTTTTTTAATTCTAATAATTGTGAAGGTGTGCTTGTGCCTATACCAATATTACCGCTTGAAGCAACCATTAAATCATAACCACTACTTCTAGATAACCACAAAGGATCTTCTGTTTGTGATCCAGCAATTCCTATAGAACCACTAACTGAACCTCTAGTTAATAAAATATGACGGGAATTTGCAAGAGATGCAGCATCACTCAATCTAAGTGTTACTCCATTTGATGTAGCAGGTCCAATAATATCCAATTTATAAGCAGGACTACTCGTTCCAATACCCATGTTACCAGTGCTGGTTATACGTGCTAAAACTGACGTTCCTCCATTATACCAAGTAAAGGATGGTGAAGATCCATTATTATAATTTACATCAATATTACCAGATCCATCACCAGCTATTCTTGCGCTAGAAAACCAAAAATTATTGCCTGTTTGTCTTATTTCTCCATTTACATCCAATTTATAAGCAGGACTCGTTGTACCTATACCAACGTTTCCGCTTGAATCAATTAAAAGTCTATAAGTTTCTTGTGATCTATCAAATACAAACCATTGATTTGAATTATTTGCTTGTATTTCCCAACTATTACCACTACTAGGAGTAAATTCTATACCAGCTGAAGTAGAAGTAGATTTTACTCTTAATTGTGTATATCCAACATTAACAACACTTAATCCAATATATCCTGATAACAAAGATGGTGTCGTAGTACCAATACCAACAGCGCCATTGTTTAATATACGAACTCTTTCTCCTAAATTTCCATTATCAGTCGTACTAAATATTAAACCACCAGTTGTTCCACTACCCAATCTAATACCAGAAATACGAGCGGCCATAGCTGCTTCATCACCAATAGTGCCGGCTGAAGTTTCCAAATCAATCGAAACAGATGATCCAACGGTACCATCACCATTTCTTAATATTAACGATTTAAAATTTGTTGCGGATGATCCGGCGATAGATAATTTAGAAGCTGGAGTACTGGTACCAATACCAACATTACCATCATCATAAATTGATCCTGTAGCCACAGTTGATGATGATGCAAACTTAACAACATAATTTGTTGTACCATTCACAGTTACACTAGTACCACTTGATCCACTTGTACCGCTAGATCCACTTGTTCCGCTTGAACCACTTGAACCACTTGTTCCACTTGAACCTGATGTGCCTGAACTACCTGATGTTCCACTTGTACCGCTAGATCCACTTGTTCCGCTTGAACCACTTGTTCCACTTGAACCTGATGTGCCTGAACTACCTGATGTTCCACTAGAACCGCTAGATCCACTTGTTCCGCTTGAACCACTTGAACCACTTGTTCCACTTGAACCTGATGTGCCTGAACTACCTGATGTTCCACTAGAACCGCTAGATCCACTTGTTCCGCTTGAACCACTTGAACCACTTGTTCCACTTGAACCTGATGTGCCTGAACTACCTGATGTTCCACTAGAACCGCTAGATCCACTTGTGCCGCTTGATCCACTTGAACCACTTGTTCCACTTGAACCTGATGTGCCTGAACTACCTGATGTTCCACTAGAACCGCTAGATCCACTTGTGCCGCTTGATCCAGAAGTGCCTGAACTGCCTGATGTTCCACTAGAACCGCTAGATCCACTTGTTCCACTTGAACCTGATGTGCCTGAACTACCTGATGTTCCACTAGATCCACTTGTTCCACTTGAACCTGATGTGCCTGAACTACCTGATGTTCCATCAACGCCACTAGATCCACTTGTGCCGCTTGATCCAGAAGTGCCTGAACTGCCTGATGTTCCACTAGAACCGCTTGTTCCGCTTGAGCCTGATGTTCCGCTAGGAGTGTTTACATAACTTGCCGTCAGTGCATAACTACTTGTGAGGTTGAGTGTTTGTGTGGCCGTAATACTACCAGTTAAATTGATTGACCCCTGAACACTCAAAGATCCTGATAATTCAGTTGAACCAGATAATATTGAAGAATATATAATCATGTAAAATTTTATATAAATAGTTTATTTGCTCTCTAAAACGGATAATCTATCCTCTAATGTTTCAATTCTGTTTTCTAATTGTTCAATTTTATCAAGCAAGTGTTTGATTAGTTTACTATGATATGGAGTTACTTGTTCATAATTCATAACAAACTGAGCATCTTTTGGATTAATAAAACCGTCTGATTCAACTATTTCTTCCATTCCTTCTTTTTTAACTACTGATACCAAGTGATCAAACCCAGCTTTATATACTTGTTGTGCGGAATAACCAGTTTTTATGTTTGAATCTCCACTATCTTTCCATTTATACTTGATTGGAATAATCTTATTTATTAAGTCAACCGCTTCATTTAATGGTATTTCTCCTTCAATATTCTTCAATCTTTCATCTGATGTAGCATCAAATTCAGTTGCTTGGACACGTTGAGTACAAGTTATGCTATAATTTGCGGTTGTACCAGCACCTGTGCCTGTAGGAGGACTGCCCGTACTAATCAAATATCCATAAGCACCTATAGTAACAGTTGATCCACCATTAATTGTTACATAACCAGACATTATGGATGTACCTATACCTACACCACCAGTAGCACCTGATTGACCATTTATGATGAAAAGGCCAGAGCCAGAACAATTTAACCAAAGATTGGAATTAGGATTTGTACTATGTAAATGAACGTTACCGTCATCAAAGAGCAAACCATAATTACCAACTTTTAATCCTGCACCTGTATTTCTTAATTGTGTGACATTTGCTGATTGTGCGCTTGGTAAATTTAATGAACCACTATCAGTTAGTGTGAAAATTGCGGATGTATAAGCACTATTAATTATTTCAAGGTTACCAATATTATCTAGACGGAAGTGTTTATTTGGATTTACTACACCTGAAACTGTATTTGCTGTGTATAAAAAGTCATGGTACGCGCTGCCACCTTTGGTATTTTGACCAATTAACATCAAAGAGCCACTAGTTGCTGAACTAGTACTACCAGATGAATTTAATAGTTGAATGCCACCACGTATATCTAACTTAGCAACAGGACTTGATGTACCTATACCAACATTACCGCTCACTGCTAAACCTTTACTAGGCAGTGCAATACCTCCGGCATAATCGCCAATACCTACCGCTTGATTACCAAGTGATATAGTTAGAAGTCCAGCGTTATCGTAAAGGTCCAATCCCGCTTGCGGTCCTGATGTTCTATATCCAATTTTAGGAACAGTCCCAGCATTATTAAAACTGATAAATTGGTTGGGATCTAATTCAATGTTGCCACCTGTAACATCAAGTTTACTTGTAGGACTTGTTGTACCTATACCAACATTACCATCATTTGAAATTCTAAGTCTTTCAACACTATCCAAATCAAATGGACTAGTATGCAAAGCGAGACCTACTCTTCTATTATAACCAGCACCTGGTTCTTCTGATACTGCATATATACAAGCAGCTTTACCTTTTGTATTTGGACTATCAATTGAACCGTTTAGTTTGATACCCCATTTTGCACCATTATTGTTTGTGGATTCTGGCGTAGGACCAAATGGAGCGGTTAATAT
>Ga0255070_1000458_pt1 | contig 9011 bp, 8 predicted proteins | sample Colum_Miss_RepB__FD_188464 | JGI IMG/M metagenome (GOLD analysis project Ga0255070, IMG submission 188464) | Freshwater microbial communities from Columbia River, Oregon, United States - Colum_Miss_RepB_8h | ecosystem: Environmental > Aquatic > Freshwater > River | place: USA: Oregon | collected...
CAATAATATTCTCCCCAAGCAAGACCAATTCTACAACAAGGATTTGGAAATCCCCGACTACGATTTCTATTCAAAGACTCCGATGGATGATGCGATTGAATTGACAAACCTCTATGCCGACGCCGGATATTTAGAAGTAGAGGCTAAAGCGGGCGTTCATCACGGGACCTTCAAGGTCTTTGTCAACTTCACTCCCATTGCCGATATTACCTTTTTACACAATGTTGTGTTTGATGAATTGATGAAGGATTCCATCAAAATCGCCGGAATCAAGTATTGTTCGCCCAACTTTTTGCGAATGAATATGTTCTTGGAGCTTTCGCGCCCCGCCGGTGATGTCAGTCGCTGGGAAAAGGTATTCAAGCGTCTAATGCTGTTAAATAAACACTACCCCATCAATAGCAAAATTAATTGCGACGTGGTCGAGTTTCAGCGAAGAATGGAACTGACCGATATAAAGAGTATGGAAAAGGGGACGCCAGTGAAAAACGCATCCGAGAAAATACACACGATGGTGCGAGATACCTTGGTTGGAATGGGCGGCGTATTTTTTGGCGGATATGCGTGTTCTTTGTATGCTAAATACATGCCGGCAAATCAGCGCAAGGCGATTGAGAAAATCCCCGACTTCGATGTCATCATCGAGGACATTGACCGAAACGCGCTCATTATTAAGGAACAATTAGAGGCGGAGTTCGATGAGCCGATTACACTCATTATACACGCTGCGCTCGGTGAAATTATCCCGCGTCATTGTGAAGTCAAAGTGGGGAAACACTCGGTTGCGTTTTTGTATGAGCCTCTCGCGTGTCATAATTACAACAAAATAGAGGTGGGTGGAAAGGAAATCAATGTCGCAACCATCGATACGATGCTTTCGTTCTATTTTGGGTTCTTGTATACTCGCAAAGACTATTATCATAAAGACCGTATCTTGTGTATGGCGATGTTCTTGTTCAATGTTCAGGAGAAAAACAAGCTGAACCAAAAAGGCGTTCTCAAACGATTTTCAATAGATTGTTATGGCAAACAGCCCGCGCTAGAAGATATTCGCGCCGAGAAGACGGCAAAGTTCAAAGAATTATCGGACAAGCGCGGAACGCGCGAATATGACGAATGGTTTTTGAAATACAATCCCATTGCTGGTCGCAAGGAACCACAAACAAGTGTTTTTGCAAAACAGAATACGCCCAAAAATGTGTTTATTGAAACCCCGAATGCCAAGGCCGAACATAGTGCGCGAACTACTCAACGCAAGAAACCGCGAAATCACAAGAAATCTAGCGCCGCTAAAACGCCCAAGAATAAATTGTTCAAGTTTAAAAAGGGGTTTAGATTCTAAATAGTATAAAAATAAAATGAAAACTACGATTCATTTTATTTGAAAAAGCTCCCTTTGAGGATTGAACTCAAGACCTCTGCATTACAAGTGCAGTGCTCTACCACTAAGCTAAAGGAGCAAAATGTGTATTGAAGCGATATACATCATTACACAATTATTATTGCGCATTATCTTTATATTGGTAAACCCACAACTAATATATTATGTATCCTACGCATCCTACGCATCCTACGCATCCAATCCGATTTCTGAAATCGTTATTCCGACAACTTCGTCCAATTCATCCGGTTTCCACTGAGACACACGCGGTTCACCATCATCCGTAGTTTGAACCAATTGGTCGGATACACTCATTGCCGAGTTATCCCACGGCGAATCATGAAGCATCACCTCCGAGTTAATATCCTCTACCATTGTTTCAAACCGTTTCAGCATTTTTGTCAAATACGCCGTCTGTGTTTTCACCGAAAAATCGATGCTTTTCAAGAACAACTTGGCGTGGTCTTCCAGCACACTGTTGTCATATTCGAGCGTATTTATCAAATTGCCAATAAAAATACCGGTGGATGAACGAGTCTTATATTGTTGGACCACGCTCTCATTTTCCGCGTGTTTCATTAATATTGCGCTAATCAGCGTATTCACATTTTCAAAAACCAGGGATATATCCTCTATTTGAAACTCGGCAAAAGGTTCAGTGTCTTTATATATCGCGTGTTGTTTTGCGACGTTAGGTTGCGCAATTTCGTATCGCGCCAGTTCTTTGGAAATAGCATTGTAATAATTGAAATAGTCGCGATATGTGCGATTCAACAACATCAGCAACATCTTGGTCAAATTGTCGTGTTCCGTGATAATGACCTTGTACTGGAAATGGAGCGCCTCTAGACAAACCAAGAAGTGTTTTTTTGTATTATTCAGCTGTACAATTTCGTCGTATATGTTTTTGAATCGAGTCAACATCACATGGCTAGACAACTTGATGCCATTGATTTTGTGTATTAAATCGATCAACTTGACGAAATCTATTTTTATAGTCGCAAATGTGTTCTCCATATTTGTATTATGTCCATATTTTTATCCACTCTTCTGGGAACATAGCAGACACGTCTTTCCGTATAAGTGGACCAAACCATTGCGCGGGATAACACACGATTTTGTCGGGATTCGGATTGAAATATGCCCCCCACCAACTGAAACTGCTATTTGCGATAATGTTGTGTTTGCTACAACTCATACAGAGCATTTCTTCCCAGTCAGCATCGGGTTTCATCCGCCACCAGACAATTCCACTAAATAGTGTTTTCAAATCACATATGACGTTTTCTATATCGGTGGCATCCTCGTCTTCGCAATAATAATAGATGTGTGTGATACTCGCGTCTTGAGACAAAATATAATAAATTGCATCGGCATAATAATCGTCGGGCAAAATGGGATGACATAGAGGCAGCTTCTTGTAATCTCCACGACGAAAATGAACGCTTATACTTTTACTAGCATTTACCATTTTGTAAAAGGCTTGGACATAAACCTGTTGTTCCTCTATTCCCATCATTTGAAAAATCTGGATTTCATTCTTTTTAAAAAACGCGGGGCTCTGAAAATATCCGTCCAACACAATGTTATCCCGTATATCCATACTTTCGTTGAACGACGACTCAGTAATTGTTACAAACTTGGTATTATCTATATCGGTGTCGGTTTTGTGGTTAAGATTTCGGAGAAACGAGTTCCAGTATGTTGGCCGAGGTCCCAGAAATGGAATGTTTTTAAAAACAAAGTCCATAGAATGCTGGATGGCATACGAAATAGTTGCCGTTATTTGAAACAACTGATTACCGAGACCGCCGTACATGTGTGCCGATACTATATGTTGTTCCATGTTGCAATAAAAACATACAATATATATAAATAAAGAACGCGTTATATATGCTTACCTGTTGTCGCCTACCTGTTATTGCTTACCTGTCGCTTACCAGCTTATCACCTCATTCTACGCAACTAATCGCGTAGTTATTACATACCTTACAATCTTTTCCTCGAAAGCACTCATAGTTAAAATCTTCCGCTAAATCTTGGCATCTTGATTTACAATAACTATATGCGTATGGTGTATCTCTTCCGCAATAATGGCACACCGACAAATACTCCATTGCCTCGTATATTGTTAAATCGTGTTTCTTTGCGTACTTAAGAGTTGTGTCAATGTCTTCCTTGTTATAATTAACACCATACCGAGTGTTAAATGTTCCATTATCTTTATAATCACATATTTTACATAATGTCTCGCTGTAAATACATTGTTTGCATTTAACTTCAACCGCATTTTCACATTCATCGCAACAATACAACTTGTCATAACGTTCTTCATTCATTTCTTTGCAGCAATAATGACAATACGTTGAATAGCATACGCCATCTATTAGAGATAGTTGCGTCTTTTTCGAAAATATTTGTAGCTTCTCGTATTCGCCGATTGATGAAATGACGCATCCAATCTCATTATTACTATTGAAATTGTCTAGTTCTTCAGTGTTCCAAGATACGCACGTTTCACAATCACAAATATAGCTATCAATTACGCCTTCTTGTATCGGCGTCTTTCCCAAACTTCTACGAATCGTCGAGAAATCGGCTTCTCGCGCTTTTTCCCAGTGTATGTCATTACAACATTTACACACGTATAAATTATGTGTGGAGAATTCCGATAATATTAATGCGTTTGCTCTTTTCAAATACACATCCCGATTAAATATCATTGAATCCGGGTCTAATTCGGAGTGTGGTTGTAATTCTATATGCGCATTTTTTTCCAACACTGCGTCAAATCTCTCTAATTCGGGAGTCGGTTGAAAATCCGGATGGTCCAATGGCTTGAAAAGCATTTCAAAAAGAGGGTCCATTGTATTGTATGAGGATTCATAGTCATCTTGTTGTTGGAAGCAGCTGCGCGGTTCACGAGCCAATTCTAGTTTGGAACAAGAATCTGATGAGTTGTTGTCGTTGTCGTCGTTGTTGACATCTGTGTTTTCTGGCATTTTCAAAGGTGTAATGAAGTCAGCGTCGTCATTGTACAGAGGTTCACGAAAATGAATTGTCGTGCCTACATATTGTGGATGAAATGTACCAATGATATCATTGATGCCACCTATCTTATCCACATGTAATCCACGTGTTCTTGGTTCTTCATCATCATTTGATATCTCAGGAAACGTGTCATAGCTACAGTTGTTGATATCTACTGGACTGAGTGGAATAGACATATTGAGTATTGACAATTCGGGGTTCATTGTTTTATTTACTGGGGGTGTTAGCTTGGTGTTGTTTTATGTTAATTTAAATTGCTTTTGATAATTTTATACCTTTGTAAAAAAATTGGAAAAAGATTTCAATTTTTCAAACCCAAACCGTGGTTTGGGTTTGAACAACACCTTACCTCCAAAATATAAATATTTTGTCGTCCAGCAATTTCTTGGATGCCCTCCCCTTTGGGTTATACAAAACGTGAAAAATCCCCACCTTCTGGTGGGGTTTGGGGTTTATAGACATAATAATAAATCGGCGTTCAAGTATGTGTGGATGGAATCACTTTGTTCATCAATCATGTGGTTGCTTGTTCCAATCATGGGGTTGCTTGTTCCAATCATGGGGTTGCTTGTTCCAATCATTGACGAAAGTATTTCATCTGTCAAATCTAGTTCAATAAGCGACAATCCACGTACTACATCATGTTTGAGCATATACGCCATTTTGGCTGTTTGCTTAACAAAATCATTGTACGAGTATTCTTCAGATGGTTCCTCCCATTCATCGACAATGGGTGATTCTTCATTGCTCACGGCATCTGCTAATCTGTGTTTGGGCGACACATAATTACACACTTTCCAGTAATGTGTTTTGTCGCGGATTTTAGCAAATCCGCGTTCGCTCAAATGCGTCAAGAATCTAGCAGCCGCTTCATTGTCGTCCATTATCAAATCAATGTAAGCATAATTATGCATGTGTTTTTTGGAAAAGTTCAAGTCAAAGAGAACTACGCGGCCAATTTTCATATTGGCAATGACATCCAGGATTTGATGTCTGATTGTTTCCACGGTATCTGGGCGGGTAATAATAATTTTAGGGAGGAACAAGTTAGTTACGGACATGGTTTCGGGGGGTTCTGGTTTCGGGGTTAATCAATAATTGGTTTTTTATATTTCCCAATTTATTCATAAAAAAGATTTCAATTTTTTAGGAATACTATATATATGAAACATATTGCCGATAAAGCACTTTCCGAGACCAATTTAGATATTCCCGAAATCACCGAACCAAGTGTTTCTGGAACCAATGTTAGTGTAGCCTGGTCCCCTACCAATGAAAAAATCGCGGTTGAATGGTGCGATATTGCGCAATGTTATAAATGGCTCCATTACCATTCTCACCAGAAATACTCCACCCTACAAATGTGGTTCACTATACCAGCGATTATATTATCTACCATTAGTGGTACTGCTTCATTTGCCCAGGCAAGTCTTCCTGTATCTATGCAAGTATATGCCCCAATGGTTATTGGTTCGGTGAATATTTTTATTGGTATTCTGACAACTATCCAGCAATATTTGAAGATTTCCGAATACAATGAATCCCATCGCATATCTGCCATTTCCTGGGACAAGTTCGCAAGAAATATCAAAATCGAACTGGCAAAACACCCCGACGACCGGTCCGAAGACGCCGGACATTTCCTCAAATCCAATCGCGAAGTATTTGACAGATTGATGGAAACGAGTCCCTCTATTCCCCCCGAAATCATCGACGAATTTATTTCAACATTTTCGGGTGATTCCATTTCTTGTTTACCCAAATGCTGCCGCAAGAAAACCCCAACTAAAAAACAGAAGAAGATTGCTGAGAAACAGAAACAGGCGCTCCGATTTGAGGCGCTCAAGAAACCCGATATTTGTAATATTATCATCAGCGCCGACGAGGACAAATACCAGTGGACAAAAGATGATGAAGGACAAACCGCACCCAACGACGTATTGTATTCAGTTGTCAGTGAGAAAATTACAAAAATCCAGGAAGAAATGGTAAGAAAATCAGCCGAAATCCGCGAGGAATATGAGACGCGTATCAAGGAACAAGAAGCCGCACGCGCAGCCGAAGAATTGGCTAAACTTAAACAAGAAGAAGAGCGCCGAGAAATCGAACGCACACGACTACTTGCCGAAAAACGTCTTGCCGATAATACTACTAAAATCACAAACTATATCACATTGTTCAATTCCAATGTTGGACGTAATCCTGAAAACAACGAACTCAGTGATTCTCTGAATGAGACAGTAGAGGCTGATATATTGACCAGGTTTCTTGAAACCTATGACCAGAATACTTATGTATCCGGCGCAAACAATGTATAACACCATTATTCGATGGTAGTCGCGCGATATGGCTGTATAATCACAAACAGAACCGCCAACCCCATTATCCACAAAGCACAACAATACAGTATGAATGTGATGTTTGTGTTTGAAATCCCCGACGCAATTCCGAATAATAATCCGGCAATAAGAATCCAGACAAAAAACAACGCCCAATTCTGAGCACTTTTATTTTCCATTTCGAATCCAACAAAAATTACTTTAGCAAGATACACCAATATAGTATTGATAATCGCGGAAAATGAAAACGATGACTGTTCAATACTACGTGCGTGTTCTATAACCGTATTTGTGATTTCTTCAGGTTGAATCGTTTCTTTAATGGAATTGTCGGGAATCGCAACTTTGGGAACAGCCTCCGGAATAGAAATATTATTCAACATATTTGCGCCTTTCATTATATCATCCGCAATACCGCCACCCGATTGTTTTTTTGTATCATATAAATCAGTAAGCGACCCTCCAACGTGAAACATATAATCAATTATATCATAATAATTTATTATATTTTACTAATCTGTTTGATTGACTGGATTGCCCAAAAAGAGATGTTATCCGATGAATAAAACACCGAATTGTAATCACTGTAGTCGGTGATGGTCGGGTCGTAATTTGTAGCATTCATCGGAAATATGGCATACCGGGTTGTTGGAGTTTCCAGGTCAAGAGGTTTCTCCGTCAAGTAGTAATATTCCCCCTGTAAACCAATCTTGAAAATATCGGATTCAAACAATGGAGTATCTATTGCGTTGTTTGTATTAACTATAGTTGTTGCGTCGTCCTCCGCCACATCGCACAAATATCCGCTAAATGGAACACCGATTGGTTCGTCTGTTTGAGAATCATATGTATAAATAAGTTGTTTATTCTGTGAAAAAAGGTCGTCAATAGAGGCACCAATTTTTACTTCATCGACTAATTTCAAATGACACAACTCATTAATAGTCGCGCATTTTCCAGGGAGGAGGTCGGGTGATTTTACTCGGTAAAAGAGGTAAATAGTTGATGGATTTTCCTTGTGTGGAATATAACCGATATAGGTTCCTTCAGATACCAAATATTTTTCAATGTTGGGTTCTTCATTGATATCTATTGAGATTGATGGGAAGTTAATCTCGTCATTATTGTCTATGCTGCCACCAGTTTTCACCGAAGGCTTGTTATCTGTGGGCAACACATCGCCTGTGGGCAACACATCGCCTGTGGGCAACACATTATCCCTCAAAACTTCATTATTTACCATCAATTCATTTAGATTAATTTTATTTGCTTCACTTTCTACACTATACACAACAAATGGAAATAACGAAGATGTGTTTGTTGAAAAATAACAATAATATAAATTAATTTTACCACCCTCTATTTCGGTTTCGATATAATCATGAATATTAGTTGCTATATCCATTTTTGGATATACAGTTGGTTTTATCCGCATTGTTATGAATGGTGATTTATCTGGGATTTCTGAACCAAGCATGTTTGAATCTGTTGATTCTTCTTGTTCATATTCATCCATTCTAGTAATCAATTGTTCAGACTCATCTTGATTTGAATCCGATTCTTCTTGTTCTTCTATTCCTGTAATCAATTGTTCCGAGTCTTCTTTATTTTCCTCACCAAAACTATTGTTTTTTGGCACCCCATGTCCATCAATATTTTGTAATTCATGTATCAATTTTTGTAAATTAACATCAATAATGTCTATTTTTTGAGAAAGGATGTTTTGTTTTTCTTCCAGTTTTTTGATTAACTCCAATTCAAATGAAGACATATATATTATATTGAATAATTTATCATTTATATATATAAATGAACAATCTAAAAGATACTTTGAAAAAATATGTTCATATGACACCACAAACATTTTCATATACTATGATTGGCCTATCTACGGCAGTGCTTGTATTTTTCATTGCGTATAAAGATGATGACAAACCAAAATCGGATGAATTGAAGGTTGATGATAAATCAAACTCGGATGAATCGAAGGTTGATGAATCAAAATCTTTACCAGGAGAAGACGAAGAACAATATGATTTTGATAAAAATGAAGACCCAATGCGTATAGGCGACTCACGTATGGGCGACTCACGTATGGGCGACTCACGTATGGGCGACTCACGTATGGGCGGGTCTCGTTCCTCCCGTGCCTTAGACAAATCTAAACACGGCAAGAATACCAAAACTCGAAAGAAGGGTAATAAGAAGCACAAATAGATTCATTACAAAATATTATCCAA
>Ga0255070_1000474_pt1 | contig 8894 bp, 7 predicted proteins | sample Colum_Miss_RepB__FD_188464 | JGI IMG/M metagenome (GOLD analysis project Ga0255070, IMG submission 188464) | Freshwater microbial communities from Columbia River, Oregon, United States - Colum_Miss_RepB_8h | ecosystem: Environmental > Aquatic > Freshwater > River | place: USA: Oregon | collected...
TGATAAGGCTCATTCTCGTTATCCGGTAATTCGTGGTTCATCTGATGAAGTAATCGGTTTTATTCACGTGCGCGATCTGCTTGATACTTCTTTGGCCACTAAGGAAACAAAGATTATTGAGCTAGTTCGATCTATTATCTTTTTGCCTGGAACAAAAGGCATTTTGCCCGCTCTTTCTGAGATGCGTAAACAAGGTCAACATGTAGCAATCGTTCTTGATGAATACGGTGGCACAGATGGCATTGTGACTTTGGAAGATTTAGTGGAGTGCCTCATTGGTGATATCAGAGATGAATACGATGAAGATGAAGCTGATATCTCTGTGGAATCTCGCACGGGCGATTTTGAAGTCGATGGCTTGATTTCACTTGAGGATTTAATTGAGCAGACAGGCCTAGAAATTCAAGATGGTCCCTATGAAACTGCCAGCGGCTTTGTTATGCATCATTTAGGGCGAATTCCTAAGGAGCATGACGTAGTAGTGGTCGATGGACTGCGAATTACAGTGCTTTCTATGGAGGGTAAGCGCGCTGGAGCGCTATTGATCTCTCGTAGCGCATGATGTGTGAAAGAATTAACGCATGAGCGCCAAGCGGGTTTTATCTGGAATCCAACCAACAAGTGATTCCTTCCACCTTGGCAATTACCTAGGGGCCGTTAAACAGTGGGTTGATTTACAAGATGGTCACGATGCCTTTTATTGCATCGTTGATTTGCATGCTTTAACGGGAGAGATTGAACCGGCGCTACTGCGAAAGCGGACGTTGGCATCGGCTGCACAGTTAATAGCACTTGGAATTTCCCCAGAGAAATCAACCCTCTTTGTTCAGTCTCAAGTTCCACAACACAATCAACTCGGTTGGTTAATGGAGTGCATGGCTGGCTTTGGTGAAGCAAGCCGAATGACGCAGTTCAAAGATAAATCTGCCAAGGGTGGCTCTGACTCAGCACGCGTTGGGCTTTTCACTTATCCCATGTTGCAAGCTGCAGATATTTTGTTGTATCAAGCCAACTTAGTTCCAGTCGGTGAAGATCAACGCCAACACATTGAGCTAACTCGAGATTTAGCGGGCCGATTCAATACCCGTTTTGGTCAGACATTTACAGTTCCAGAAAACTTTATTTTAAAGACCGCGGCCAAAATTCAAGACCTACAAGATCCATCAGCCAAGATGAGTAAATCATCAGGCTCTGCCGCAGGTGTTCTTGAAATAATGGACACCCCAGAATCAAATGCTAAGAAGATTAAGAGCGCGGCAACTGATGCTGGGCGCGAAGTAAAGTTTGATGAAAAAGAAAAGCCTGGAATTAGTAATTTGCTCACAATTCATAGCGCTCTATCTGGCCATTCCATCGCAACCCTTGAAAAAGAGTTTGATGGAAAGGGCTATGGCGACTTTAAAGGCGCAGTTGCTGAGGTTGTTGTTGAATATTTCCGACCTATTCGCGCTAAGGCAGTTGAGTTATTGAGTGATGAGAAGCATTTGCTTGATATTTTGCATGACGGGGCGGCAAAAGCCCGTGTGGTGGCCTCCCAAACCCTTGAAAAAGCCTATGAAAACCTGGGGATCGTTAAGTAATCCAGCGTTAGCAGTATCAACTCTAGGTTGAGACTTATCCAAAACGTTACATGGCTATACCTAAAATCTGAGGGCGTGTGTTGAGTTTATTCACGCATAACTACTAGGCTCACATACACACAGAGCTCCTATACCTGCTTTTGGTAGGCGTAGGGGAGCCCCTTGAAGGAGGAAAATTGAAGAAAGTATTTCGTCTCGTAGCAGTTATCGCTGCAGCAGCTATTGCAGCAACTGCATTTGTTGCACCATCAGCAACTGCAGCATCAAAGGTAAAAGTTGGACTTGCTTATGACATCGGTGGCCGCGGAGACAAGTCTTTCAATGACTCTGCTGCAGCTGGTCTAGATGCTGCCAAGAAGAAGTTTGGTGTTACTGCTAAAGAAGTAACAGTTACAACTGGTTCAGATTCAGAGCGCGAAGACAAGCTCCGCTTGCTCGCCAAGGCTGGATACAACCCAATCATCGCAGTTGGTTTCCTATACGCAGGCCCACTTAAGGCCGTTGCATCAGATTACCCAAACACTCAGTTCGGAATAGTTGATGATGCATCAGTAGATCTTCTCAATGTTGCTGGCCTTATCTTCTCTGAAGAGCAAGGTTCATACCTAGCTGGTGTTGCAGCAGCACTTGGATCAAAATCAGGAAAAATCGGTTATATCGGTGGAGTTCGTATTCCACTACTACAGAAGTTTGAAGCAGGATTTGTTGCTGGTGTTAAGGCAACAAAGAAGTCTGCAACAGTAGATGTTAAGTATGTAACTGAGTTCCCAGACTTCTCTGGCTTCAATGACCCAGCAAAGTTAAAGGTTATTGCTAAGGGAATGATCGATAAGGGTGTAGATGTAATTTACTCAGCTGCTGGTGGTTCAGGTGCGGGTAACTTCGCAGCTGCACTAGATGCAGGAAAGGCTGGCAAGAAGGTTTGGACTATCGGAGTTGACTCTGATCAGTACCTATCAGCTACAGCTGCTGAGAAGAAGAACATGCTTACATCAATGATCAAGCGCGTTGACCGTGCTGTTTATGACGTAATCGCAACAGCTGTTGCTGGTTCTTCAGTTAACGACGTTATCGATGCCAAGGCTGGTATCTACGGACGTCAATACAACTTGGCTCTAGATGGCGTTGGAGTTTCATACTCTGGCGGATACATCACCAAGTTCAAGGCTGCAATCGACAAGGCTGCAGCAGGAATCAAGTCTGGCAAGATTAAGGTTCCAACAAAGCCATAATCACAGATTAAATAGTGGCATTTGGCCCAACAATGGAGTTAAATCTCCTTGTTGGGCCAAATGTTTTTTAATTATCAACTCAAAGGAGAGTCATTAAGTGTCAGTAGCTGTTGAACTGCGACACATCTCCAAGCGTTTCCCAGGCGTAATCGCCAATAAAGATGTTTCGATGAAGGTTGAAACTGGGACTGTTCACGCACTAGTTGGTGAAAATGGTGCAGGTAAGTCCACCGTAATGAAGATTTTGTATGGCATGCAACGCCCAGATGGTGGCGAAATCTTGGTCAATGGCCAAGCCGTTAATTTTAAAAACCCTAATGATGCAATCGATGCCAGCATTGGCATGGTCCACCAGCACTTTATGTTGGCAGATAACTTCACAGTTTTAGAAAACATCATTTTGGGTGCTGAGCCTAAGCATGGAATAACAATTGACTTTGCTGCAGCTCGCAAGAAAGTTGCTGAAATGTCTGCAGCATATGGCTTAGATTATCGCGGTGCTCGAATTTTGATTTTTGATGAACCAACAGCGGTGCTAGTTCCTCAGGAAGTTGATGACCTATTTAATGCACTTAAAGGTCTACGCGCAGAAGGTATGGCAATTATCTTTATCTCTCACAAACTTGATGAGGTATTACGCGTTGCTGATGATGTAACAGTGGTTCGTGCAGGATCAACTGTTGCCCAAGTGAAATCTAAAGATGTCACTGCAAGAGAGCTAGCTGAACTCATGGTGGGCAGTGAACTTCCACAGCCAACTACCCATGGAGATACTCGCCGTCCTGAAGTGACACTCTCACTTAAAGATGTTTCAGTTCCAACGAAATCAGGTAGCCGCGATTTAATTTCTCATATCTCCTTCGACTTACAAGCAGGCGAAGTTATCGGTATAGCTGGAGTTGAAGGAAATGGCCAAGCTGAGTTAGTTGAAGCAATCATGGGTCTGCGTGAATACACCGGCCAGATTGAATTCAAAGGTAAAAACATAGATAACTACTCCGTGGCCCACCGCCATGATGCAGGTATTGGCTTGATTCCAGAGGATCGCCAGCGACAGGCATTAATGATGAATTCACCTCTGTGGGAAAATAGAATTCTTGGGCATCAAAGAAGTAAGCCCGTTATGCGTGGTTTTATTTTAGATAAGAAAGCAACAATTGCAGATACTCGAGTAATTATGGATGAGTTTGATGTTCGTGCACCAGGCCCACACACTTTGGCCACAGCGTTATCAGGTGGTAATCAACAAAAATTTATCGTAGGACGTGAAATGAGTAAGGCCCCCGCGCTCCTTGTTGCATCACACCCAACTCGTGGCGTTGATGTTGGTGCCCAGGCTGCAATTTGGGATGAACTTCGCAGTGCGCGCGAAAAGGGAATGGCAATCGTATTGATCTCAGCCGACCTAGAAGAGCTAATTGGAATGTCTGATCGACTTTTGGTGATGCTGCGCGGTGCGATTACTGCAGAACTTAATCCTCAAAAGACAACTCCTGAGCAGCTTGGTTCTGCGATGACAGGTGCACAATGAAAAAACCATCAACCTCAAAGGTACTTCTAGCAGTTGCTGCGCCTATTGCTGCAGCAGTAGTTTCAATTGTTGTCTCTAGCTTTGCAGTTTTAGCATCAAAGAAATCTCCAATGGATGCCTATAAGACCATGTGGGAGTTTGGTACACAAGCTGGCTCTTTACTTGAAGTTCTCAATATAGCAACCCCTTACTACATTGCAGCAATTGCGATCGCTGTAACTTTTAGGGCAGGTTTATTTAATATTGGTGTTGAAGGCCAACTTCGTTTAGGCGCTCTCTTTAGTGCATACCTGAGTGCAAAATTTGTCTTGCCTCCTGTGCTCCATGTGCTTGCAGTGTTTCTCATTGCCATGACTGTCGGTGGATTATGGGCAGCTATCGCGGCTTACTTAAAGGTTAAGCGCGGCGTGAGCGAAGTCATCTCAACAATTATGTTGAATTCTCTTGCCGTTGGTCTAACGTCGTTCCTATTTTCTCAGTACTTCGCAGAAATTACTGAAGGTTCTAATAACTTAACAACCAAGACGCTTCCAGCCTCTGCACAGGTTCCAGATCTGATGCCATTATTGAATAAATTAGGCGTAGAAGATCAGCCTGGCGGCGGGGTTTATGGCATGTTGTTGGTCGCGATTGCACTTGGAATTGCCTTCTGGTTCATTGTTAACCGCACACGTTTTGGATTTGAATTGCGCGCATCAGGTGCAAATCCAATAGCGGCTCGCGTAAGCGGTGTGAACTCAAAGAAAATGATTTTTCTAGCGCTAGTTATTTCAGGTGCAATAGCTGGATTGGCTGGTCTTCCAGATATTCTGGGTGATACTCACTCATACACCATGGGATTTAGACCAGGAGTTGGGTTCACAGCAATTGCTGTGGCGCTACTAGGTCGAAACGGCGCATTAGGAATGGCAATCAGTGCATTGCTATTCGGTTTCCTTGAAGTGAGCTCACGTTCACTCGAGCTCATCGACATAGCCCCTGAGACTTATGTGATCATGCAAGGCTCTATTTTACTTAGCTCAGTTATCGCCTATGAGGTTATTCGCCGTTACAAGATAACACTGCAGAGCAAAGAGCTTGCAAAGGCGGTGGCAGCATGAAAACTAAGGCAACCAAGCTTTTGCTTAATGCAACACTCGTTCTACTTATCATCTCGATAATTCGCTTAATTACTGGTGCCAGTGACTTAACTAGTATTGGCACTGCATCCGCAGCGCTCTTGCTCTCAGTACCAATTGTTTTAGCTGGACTAGGTGGCTTGTTCTCCGAACGCTCAGGCGTTGTGAACATCGGCCTTGAAGGCATGATGATTCTTGGTGCATGGGCTGGCGGATTTATTGGTTCCAAGCATGGACCATGGCTTGGTTTAGCAGCTGCGGTTTTCTTTGGCTCAGTGGGTGCTCTTGTACACGCAATTGCAACAATTTCCTTTGGTGTTGATCATGTCGTCTCTGGTGTTGCCATCAACATCATCGCTGCAGGATTAGTCCGCTATCTTTCAACAATCTTGTATCAAGGTGGATCATGGCCAGGGCCATCGCAATCACCAGATGTTGCTCCAATACCAAACAATGGGTTACCTGTGCTTTCAGGTGGAACTTACTTTGGTTGGCAGAGTCCTGATATTTTGACGCCAATCGCTGAAAAACAATGGTTTCTCATCTCTGACTTAGCCTCAATTCTCCGTGGTTTTACTGGTGATCTCTCTTATGTAACGATGATTGCAGTTGCCATAGTTCCAATCTCATTCTTTATTCTTTGGAAAACATCTTTTGGACTTCGACTACGCAGTGCTGGTGAGGCACCAATTGCTGCTGAATCATTGGGCGTAAATGTTTACCTCATGAAGTATTCAGGTGTTCTTATCTCAGGTGGCTTGGCTGGATTAGGTGGTGGATTCTTAGCAATTGTTGCAGCAAACCACTATCAAGAAAATCAAGTTGCAGGACGCGGCTACATCGGCCTTGCTGCCTTGCTCTTTGGAAATTATCGCCCAGGCGGAATTCTGATGGGTGCTGGTTTGTTCGGTTTTGCCGATGCGTTGCAGCTGCGTGATTCAGCGGCAATTCATGCCCTAATTCTTTTGATTGTTGTCATTCTTGCCTATCTTGTTTATCGTGATGTGCGCAAGGGTAGATATCTTTCCGCGGCAATTAGTGGCGTAATGTCAGCTGGCTTTATGTGGTTCTACTTAGCAGTTGATGTTCTTCCAGGACAGTTAGTAACAATGACGCCATATATTGCAACCCTTCTGGTTTTATCACTCGCATCCCAGCGCCTGCGAATGCCAGCAGCTGACGGTATTCCATACCGTCGCGGCGGATCGTAATGAAGGCTATTGATTGGGATGCACTGCACACCGCTGCAGTAGCAGCAATGAAAACGGCTTATGCACCTTATTCAAAGTTTCCTGTTGGTGTTGCAGCGTTAGTAAATGATGGTCGAATTGTTTCTGGATGCAACGTTGAAAATGCCAGTTATGGTTTAGGACTTTGTGCAGAGTGCGGGTTAGTTTCAAATCTCATTGCTACAGGTGGCGGCCGTTTAGTTGCAATTTTATGTGTTGATGGACAGGGAAATCACTTGGCACCATGTGGGCGATGCCGCCAACTCTTATTTGAGCACGGTGGATCTAATGCGCTATTGATGACAGATGATGGGCCACAAACAATGGCGGCTATGTTGCCTTGGGCTTTTGGCCCTGATGATTTAGACCGCAACGAGCGCTAAATGTCGCAGGTTGAGGCTTTCTCAGCAGCTGAAGTAATCGCTGCAAAACGTGATCGGCATTCACTAACTGATCCACAAATCGATTGGGTCATCGATGCATACACGCGCGGCGCAGTAGCCGATGAACAAATGTCTGCACTGTTAATGGCAATTTTGCTCAACGGCATGGAATCTCGTGAAATTTCTCGATGGACTGATGCAATGATCAATAGCGGTGAGCGCATGAATTGGTCAGCGCTAACGAGACCAACAGTTGATAAGCATTCAACGGGTGGAGTCGGGGACAAGATCACTTTGCCGCTGGCGCCTTTGGTTGCTGCGTGTGGTGCTGCAGTTCCGCAGCTATCTGGTCGAGGTTTAGGTCATACGGGTGGAACTTTAGATAAGTTGGAATCAATTCCTGGCTGGCGCGCATCTCTTTCAAATGAAGAAATGCTTAAAGTTTTGCAGGATTGCGGCGCAGTTATTTGTGCAGCTGGAGCAGGGTTAGCACCAGCGGATAAGAAGCTCTATGCACTGCGTGATGTGACTGCCACGGTGGAAGCTATTCCCCTCATTGCATCATCGATTATGAGTAAGAAGATTGCCGAAGGAACAAGTGCACTAGTACTAGATGTTAAGACAGGTGCTGGTGCATTCATGAGTGATCCCGAAAAGGCTAAAGAGTTAGCACATGTGATGGTGGGTCTAGGAAAACGTGCTGGCGTAAAGACAATCGCACTTGTAACAGCTATGGATATTCCATTGGGCTTAACCGCAGGTAATGCTTTAGAAGTACGCGAATCTGTTGAGGTTTTGGCTGGCGGCGGACCAGCAGATATTGTCGAACTCACCGTTCTACTTGCGCGCGAGATGTTAGAAACTGTTGGCATAACAAATGTTGATCCAGCTGATATGTTAAAAAATGGAAAAGCAATGGATGTTTGGCGCCAGATGATTAGTGCCCAAGGCGGAGATCCTGATGCAAAACTTCCAACCGCAAAAGAAAATCTTGTTATAACTGCGCCATCCGGTGGAACGATTCTTTCAATGGATGCAATGAAGGTGGGGCTGGCTGCTTGGCGTTTAGGAGCAGGTCGCTCACGCCAAGGCGAGGCTGTTCAGGCTGGCGCTGGAATTGAAATGCACGCTAAACCCGGAGATGTTGTTGCCGCCGGATCTGCGCTCTACACATTGCATACCGATACTCCAGCAGCCTTTGCCCGTGCCCAGGAATCACTTACTAATTCAGTAACTATTGGCGATTTACCAAAGGATGGAAAAATAGATAGATTGCCACTAGTAGTCGAACGAATTACGGATTGAGAGCCTTCAGTTGAGCCTTACAAGTAAGCCCTCACCAGCCCAGATTAAGCGTGTTCCAAAAGTGCTATTGCATGATCACCTTGATGGCGGACTACGACCACAAACAATCATTGATATCGCAGGCGAGATTGGTTACACCGCACTTCCAACTACTGATGCTGCGCAACTTGCAACATGGTTCCGTGAGTCATGTGACTCAGGTTCTTTAGTTCGCTACTTAGAGACTTTTTCTCACACCATTGCAGTGATGCAGCGACGTGAAGACATTATTCGAGTTGCTCGTGAGTGCGCATTGGATTTAGCACGAGATGGTGTTGTCTATGCTGAAGTTCGCGGTGCACCTGAGCTATTCACCGCAAAAGGCTTATCCATGGCCGATGTTGTTGATGCAACTATTGAAGGTTATAAGCAGGGCATGGCAGAGGCTAAAGCTGAAGGTCATGAGATTCATGTCTTTTCATTGCTCTGTGGAATGCGCCAGAACAAACTCTCACAAGAGGTTGCTGAGTTAGTAGT
>Ga0255070_1000508_pt1 | contig 8572 bp, 9 predicted proteins | sample Colum_Miss_RepB__FD_188464 | JGI IMG/M metagenome (GOLD analysis project Ga0255070, IMG submission 188464) | Freshwater microbial communities from Columbia River, Oregon, United States - Colum_Miss_RepB_8h | ecosystem: Environmental > Aquatic > Freshwater > River | place: USA: Oregon | collected...
ACAGAAGACTTCATTAAAGCAAATACTGGGTGAGTTCTTAACTCACCATTTTCCATGGTGGCAGCATAGGCCAAATCTAAATCCTGAATGATTAATGCTTCTGATAGTTTCTCAACCAAATCCATCGGGAATCTTGGAGAATCACAAGGCACTGTCACCAAGTATGGATGCTCGCAGTTTTCCAAGCCCGCCTGGAAACCTGCTAGAGGGCCTGCAAAATCACCAATCACATCCGGCAAAACAGAAACTCCAAGTGATTCGTAAGCTGCCAAATTGCGATTAGCATTTATTTTCACAACATCTCTAAACGCATGATGGTGTGCATCGCCATGGGTGCACCCTTGAACGGCTGCAAGCCCTTATCAGTGCCGCCCATACGACGACCTTGACCGCCAGACAGCACCAGACCAGAAATCACATCACGCGGTATGAACATTTACTTCCTTTGTATTTACTCGATTAACGCCACTGTATATTAAATAATGCTGACCACTACAACGCCCGAACAATGTCATGTTGACCTTGTTTGCCATCTCTAAACCCATCGCTGTTACGCCTGAGCGTGACAATAAAAATGGGATGCCCATTTGCGCACCCTTGATCACCATCTCGGAAGTTAATCTGCCAGTTGTGTAAAAAATTAAATCTTCACCAGATTGTTCATCAAGCCACATCAACCCAGCGATTGAATCAACGGCATTATGACGACCCACGTCTTCAATGAAATGCAATAACTCAACGCTTTGCCCATTATTTTTAAACACGGCGCAAGCATGAACAGAGCCTGCTTGCTTGTATATCGATGACCTGGTTCTAATATGGTCAATGATTTCATAAATTGCCGGCTTTGTTATCTCTGCTTTAATTGGTAACTGAATAGAATCAATGTCATCCATGATTCCGCCAAAGATAGTTCCCTGACCGCAACCAGTTGTCACAACTCTGCGACTGGTTTTTTCTTCAATATCAACTGTGTTTCCCTTGGTGGTCACGGCAGCTGACTCTGTGTCCCAGTCCACCTGAATACTCTCGATGTAATCAATGGAGGGTACTAAGCGTTGATTGCGCAAGTAACCCAAAATCAACGCCTCTGGCGCTCCACCAAGAGTCATGAGGGTGACCAATTCTTTTTTATCTAAATAAATAGTGAGCGGTCGCTCACCAGGGACATGAATAAGTTTCTCACGACCCTGCTCATCCACTACTTTGACTTCATGAATCAAGGGCGCGACGGCTTTGGATAATTTAACCACTTTATGCTCTTTAAAATAAAAAATCAGTAACTAAGATAACTTAGTTACTGATTAGGTTTTTAAAGCTAATTACTTTTTAGCCGCTGGTGCAGCAGCTGGAGCTGGAGCCGGAGCTGGTGCTGGTGCAGGAGCTGCTGTAGGAGCAACAAATGGGCCAGGGTTCACACAAGCAGCAGGTGCAGGAGCACCAGCTTTTTTGTACTTGTTAGCCACTTCATTTTGTGACTTGCAAAGTTGATATGCGCCAACTTTGTCACCGTGTGCAGTTCTTGCTTTGGCCAAGTCAGCAGCAGCGGCAGCTTCCGGTGTTGGAGCTGGTAACTTAGCAAAAACGAAACCAGAGCTTAATAATGTGACTAATAGTAGTGAAAGTTTTTTCATAATTGTCTCTTTTCTTGGATCTATGATTTTATTTTTCCAGATTTCATATCGTCATACCAAAGTTCATGGTGCTCTTTGCCCCAAGCTTCGTCAACGTAACCAGTCTTCATGCCTTGCAATGCACCTTCCATGCCGATTGAACCGACATAGATGTGACCCATGGCCATGACAGTCATGATGATTGCGGCAACAGCATGAACAATGTGAGCTAACTGCATAGTGCCACGCCAGTATTCAATACCAGGGATTGGCACAATCATGTCTAACACCCAGCCTGAAGCTGAAACAATTAAACCAAGAACTGTTACACCACCCCAGAACCAAATCTTTTCACCAGCATTGAAGCGGTGAGATGGGATGTGCTTACCTGACAATAATCCGCCAAATGAAGCGATCCAAGTTAAGTCGCCTTTATTCGGAATATTGTCTTTAACGTACAAGACGAAGAATAAAAGGATACTTGCTGTGAACAAAGGACCAGTGAAGTTATGGATATTCTTCATCACCAACAAGAATGCGCCGTAAGCAGCACCACCCATGATTGGTAACAAGAAGAACTTGCCCCATAGAATAAAGATACCTGTAAATGCAAGCGCCAAGAAGCTGAATGCCATTAACCAGTGTGAAAATCTTTCTAGACTTGTAAAGCGCTTTAACAACCTTCCAGTCTTTGGCTCATGCAACTTAATCTGACCTTTGATCACAAACACTGTTGTAATCAAACCAGCCATGAGCACCAATAACCAACCGCCCCATACAGTGATCACACCGTTACGGATAAGGCGCCATTGCTGACCAGACTTCTGAATAAGTACACCCATTTCCTTGTTAGGAAAGTTGACTGTGTGAGCTACATCAGAGTTAGCATTTTTCCAGATTGGTTGATTGCTACCAGGTTTGTTTTCGCCGGCCTCTCGTTGGGCTTGAACATCTTTACTTACTTCCAAAATATTCACAGACTCAACTTGTGGCTTTGCGGCAGGAGCTGCCCCCTGCGCAAATGCCACTGAAGCTGTTACAGAAAGTACAACGCTGGCGAGTAAGTTTCTTATTGTAATTCTCATACTATCTCCTAAATTACTCGAGTAACTTACTTAGCTTTAACGTAATCGTCTTGACCTTGACTGCGAGTCTTAAGTTGCTTTTCCCAAGTAACCTGATCGCCCGAAGTCCAACCTTTTTCAACATACTTGTTGTCAGCAGCTACATAGGCTTTTTCATCACCTTTTTTAGCTGCAACAACAGTCTGAGGGACTTCAGAACATGCCCCAAGCGTGAATGTTGTTGCGATCAAAGCTGCAGTTAAAGAAATTCTTTTAATCATGATTTTTTTCCTGGAGCTTGTTGTGGTTTACCGTAAGCAGTACCCCAACCAAATACGTTGGCGCCAGCTGCTTTACCATTTGATTGACGCTTAACAACACGATTGCGGAAAATATCTGCAACCACATCGCCATCACCACCAATCAAAGCTTTGGTAGAACACATCTCAGCACAGGCTGGTAACTTACCTTCTGATAGGCGGTTACGTCCGTACTTCTCAAACTCTGCTTGAGTACCGTTCTTCTCAGGACCACCAGCACAGAATGTGCACTTGTCCATTTTTCCACGTAGGCCAAATGTGCCAGCGCTTGGGAACTGTGGCGCGCCGAATGGGCATGCATATGAACAGTAGCCGCAACCGATACAGATATCTTTATCGTGAAGCACTACACCTTCATCAGTTCTGTAGAAGCAATCTACTGGACATACAGCCATACATGGTGCATCTGAACAATGCATACATGCTACTGAGATTGATTTTTCTGCGCCAATCACACCATCGTTAATTGTTACAACACGACGGCGATTAACGCCCCAAGGTACCTCATGCTCATTCTTACACGCTGTTACACAACCATTACACTCAATGCAGCGCTCTGAATCGCAGATAAATTTCATTCTTGCCATTATCGTCTCCTAAATTCCGCCGCTATTAAGCGAACTTCTCAATCTGACAAATTGTTGTCTTGGTTTCCTGCATCATGGTCACAATGTCGTAACCATATGTTGTTGCAGTGTTAACAGCTTCACCACGTACGATCGGTGCAGCACCTTTTGGATAAGCATCCAATATATCTTTACCTTGCCACCATCCAGAGAAGTGGAACGGTATGAATGCCGTATCTGCAGCAACACGCTCTGTCACCAAAGCTTTCACCTTGATCTTCGCGCCGGTTGGAGATTTAACCCAAACATACTCACCGTTACGAATACCGCGCTTGTTAGCAGCTGCCGGATTGATCTCTACAAAGTTATCTTGTTGCAATTCAGCCAACCATGGGTTTGCACGAGTCTCTTCACCACCACCCTCGTACTCCACCAAACGACCAGAGGTAAGGATGATTGGGAACTTCTCATGCATCTTGTCAGCAATATTCTTCTCTTGAACAGACTTGTAAAGAATTGGAAGACGCCATGCAGTCTTTCTATCATCATGCGTTGGGTACTTCGCCATCAAGTCAGGACGTGTGCCATACAAAGGCTCACGGTGCTGTGGAATTGGATCAGGGAAGTTCCAAACAACTGCACGAGCCTTCGCGTTACCAAATGGATGGCAACCGTGGTTCTTCATGATCACACGAATCAAACCACCAGAAACGTCAGTCTTCCAGTTCTTACCTTCAGCAGCTTTTTTCTCTGCATCAGTCAACTCATCCCACCAACCAAGTTTCTTCACAAGTGCATGATCAAACTCTGGGTAACCAGTTTTGATGTCAGCGCCCTTAGAGTGAGAACCGTTTTCAGCCAATAGTGTCTTACCGTCTCTTTCAACACCAAAGTTTGCACGGAAGTTACCGCCACCATCCATCACGTGCTTGCTGGTGTCATAAAGATTTGGACTACCTGGGTGCTTCATCTCAGGTGTACCGTAGCAAGGCCATGGCAAACCGAAATAATCACCTGTTGTATCGTAACCAGTCACTGGATCTTTACCACCCTTAGACTTCAATGTCTTCACATCAAACACGTGCATCATGCGCATGTGAGCTTTTAGACGCTCTGGTGAGTGACCTGTGTAACCAATTGTCCATACTGCCTTGTTGATTTCACGCAAGATGGATTCAACTTCTGGTTCTTTCCAGTCCTTACCAGCGTACTTGCTCTTCAACATCTTGAAGTTCTTTGACAACTCATTGCCAAAACCAAGTTTGTCAGCCATGGCTTGCATGATCACGTGGTCAGGTACTGACTCCCATAACGGATCAATCACTTTCTCACGCCATTGGACTGAACGGTTAGACGCAGTTGCTGAACCAACAGTTTCAAACTGTGTGCAAGCAGGTAACAAATAAACTGCACGGTCTTTGTTAACCTGAGCACCGTCTACTTGCATTGCAGCCATCGCAGCAGTTGCACTTGGATATGGATCAACCACAACCAACAACTCTAACTTGTCCATGGCTTTCTTCATGTCAAGACCGCGAGTTTGTGAGTTCGGAGCATGGCCCCAGAAGAACACACCCTTCACGTTATTGTCTTGATCGATGAGTTCATTCTTCTCAAGCACAGCATCCACCCAACGTGAAACTGTTGTACCTGATTTCTCCATCATGTTTGGAGAAAACTGAGATTTGATCCACTCGTAGTCAACATCCCAAACGCCAGCGTAATGTTTCCATGAACCTGCTGCTAAACCATAGTAGCCTGGCAATGAATCTGGGTTAGGACCTACGTCAGTAGCACCTTGAACGTTATCGTGACCGCGGAAAATGTTTGTACCGCCGCCCGTCTTACCTACGTTACCTAATGCCAATTGCAAGATACATGAGGCACGAACCATCGCGTTACCGATGGTGTGCTGAGTTTGACCCATACACCAAACGATTGTTCCTGGACGGTTCTCATGTAGCGTCTTAGCAACTTGGAATACTTGAGCTTCAGTTGCACCGCAAGCTTCTTCAACTTTTGCTGGTGTCCACTTTTCAAGCACATCCTTCTTAACATCTTCCATGCCGTAAACACGGTCGTTAAGATATTTCTTATCTTCCCAACCATTTTTGAAGATGTGATGAAGCACACCAAACAAGAATGGAATGTCTGAACCAGAACGAATGCGCACGTATTGATCAGCTTTAGCAGCAGTACGTGTGTAACGTGGATCAACCACAATCATTTTGCAACCAGCTTCCTTAGCGTGCAACATGTGCAACATAGAAACTGGGTGAGCTTCAGCAGCATTTGAACCAATGTAGATAGCAGCTTTAGAGTTCTGCATATCGTTATAGCTGTTGGTCATCGCGCCATAACCCCAAGTATTCGCTACACCAGCCACTGTTGTTGAGTGACAGATACGCGCTTGGTGGTCAGTGTTGTTTGTACCAAAGAAAGAAACAAACTTACGTAGCAAGTAGGCTTGCTCGTTGTTGTACTTTGATGAACCGATGAAGAACAATGAATCTGGACCTGAAGTCTTCTTCAAACTCTTCATTTTTGCTGTGATTTCGTCAAGCGCTTGATCCCAGCTGATTTTCTCGTACTTGCCATTCACAAGCTTCATTGGGTACTTCAAGCGGAACTCACCGTGACCGTGTTCACGAATCGCCGCACCCTTGGCGCAGTGTGCGCCCAAGTTGATCGGTGAATCAAACACTGGCTCTTGACGAGTCCAAACGCCGTTTTCAACTACTGCATCAATGGCACAGCCAACTGAACAGTGTGTACACACAGTACGTTTAACTTCAATCTTGCCCTTGCCGTCTAGCTTTGCTGCTGCAGAAGCTTTGGCTTTTTGCACCAAGGTTAGTTGTGATGCGGCTAGACCCACACCTACACCAACGCCTGAGCGCTTAAGGAATGTACGACGATCCATCATTGGGATCGCGGATTGCAAACTGCGCGCTAAGCTACCGACCATTTGGGCGGAGTGACGTGAAGCAGCAACTGCTTGTTGTGATGTTTTACGAATCAGACTCATGGATAGACCCTCAAAGATTCAAGAGAAATAAAAAAACACTCGTTTAAAAATTAAACGAGTGTAGTTTTGTAATATTTACGGACATGATCAGAAAGCTTGTAACCCTTGCTATCTTCAATCATGGTAGAGGCTTGTTCAGCGATGGCTGTTCCCAATGGTGTTTGAGACACAACAGCTACTGCGCCTGCAGTAACACCTGCTGTAACAAAGAATTTTCTGCGCGAATCTTTGTGTTTGTTTTCACTCATAACTATCTCCTATTAATTCTTAACAATCTGCCACTAAATTACAAAAGTAACACTTGCATTTATGGTCTAACTATAAACGTTTATTATTTTTTTTGCACACGACAAACCAAATACTTGACTAGGGGTTTCCCTAACTCAAAAGGCTTGCTGAGTCTTAATCGGCAAGCCTTTTTCCAATAATGCTTAGGTAAAAAGTAGATTGATTTTTTATAGCGTTATTCGACCATGTCCATGGCATAAGCCTCGACCTCAAAAAAGGCTTTAGCCAACATGGCAACTGACTTGTAATGATTGGCCATGGGGTGTACTTCTGTTGCATCGCACAATTCCTGCACCCAAGAACGCAAATGTTCATCAAAAAACTTTTTCTGTTGCGTCAAGTTAGCAATTGCCAAATCATCACCGGCGATCAAATAGCGCATCACCTCACACAAGGAGGCAATGTGATCTTCACTCTCCGTGATATTTTCAGCAGCTTCCAAGCCTAACTCTTTAAGAGAGTCACGCAAGCGTACCAATGGTTTTTCATTCAAAAAGCCTGATTGGTAATAAGAACCGTATAAAAAGACTTCAGGTTTACCGATACCAATAAAGAGCTCTTGATATTCATCTGCCCATTCTTGAGCAGTCGAGGATGAAGCAACTCTGACCAATTCATCCCAGGCTTGAGTCAAGGCTGCGCTGTCAGGCGCCTCGGATCCAGTGCCATAGGCAGCAGATGCGGCAATACGGTGCAATAAGTCATCGTCTGGTGCTTGATAAAAAAGTGTTGCCAACAGGCCATAAAGGTCTGCGCGAGCAACGTCTTCCTCTAATCCATCTGCACTTAAAGCAGTGACTTCTTCATCTAATTTTTTTTCCATATCACTCATCAGACCACATCGTTATCGTTAGGTTTATTCATCATGTCAACCACTCGGCAGTCACTGCACATCTTGAGACGCTCAGTGGCAGCGCCCGAGAAGGCTGCGTGCAAAGACAACTTACCAACCATCAATTCAACCATCTTCAAAGTACCAAATGCTTTGCCACAACTGACGCAGTGGAAAGGTTTTGTTTCATTGAGAACCACTGTTTTTTTTCTGATCTCAGTGGTTTGCAAACGCGGCGCTAATGTCAAAGCATTTTCTGGACACGTTTGAACACACAAACCGCATTGCACGCAGTTGCGCTCAATCATCGATAACTGAGGCGCATCTGGGTTATCTCGCAAAGCACTTTCAGGGCAGGCGCCCACACAAGACATGCACAAAGTACAAGCATCTTTATTGACAAGCACACCACCAATTGGAGAGCCTGTTGCTAGAGTCAGAGGCTTCTCAGCAGTGACCTTGATAGAACCGTGCAACATCAAATGCTCTAAAGCAGCTTCTAATGTTTCACGCTTCTCATTGGCAAAAGCAAAAGTTGCTGCTGGACATAACGCTGCTTTTGCTGGCAAGGCCACAAATTGTTTTTCCAATGCTTGAGCACTGTCAGCTTGCAAGAGAACAATGCTGTCTTTGGCGTAACCCAAACCTTCAAGCATGGATTGCGCAACAGTCACCTGTGTTGTTAATGCTTGCTGATATTCAGGCGCTTCTTCACCGCTCAATAAAATAGCCACTTGAGCAAAACCATGAGCCAAACTACCCAACCACAAGTCCATACCAGTTGATGCACTGTGATGCAAACCAAATGGAATTAAATGCGCGGGCATGCCCTTGAAATTAGCTTTATCAGTGGCTGCAAGT
>Ga0255070_1000522_pt1 | contig 8407 bp, 3 predicted proteins | sample Colum_Miss_RepB__FD_188464 | JGI IMG/M metagenome (GOLD analysis project Ga0255070, IMG submission 188464) | Freshwater microbial communities from Columbia River, Oregon, United States - Colum_Miss_RepB_8h | ecosystem: Environmental > Aquatic > Freshwater > River | place: USA: Oregon | collected...
TTTCTTCCCGCGCCTAAAAACTGAAATAAATCTTCGGATTTAATGGTTGTTTCGTACGCTTCGTCATTGGCTATTTGCTTAGCTCTCGAACGAACCAATTTGGCAATTTGTTTATCCAATCCGCGTACCCCAGACTCATTGGTGTAGGAAAGTATGACTTGTTCAAGGGCCGCTTTTTCAATGTCCAATTGTTTAGCAGTAAGTCCGTGTTCCTTCAACTGCTTTGGTAACAAGTGCTTTTTGCCAATTTCCATTTTTTCTTCCACGGTATAGCCATTGACTTCAATAATTTCCATTCGATCGCGCAAGGGGCCTTGAATGTCTCCTAGGCTATTCGCTGTGGCGATAAACAGTACTTTCGATAAATCGAATTCATTCTCTACATAATTGTCGTAAAAGGCGGCATTTTGCTCTGGGTCAAGTACTTCAAGCAGGGCGGAGGAGGGGTCTCCATGAATGCCTCTTCCGATTTTGTCGATTTCGTCTAAAACGAAAACTGGGTTTGCAGAAGCGGCCTTTTTTAAGCTTTGAATCACTCTACCGGGCATAGCACCAATGTAGGTTTTTCGGTGCCCTCTGACCTCAGCCTCGTCGTGTAATCCTCCCAATGACATACGAACGTATTTTCTTCCCAACGCTTCAGCAATGGATTTCCCAAGCGATGTTTTTCCCACCCCTGGAGGACCATAAAAACACAAAATAGGCGATTTCATATTGCCTCGAATTTTCAATACTGCGAGGTATTCTAAGATACGTTCTTTAACCTTTTCCAAACCTGCATGGTCTCGTTCTAGGATTTTTTTTGCACGCTTTAAATCGAGGTTGTCTTTGGTGTATTCATTCCATGGGAGATCCAATAACACGTCTAAATAATTCATTTGTACCGTGTATTCTGCTCCTTGAGGATTCATTCGTTGTAACTTATCCAGTTCCTTGTAAAAGGCTTTTTCCACCGTTTCGTTCCATTTCTTGGCCGTGGCTCGTTCGCGAAATTCAGCAACGTCCTGGTCTTGTGGGTTATCGCCTAATTCGTCTTGAATGGTTCGCATCTGTTGATGCAAGAAATACTCCCTTTGCTGTCGGTCTAAATCGCGTTTGACTTTATTTTGGATTTCATTGCGCATTTCCAACACCTGAACTTCCATCGTCAAGTGTTCCATCACCATGGTAACCCGCTTGCGAACGTCCATTTCCTCTAACATTTCCTGTTTTTTGGAAACGTCTGCGTTCATATTCGATGAGATGAAATTGACTAAAAACGTAGGGCTATCTATGTTTCCGATTGCAAATTGTGCCTCTGACGGAATGTTTGGGCTTTCTCGGATGATTTGTAATGCAAGGTCTTTGATCGTATTGATCATTACCGTCATTTCTTTGTCTTTTTTTGCGATAACGGGTTCGTTAAACACACGGACTTTGGCCCGCATGTAGGGCTCCGTTTGAAGCGGTGTTTCTATTTCAAACCGCCGTTTCCCTTGAATGATTACGGTTGAGCTTCCATCTGGCATTTTCAAGAGCCGAATGATTTGGGCTACCGTACCGATGGTATTCAGGTCATTGAAAGAGGGTGATTCTTGATCCTGGTTTTTTTGAGAAACCACCCCAATGATTTTATTTCCTTTGTTGGAGTCCTGAATTAATTTAATCGATTTGTCTCGACCCACCGTAATCGGAATCACCACCCCTGGAAAAAGGACATTGTTGCGCAACGGCAAAATAGGCAGTTCATCGGGAAATTGTTGGCTGTTCACATGTTCCTCTTCCTCTGCAGTAATCAGTGGAATGAAATCAGAATCGGCATCGATAGTAGAAAAGAGGGGCAAAGGAAATAGTTGTTCATCCATGGTTTTGACATTTTGGCATAAAAGCTAACGGAATACGTAGATAGGTGTTCCACCCATAACGTGCCGCCCACATTTTTCAATTGGCGTGCCACCGACAAAAATCGGAAATTATGTCCGAAAAATCGTAAAATGCTTGGAATATTGTTACATTTAGGGCAAAAAAAACACCATGCGATTTTTGAAATTATTACCCTTATTTTTCTTACTTGCTCAATCCGGTTTTTCGCAAGATACTACTTGGGTTCAAACGTTTACCTTTGACTCCATTACGAACCGACACGATCAGTTTCAATTTCCAGCATCACTGGATACCATGCGCTTTGAAAAAGTCCTGATGTACTACAAGCTGAAGTGCAGTCCTCTAACTACGTGGGATCAGTACGATTGTGGGGAATGGGATTATCTTACCTATACCAGGGTTTTCGATCACACAGGGACCTATGATTCGGTAAAAAGGGAGGGTTTTCACTATTTATCGAATTGTCAAACGCCACCAGCCATAAATTTCAATAGCGCGTTGGCGGGTGCTGCCTATTCCAACATCTACCAGTATAACCAATCCTTTCGAAGTGGTGAAAGCTTACAGGATTTTGTTGTAAATCTGGGTAATTCTTCTTCCTTGCTACCTTTTCATACCCAAAACAAGGGCGGAACGTATCAGTTTTTGGTTACTGCGACTGAATTAGGGGCTGCAGGGGTACAAGCGGGTGATCTCCATTCTCTTTCGTTGTACATAGCTAATTTGGCTCAAAATGAAGGGATTTCCTTTCCGACCATTCGGATTATGGGAACCAATCTTACCGTTTTATCGCAATTGGTTTCGGGTCCATTTGTTGAAGTATACAACCATAATATAAATCCTGGGTCCATGCAGTTGGGCGCGAATCGCTTTTTATTTTATCAACCGTTTTCTTGGGACGGCATGCAGAACCTTGTGGTTCAGTTGACTTTTGATTCTGAAATCACAACCCAAGCGCAATATGCTTTTGAAACCGAAACGGGAAACGGCGCGGTAAGCCATTACTTTGAAGGCCGGAACGGCGTCATTGAGTTTGATGGAACCAATTACAGCCTTTTAGAATTGTCAGATACCTTAATTAATGGAGACGTTACCATTGAGTTTTGGGCGAAAGGAAATGCAAACAATGGAACAAATACCACGATTTTAGAGGCCTATGATACGTTAAACAATCGAATTTTGAACATTCACATGCCTTGGAGTAATAACAATATCTATTGGGATGCAGGAAACCAAACGGGTTACGACCGAATCAACAAGACGATGAGCGCAAGTGAAATTGACAACAATTGGAACCACTGGGCTTTCGTCAAAAAACAGAGTACAGGTCAAATGTTCATATACAAAAACGGTCATACCTGGCATGCTGGGTCCAATTTAAACCGAACCGTAGGCTACATACACCGTTTTGTGTTGGGTGCCAATCGAGATTATGGGTTGAAATGGAAAGGACAAATGGATGAATTTCGTGTCTTTAAAGCGGCATTAGACTCGGCCACGATTCTTGCAAACTACAACCAGAAAATTGATGTTTCTCATCCGAATTATGGGGCCTTGATGACCTATTACGATTTTGACGATGTAAATTATGCGGACGATCGTTCTCCCAACGATTTTAAATTGATGCTATCCGATGGATTTGACCCTTCCACGGGCAGTATGATAAAAAATGCCGTTCCCGTTTCAGGGGTTCAGTCCCTTCAAGAACGTCCAAAAATGGCATTCGGTCAGGGTTCCGTTACGGGCCCAACCCAAACCATTTTGGTAGCACAAAACAAACCGATTGAGCCTATCGTTGTGTTTGAACAAGCCCCAGTGAACCGTCACTTTGAACTGGTAAATAGTTTTCGTGGTGTTCCCCAAGGTTTATCCTACACGTTCAGTCCTCAGGGAGTTGCCACGTCAAACGGTCCTGTAGCCTCGGATATTCTTCTTCTAAACGATACGGTGTTTTACTATGAACAACCTTATGAAATAATTCATGACGTAGAAATCGCAAGATACATCACTCCCTACGGAATAAACTTTGACCTAGGACCGAATGGTTTTTGTTGGATTTATGATGTTACCGATTACCAACAGTATTTACACGGATTGGTTGATTTAGCCGCTCACAATACCCAAGAACTTTTGGATTTAAAATTTGCTTTTATTAAAGGGGTTCCTCCTCGAGATGTTCACAAACGCGAACCCATTTGGGCCGACTGGCGTTCCTACAACTTCGGACAAATGTCCAACGATGTGGTTTTACAAAACAAGCCCGTTGTGCTTTCCGACTCCTCCCAAATGTTCAAAATTAAAACGAGAATGTCAGGTCACGGTCAAGTCGGGAATTATGCTTGTTGTGAATGGGTTCCAAACGATCACCGTATATCCGTCGACGGGGTCCCGCGCTATAATTGGAACATATGGCAACCCACAGAATGTGGCGATAACCCAAATATAGGACAAGGGGGTACATGGCCTTATGCGAGAGAGGGATGGTGCCCTGGCGATCGCGTAAAAGATTATGATTTCGAACTAACGCCCTATGTCTCCCCAGGCGATACCGTAGAAATTGATTACAGCGTAAATCCGGTTCCACCCGGCGATCCAGGACAAGCGGGTGGTAATTACATTGGGTCCTTTGATTTGATTTCCTACTCGGCACCCAATTTCTCTAACGATGCAGCCATAGTAGACGTTTTGAATCCAAACAATTGGGAATACTACAGCAAGTTTAACCCTACGTGTTCCAATCCTCGCGTAGTGCTTAAAAATACGGGTTCAACACCCTTGACCTCTTGCTTTATTCGTTGTTGGATTACCTACGGCAATGAAATTCAGCTGAATTGGACGGGTAACCTTGGTTTCTTGGAAGAGGAAGTCGTGGAGATCCCCGTAAACGATTTAGGGTTTTGGATGGATTTAGATTCAACGGAAACCTTTACGGCATACGTGAGCAATGTAAACGGAACTTTTGGGAACGATGAATATCTTCAAAACAGCGTGAAACAAGTTAAGTTTGATGCGCCAGAGGTCATTAACGGACCCTTCTTTGTTTGGTTAACTACCAATAACAAAGCTGTTGAAAATTCCTACAGACTCATCGATGCCGCCGGAAATGTCGTTTTTCAGCGCGATCAATTAACCAATCAAACGCAATACAAAGACACCTTTAATTTGGCTCCGGGATGTTACAGCATCATCATTGAAGACTCCGATCACGACGGATTGTCTTTTTGGTATTCCTCTCAAGTAGAAGGAGAAACGAATGGACAAATGCGTTTAAGGTATGTTGGCGGTAGTTACATTGAAATTTTCCCGGGGGATTTTGGACGCTATCACCGTTATGATTTCTCGGTAGGATTTGGTGTTGGTTTAGACGAGGCGAAGTTGGATCACGAAATAGCAGTTTTCCCCAATCCTACATCAGGAGAAACTACCTTTGAACTTTCGGGATATGTGGGTTCTCAAGCTACGTTGGAAATTTACGACGTTATGGGGCGTAAATGGCTTGGAGAGCGCATGCAGTCCTCGTCACACTTCGCGGAATCGCACGTTTCGCTGGGGCACTTACCATCCGGTACCTACATGGCGCGTATTGTTACAGGTGAACAAGTTTATACCAAGAAATTCATCAAACAATAAGGCATGTCGTGGAGGAAAACGATCGCTACCTATTTTCCTGATGTATGGCAATATTTGGTCATCATCTTAATTTTTATCGTCGCAGCAATCTTGATTCTATGAAATATTTTTCCTGGTTTTTTGCGGTTTTTTTAAGTGCTAGCGTTGCGGGGCAAATGAATGTGGATTCGCTTTCGCATATATCCTATCAGCAATTGCATGGTGCGAATCTAAACGACGTATGGGGGTATGAAGATGAGTTGGGGAATGAATATGCAATTGTGGGTACTTCCAAAGGAACTTCGATCGTCAATGTTACGGATCCTAGCAATCCGGTAGAAGTGTTTTGGTATCCAGGCACCGAATCGATATGGCGTGATCCAAGCGTGTATGGCGATTTTGCCTACGTTACGACCGAGGCGGAGGATGGTTTATTGATCATCGATTTGTCCCCGCTGCCTCAATCAACGAATTTACCAACCAGCGTATACACAGGACCTCCAGGGCAAACTTGGTCATCCGCGCATACCTGTTTTTGTGATAGCCAAGGATTTACCTATATTTTTGGAAGCAATCGGGGCAATGGCGGGGTAATTATTTTGGATGTTGCAACCAATCCGATGCAACCAGTAGAAGTGGGCAGCTTTGATACGTGGTATTGCCATGACGGTTATGTGAGGAACGATACCATGTATTTAGCGCATATCTATGATGGATTTTTTAGTCTCGTTGATGTTTCAATTCCGAGTTCGCCACAGTTAATAGCGACTCAAACGACACCCAACCTGTTTTCCCACAATATCTGGCCCTCGGTTACGGGACAGTATGTTTTCACCACCGATGAGGTATCGGGAGCTTACATTGCTGTTTATGACATTTCGAATCCAAATGGGATTCAGGAAGTGGAACGGATACAAAACGCTCCAGGGGCGGGTGTGATTCCTCATAATACCCATGTGATGGGAGATTACCTGATAACAAGCTATTATTCCGATGGTATTGTCATTCACGATTGTACCAACCCCAAGAATTTGGTGAAGGTAGGACAGTACGACACGTTTAATGGTCAAACCCCAGGATTCGACGGGTGTTGGGGTGTATATCCCTTTTTTACCAGCGGAACCATTGTTGCTGCAGACATTACAGAAGGCCTTTTTATTCTGGGTCCGACCTATTCCAAAGGAAGCTATTTAAAAGGAAATGTTACCGATTTAAATTCTTCCGCCCCCATAAACGGTGTGAAAGTTACCATCAGTAACAACGATCAACCCGATTATTCGAATGTGCAAGGCGACTACGTAACAGGGTATTTTCTCGTTGGAAATGCTCAAGTTCTTTTTGAAAAAGTAGGTTATTATCCCTTAACGACAACGGTTAATTTAATCCAAGGCCAAGAGGTTTTGTTGGATGTTCAAATGACCCCTATACCGCCCTTTAATCTGCAAGTAAATGTTGTAGAATCAGGAACCGGTGCACCACTGTTTGATGCCCAAATTAAATTGGTCCACCCCCTCATTACCCACACAGGGATAACCAATGCCATTGGCGAGGAGCAATTCACCTTGTATTACCAAGAACCGTATTCCGTTACGATTGGAAAATGGGGGTATAAAAGTACGTGTTTGAATCAGGTTATCGATCAGAATACAGGGACCATAACCGTGAGTTTGCTCCCAGGATATTACGACGACTTTGAATTGGATTTTGGTTGGACGGTGAACGGTACAGCCAATACAGGCCAATGGGAGCGAGGGACACCAAATGCAACCTCGAGCGGCTCCGTAGTTTCATCGGATGTTCCGTGGGATTGCGGTACGAGCTGTTTTATTACCGGGAATGATCCGAACCTTCACCCCGATTTCGATGACGTGGATCAAGGAAATACGGTATTGGTTTCACCTCCCATGGATTTAACTTCCATTCCAACGCCCTTTTTAAATTATGCGATTGGATACTACAATTATTTTGGACCTCAATCCGTAGACGATACCTTAAAAGTGTACGTTGGCAACGGATCCATGTTGGTTTTAATTGACCAGTTAGTACCGCCTCAAGGAGCTGCGATGGCATGGAATTATCGAAGCATTCCTCTTGCAGGGGTAATTCCCATAACGTCTTCAATGCAAGTGGCTGTTTCTATTGCCGACTATGATCCGAACGTAAACATTACGGAGGCAGCGTTTGATGAATTCTACGTCACCAATTTCGATGTAAGCGGATTACCATCCTTGAAGGCAGATCTCGAATCCTATCCAAATCCATGCGCGAACGATGTAACCTTTATGAACCTAATTACGAATGAGCCTTTTGTAATTACGGATCTTATGGGTAAAAAATTGGTAATGGGTATGGCGGATAACACAAAACTCACCCTTGATGTTTCCGCATGGAACGACGGAATTTATTTGTTTCAGCAAGGCCAAAAAACAGTGCGTTTCATAAAAGGTTTGTAAGGATGATAGCGCATAGACCACAACTCTCAATTGTAATTCCTCTATTTAATGAGGAAGAATCGTTGCCAGAATTACATCAATGGCTCCTGAAGGTTTTTGAAGAGCATCGCTTTACATATGAGGTGATTTTTATCGATGATGGGAGTTCGGATTCAAGCTGGACGCAAATACAATCCTTACGGAAAAGTGACCCGCATACCTTTGGAATTAAATTTCAACGCAATTATGGAAAAGCTGCTGCCTTACAGGTGGGCTTTCAGCAAGCTACAGGGGAAGTTGTTATTACCATGGATGCCGATTTACAAGACTCTCCAGACGAAATTCCCGCTTTGTATAGAATGATTACTCAAGAGGGTTTTGATATGGTTTCCGGGTGGAAACAAAAGCGCTACGATCCCTTAACCAAAACCTTGCCGACGAAACTCTACAATTGGGCCGCAAGACGAATAACGGGTATCCATCTGCATGACTTTAACTGTGGA
>Ga0255070_1000559_pt1 | contig 8114 bp, 8 predicted proteins | sample Colum_Miss_RepB__FD_188464 | JGI IMG/M metagenome (GOLD analysis project Ga0255070, IMG submission 188464) | Freshwater microbial communities from Columbia River, Oregon, United States - Colum_Miss_RepB_8h | ecosystem: Environmental > Aquatic > Freshwater > River | place: USA: Oregon | collected...
TTTGTAATCTCTGATTTATCCGAGTTGTCCGGATTTGACCCGATTCCAAACGATAACAAAACGGACATAACGGAAGTCCAAGCCGATCAGGGCAAAAATGTTTCAGCTCCCGTGGGGGCGGTAGTTGGTAGCCCTATCCCACGTATTCACAGCGTCATAAGAGAAGGCGATCAGAGCCGGGTAGCCGAGGCCTTGCAGTTCGCCGAAGATATTGGCATAACACTTATGCCGTGGCAAAAAAACGCTCTAGGTGAGATTCTCAAAATGGACGGCGAGCGCTGGCAGTACCGACAGCTCGGTTTAATCTGCGGTCGCCAGCAAGGAAAGACCTTTTTGGCCGCTTTACGTATTTTGGCCGGAATATACCTTTTTGGCGAAAAGGACGTGATCCTTATGGCCGTGAACCGAAAACTCTCCCTCATTACGTGGCGTCAAATAGATTGGCTAATTCGCAATACGCCACGGCTTAAAACCGAGTGGCAAGCGACCTACACGACCAATGGCGCCGAACGTATTATGTTTAAGAACGGAGCGCAGATTTCCGTCGTTGCTGCTACCCCTAACGGTGCTCGTGGTATGAGCGCCGATTTCCTTTTTATTGACGAGCTTCGGGCGATTGACCAGGACACCTACGACGCGGCGATCTATACGACCAACGCTCGAAAAGCTCAAGTGCTCACCGTGAGCAACGCGGGAGACAAGAACTCGACGGTGCTCAATTCCCTGCGCGAACGCGCCCTTTCGGGAGCTTCTCCTACCCTCGCGTGGTTGGAGTGGAGCGCTCACCCTTCCCGGGACATTATGGACGTGAAAGGGTGGGTCGAGTCCTGCCCGGCGCTGGGGCATTATCTCGAGCTCGAAACTCTCAAACACTTAGCGGCTACTAATGATCCAATGGCCTTTAGGTGCGAAGTGCTCTGCCAATGGTTAGATAATACGGCGAGCCCGTTTGAGGCCGGAGCTTTTGACGAGTGCGCCGACGAGAGTATTACGCTAGTCGAGGGCGGCGACCTTTACTTTGCTTTCGATAAATCCCATACGCAGCGGCACGCGGTACTCGTGGCCGGTCAAAAGGTTGGGGATTTTGTGCACCTATTCGTATTGCAAGAGTGGAACGCTCAAAACCCGCTCGATGAGGTAAAGCTCGCTAGCGACATCAACGCACACGTGCAAAAGTGGCGGCCAAGAGTCACGCTCTATGATCGCTATATGTCCCAAAATACGGCTACCTATCTAGCCGCTTCCGGGGTTGCTATGGCCGATTGCTCCGGCAAGAGCCAAGTAGAGGCCGCTCACCGATTCGCTCAAATGATGAGCGCTCGGGTTTTGCGTCATAAGAAAGAGGCTACCCTCGTGGACGCGGTAAACAACTGCTCGAGCAAGATTTCCGAGCACGGGTGGAGATTGGTACGTCGGCGATCCTCCGGGGAGATATGCGCGGCGATTGGTGCGGCTATGGTGAGCTGGCACTCCTCCACGCCACAAAGTAAACCCGTTATATACGTCGCCTAGACACGCCGGGGCAATTCGGACAAATGTCGGCATATTGCCCTAAACTACGCACGTGGGGTTTCTCAATACCGTAGCCGAGACTTTATTCCCCAACCCCAAAATAGAGGCGCAATATGCGCCGCCGGTAATGACGTTACCGGAATATACGAATTACAATTATTTTGCAACTGCCGGAAAATTTGTTACTCGTCAAGAAGCCTTGAGCGTACCGAGCATTAAAAAAGCGAGAGATTTAATCTGCGGAATTATTGGCAGTACCCCGTTTCATTTATACCGTAAAAGTACCGGACAAGAATTAGCCTCTCCCTTATGGCTTGAGCAACCCGATCGCAATCAACCGCGTCAAGTAACTATGGCATACACCGCCGATAGTTTATTTTTTTACGGCGTTGCATATTGGGAAGTAGTCGAACAATACGCGGACGGAACTGGTCGCCCTTCGCGTTTTGCGTGGGTTGCTAATGAACGCGTCACGCCACGATATAACGAGAACTCCACACTCGTAATCGGTTACTCCGTAGACGGTCGCGTGCGTCCAATGGACGGGCTCGGCAGTTTGATTACTTTCCAATCATTAAATGACGGAATACTTAACATAGGCGGCCAAACTATTCGCGCAGCAATAGACGCGCAATATGCCGCAAGTGTAAACGCACGTACACCAATACAAAGCGGTTATATTAAAAATACCGGCGCAGACTTACCGGAAGATCAAATAGTGGGTCTTTTGGCTAAGTGGAAGCAATCACGTTTACAAAATAACGTAGGATACTTAAACGCAGCACTAGAGTTTAAGACAACGAGTTTTAGTCCAAAAGAAATGGGCTATAACGATTTTCTACAATTCCTTGCAACAGAGATAGCGCGTATGTGCAATATCCCGGCGTATATGTTGTCGGCAGATATGAATAACAGTCTCACCTATGCCAACGTTATTGACGAGAGGCGTCAATTCGTGGATATGTCCTTGCGCCCGTATATCGAGGCAGTAGAAGGTCGCCTTTCTATGAACGATATTACTAGCAATCAAAATTACGTACGTGCGGGACTAGATGACGGATTCCTAAGGTCAGACGCTCTCACACGCCTACAAGTAACGGAGAAACTGCTTTCCTTAGGTCTTATTACAATCGAGCAAGCAAGAGAAATGGAGGACTTGACGCCTAATGGATCAGAAATTATTGACGTTTAGTGGAACAATAGAGGCGGCAGATTCTACCCGCCGAATAATCTCCGGTAAAATAGTCCCGTTTAATGAACCCGGTTTTACCTCCGTCGGAAAAGTAGTTTTCGAGCGTGGGTCTATTGCTATTCCTAACGAGCGATTTAAGTTGCTCCTCGAGCACGATCCTAAACAACCGGTAGGCCGTGCTATTAACGTGCAAGAAACCGAGGCAGGTATTTTTGCTCAATTTAAGGTAGCCGAAACTACGCGCGGGAATGACGCACTTATTGAGGCGTCAGATTTACGCGATGGGCTTAGCGTCGGCGTACTCGTTCATAAGTCCGTGGAGCGCGGCGACACGCTTTACGTACAAAGCGCCGAGCTCCAAGAAACGAGCCTCGTCCACACTCCAGCGTTTAAGAGCGCCGAAGTCGTTACCGTTGCCGCTAGCGAAAGCGAACCGGAAACTATCGAAGAAAACCCAACCCAACCAACCGAAAGCGAGGCCGTCGTGGAAAACCCCGACACTCCAGCCGTCGAGGTAGAAGCCGAAAAGGTCGAAGCCTCGCGTCCCCGCGTAACCGTCACAGCGATGGAAGTACGCCACCCAATTCGCACAAAAGCGCAATACCTCGAGCACACCATTAAAGCGTCTCTCGGTAATGATGACTCACGCGATTACGTCAAGGCCGCAGACGCGCAAGCTGCTAAGGCTATGACTTTTGCCGACGATTCCTTTACTACCAACCCGGCTTTTAAGCCTATCCAATACATCTCAACGGTAGTTGATACTGCTATCGGTTCACGTCCAGCTATTGACGCTCTCGGTGGATCACGTCCATTGGCTGCCGCTGGTATGACCGTGGCAATTCCAAAGATTACGACTAACGGCACCGTCGCCGAGACCGCAGAAGGTGGAGCGCCTTCGGAGACCGGAATTGTTAGCTCATACGTAGAGGCAACCGTAAAGAAGTATGCCGGTATGCAGCGTTACAGCGTAGAGCTAATCGAGCGATCTTCTCCGGATTTCTTCCAAGCTATGCTCGAAAATATGACCCGCGCCTATAACAAGGCAACCGACGCAGCGGTAATTGCAGAAATCACCGCTGGTGGTACTCAAGCCGCTACGACCGCTGCTACCTCAGCGGGAATTATCAGCTTCGTATCAACCGAGACTCCTGCGGCTTACCTTGCAACCGGAGAACTTCCAACGGTTTATATCGCTGGTACTTCTCAATGGTCGCTCCTTATGGGTGCAACCGACTCAACTGGTCGTCCCATCTACAACGCTGGCTCACCATACAACAGCGGCGGAAATGCGAACCCACAAAGCCTTCGCGGAAACGTGCTAGGCCTTGACCTTTACGTCGATCCGAATATGGTCGCGACAACTATTGACGAGTCTGCGTTTATCTGCGTACCTAGCGCTATCTATATTGCAGAGAGCCCGGTACTTCGACTCTCCACGAACGTCGTAACCTCCGGCGAGATTGAGACAATGATCTACGGATACCTAGCAACTAAGACGCTAGTTTCCGGCGGTCTTCGTCGTTTTAATCTCACCTAATAACCAAACTAAGCCCCTACTCCCGCGCCTAGTCCCGCGGGGGTAGGCCTAACTAATCTAGGGGGTGCCTAATGGCAGCTACGTATATCACTAAAGCTGAGCTGCGTACGCTACTGGGGATAGGCACCCTCTATACCGACGCCGTGGTAGAAGAAGTCTGCCAAGCGACCGAGGACTATATAAAGTCGTTTCTTTGGTTTAATAACTGCCCGGTATCCGGCCACGAGGTAAAAACCACTAACGTAGCAACCCTTACGACCCCTATCCCTCACGGCTTTAACGTGGGTCAAACCGTAGTCATTAACGGGTGCGCTGGTCACTATAACGGCAGTAAAACTATTACTCGCGTTACTACTTATACCTTGCAGTATGCAATAAACAATCAAGCGGTAGAAGATTTCCACCTAGTCCGTCCGTATGGAAAGATCAAGGGCCCTTTCCACGCCGACGACTATGCAACCGTGCCAGCGGTACGGGAAGCTAGCGCCACCGTAGCCGTTACCCTATGGCAAGCTCGCCAAGCCCCGGGTAACTCCGTCGCTACGGTGGACGGCTTTGTCGCTAGCCCGTTCCAGCTCGGAAATACACTCCTGGCAAAAGTACGCGGGATATTAGCCCCGTATCTTTCGCCAAACGGTATGGCAGGTTAGCCAATGCCCGACGCCCCAATAACCACGCTCCGCTCAAGCCTTGCTAGCGATCTCACTAACGCCAACGTATGGAGCGTATTTAAGTATCCGCCCCAAGTGCCGCTAGCCAATTCCGTCGTGATTATGCCCGACGAGCCTTACGTTTATGTAAACAGTAACCAAAAGGTAGTAATCCAACCGACGGCACGTTTTAAGTTATTACTTCTCGTACCGTTGCTTGATAATCAAGGCAACCTCAACTCTATTGAGACTTTTATGGTCGAACTTATGACCAAATTGAACGCCTCGACCAAAACGATTCATATTGGGAACTTTTCAGCTCCCGGCATTATCGAAACCCCGGCGGGCAACCTTTTACAAATCGAACTGCCTATCGAGATTATCTCGAGCTGGTCATAAGGAGAAAATATGGCAACCTATAAAATAATCAGCGATAACGAACTTGCTGGTGTCGGGCAGGGTGGAACCATTACCGACGCACAGCTAGAGGGGTGGGACGTCCCGCACCTAATCAAGACCGGCGTACTTGCAGAAGTTACGCCAACCCCTACCAAAACTAAGGAGTAAAAGTGGCAATTTATTTTGCGCAAAACAGCTACTTTAAGCTAGGGACGTACGATATGAGCAGCGTCGTCCAATCTCTTAGCTTAAATATCAACTACGAGCAGCTCGACGTAACTGCGTCGGGTGATTCCAGCCGGAAGTACCTCAAAGGTTTGGCAGCTCATCAAATTAGCGGGACGCTATTCCTCGATCAAGCTGCAATAGCAGCAGGATCAACTCGCGCCGTCCTCGATTCTCTTAAGGGAACCGCGGCCGCGTTTGAGGTCGCACCTAACGGTGGCACCGCTTCCGCTACCAACCCGAAGTATTCGGGCTCGTGCTTTGTGAACGCCTACACCCCGGTAAACGGAGCTCAGGGCGACGTAGCGCAGCTTGATTTTACTTTTGACTGCACGACCGACGTAACCATTACGACGGCGTAAGGACTAGGAAAGGGCTAGACAATGGCAAAGTTAATAATTACACGAGATAGCGGCGTAGTTGAGGAATACGATATTACGCCAGCTATCGAGGTCGCTTTTGAGGCATACGCTAAGAAAGGGATTTTTAAGGCACTTACCGAGGATCAAAAACAAACCGACGTTTATTATTTATGCTGGGAGGCTATTCGCCGCTCAGGTCAAACGGTGCCGGTATTCGGTGACGAATTTCTAAAAACCCTTAAAAGCGTGGAGGTCGGCGAGAGTGACCCTTTAGGTGGGTGAGTGATCCTCGGACACTCACCTATCAAATCGCACAAATAGCAGTAGATACAGGCATTAGCCCGCAAGCGTTACAGGAGTGCACTCCCGAAATGTATGCGGCCATAATTCGAGTGTTACACGATAGGACGGAGGCGGTAAAAAGTGCCAGCCGTAGTAGGTCGCGTAGAAGGTCTTAACGAAACCCTCACCTATCTAAAGCGCTTTGACGAGGACGCTCTGAAGGCTATGAACAAAGAGCTCTATGGCGTTATGCGTGGACTAGTTGCCGACGCACGTTCTCTCGCTCCCACCGTTAGCCCTATGAGCGGTTGGGCAGAACCTACTAATGGCGAGTGGGGTACTCGGTTACTTTTTGACCCTCGCGCTATAAAAACTGGTATTCGCTCCAAAATTGGAACCGTTCGACAAAAGGACTCTAATACAAAAGAAAGAGCCTACCTCCTCATTAACGCGAACCCTGCCGGAGCTATTTACGAAACGGCCGGTCGCAAAACTCAAGGTAAAGGTAAAAACGGGAAGCACTTTATACGGCAAATAGAGAACGACTCGGGAATAGTAGTCGTAGGCAAGCAAGGGCGTATAGCGTGGAAAGCGGTCTACGAAAAGCGCACCGAGGTCGCGGATAAAATGAAACGTATCGTAGACCGGGAAATAGATCGCATTAACGGGAAGCTGGCTGCATAATGATAAAAGTCCCCGTAATTATTACGGTCGCCAATAAAGGTCTTAAGCAAGCCGATAGCGCCTTAAAAACACTTAATAAAGGATTTAAGAAACTTGGCCTCAGCTCTAAGGTTTCGGTAGCCGCTGCCGTAACAGGGATTAGCTTACTTGCCAAGAAATCTCTAGCGGCTGCTATTGCTCAAGAAAAAGCTAACCGCTCGCTTCAACAAACCCTTAAAAATATTGGTCAAAGTCAAGCGACAAAAGACGTACTAGCTTTTACCGACGCCCTCCAACGCTCTACCGGAGTGAGCGAGGATAAACTTCAACCCGCTTTACAAAGATTACTTAACGTTACCGAGAACGTCGGTGCTGCTCAGGAGATTCTCAAACGAGCCCTCGACATATCAGCGGGCAGCGGTAACAGCCTCGAGACAGTAGTCAGCGCATTAAGTAAGGCGTACAGCGGTAGCACTACCTCACTTGGCAAGTTAAATCTCGGGCTCGATAAGACCTTACTCGCTTCCGGTGATCTTAACGCGATTATGGGAGAGCTTGAGCAAAAGTTTGGCGGGCAGACTCAAGTAGCAGCGCAGACCCTCGCCGGTCAAATAGACAAATTAAAGATTTCCGCAAGTGAAGCTACTGAGGAGTTTGGACGGAAACTCGTCGTAGCGTTAAGCCAATTTAATGCCGACGGAAGTAAATCCCTTAACGGTATTACGCGCAATATGGAGACGTTCGCTACCCGTTCCGGGGACGCCGTTATCGGTCTAGGCGCTTTAGTTAATGACGTCAAAATAGGACTAGGGGTACTCAACGCGGAAACCGGCGGTTTTTTCGGAAAACTTACTCAAGCGCTTACCCCGCTTTCTTTTGCTTTTAAGTATCTCGAGGAACGCGGCAAAAAAACCGCTGAGGCTTTAAGCCTTGCCGCTTCATTAGAGGCGAGCCGATCTGACTCTAAATCTATTGCGATGAATAAACAAAAGGTCGAGCAAGAGCAAGCGTACATACTCGCCCTTATGGAGGGCGTCAAGATTGACGAACTGACTATTTTTAACATTACTCAACAAGCAAAACTAGCGGCTAAGCTGGCAAAAGAAGCGGCGGCAAAAGCCAAAATAGATAAGCAAGCCCTTGCCTATAAGCGATTAGCGTTAAAGTTTGACGAGCAAAATATACAAATTCAAGCGGCTCTCAAGGGCAAGCTCAGCGACGCCGATAGAAAACGTCTATTAGCTTTGCAAGCGCTACAAAGTGAGACGAACGCCGATGACCTAAAGGCG
>Ga0255070_1000578_pt1 | contig 8038 bp, 8 predicted proteins | sample Colum_Miss_RepB__FD_188464 | JGI IMG/M metagenome (GOLD analysis project Ga0255070, IMG submission 188464) | Freshwater microbial communities from Columbia River, Oregon, United States - Colum_Miss_RepB_8h | ecosystem: Environmental > Aquatic > Freshwater > River | place: USA: Oregon | collected...
ATATAATAATAATATTATTATTATAAAATACCAAGATAACCGCATAATTATATCATTTTTTCAATTTCATCAATTGTATACTTCTCGTAATTTGCTGATGTAGGACCATTAATTATTAAACATTCATGCATATTTTCACCTTTTTGTAATCCAATCTCTTTTACTGTCAACACCTTATCTTTGGGTAAATATTTGCGTGTCATTGCTTCCAAAATATCACCGAGAACCATTGATTTCATCTGCGGTAAATAGGCTTCTGAGCTAGCAGCGTTTGATAAACAATCAAATATAAGTTTAATCGCTTCATCAATATGCCAATAAAACCTAGTAATATTTCGGTCAGTTATTGTAATTTCTTCACCATTTAACAACTTATCTTTCCATAAACATAATACAGACCCAGATGAATACAATACATTACCATATCGTACCAATCTGTATTTAACTCTTTTATTTATTCGTTCATATTGTGTAAAAAGCGATTCCATCAAAAACTTAGTTGCACCATATGTTCCAGATACACTTGCGACTTTATCAGTACTTATACCAATAATAAACTCCAAATTGGGGTTATTTAATGTTTCGTTCAAAATATTCATTGAACCAATTACATTGGTATTAATACACTCGCACGCATATTCTTCAGCCATACGAACGTGTTTAAAAGCCGCTAAATGAAAAATAGCATTAACATCTTTACATGCCTGTTTTGCAGTAATTATATTACTAATATCTCCAGGAATAATTTCAATTGAAGGGAATCTAGATTTTAAATTAATTAATTTACTTTCATTTCTGGCAACAACCCGCACAGAATAATTTAATATCAGTAGTTGTTTTATTAATGACTCACCCAAAAATCCTGTACCCCCGGTCACCAATCCAAGTTTACTCATTATATATATTAACAAGTACAATTTTATATTATATTTTTGTTATATTTTGTTATATATAAATAATTTTATTATCATTATGGATATTATAGTTTAATAAATCAATACCACTATAATTATAATTTTTCATTCTATAATTATTCCAGCCATACGCATATGGTCTTTCTGGGTCTATAATTCCCGCAATCGCATCAATGCCAGCACCAACATCTAAATAAATCGCATTTTTAAAGTTTGGTAAACAATGAATTAACCCGGACTTAACATGTCCAACTCCATACAAAAATATAAATGTTTCATTATTTGCTTTTTCTAATTGTTCCTTTACCATTTGTACTGTATTATCTAAATTATCACACGCAAACTGTTGTGGTATTTCAATATAATCATTAAAATAATCTAATCCAATGTATTCTCTATACTGAGGGTATTTCATCAAGTCTTTTATAACGTTTAATTTATTTTTAGCACCAATCAACCCAATTTTCCCTTTAAATGTTTTAAAAAACCACTTGTTCATAGTTAGTCCATATAAAAACTCGGTTGGAATTGTTGGCTGTTTTGGATATAATTCATGTAATTTTGATATCATACCATCTTCTAGATATTCTACGCAATGATAATCCGCTTTTGCCCAACCTTCTCTAAAAGGTGTAATATCAAACCGGTCATATGGTATTGACAATGCACGTCGGCCTGGAGTTGCACTTCCAACTGACATTTTTTTTAAAAAAAAGTAATCACCATCTCCAAAATGTACAAATGATGCTCCTTCTTTATTGGCTTCTTTTTTAATAAGTAATTCCTTAAAATTATTTAAATCCGTTTGAAAACTTGGATAATAATTTGGATTTGTTTTTATTGATTGACCTGGGCTCGTGTAATGAATCGCGCCATCAATATAATATGTTTTATCCATTTTATATTGTAAATATTATTACTATATTTATATAGTATTCAACCACTTATATGTTAACTCTAAACCCGTGTGTAGTTGAACTTGGGGTTTATAATTTAATTCGCATACTGCAGTAGTAATATCAGCACAAGTAATTGGAACATCACCCGGTGGAACAGGCTTTATACAGATTCGTGCTTTTTTACCAACTACATTTTCACACTCTGTAATAAATTGAATTAATTGTACCGGTTTATTATTTCCCAGATTAAATATTTTATGAATGCCATTTTCAATATTAAGAGATAAACAACTTATAATTCCATTAACAATATCATCTATGTATGTAAAATCTCGTTCCATTGTTCCATCGCCATACATTGTTATCTCTGCGTCATTCATTATTTTTTTTAAAAAAATAAATGGCGCCATATCGGGACGACCACGCGGTCCATATACTGTAAAAAATCTCAATCCAATCGCCTTAATATTTCCTATTTTACAATAAAGATTTACAAAGTCTTCACACATTTTTTTTGTCAAAGCATACGGACTAATAATATTATCAATCTTGTCATTTTCGCTGAATGGAACTTTTGTATTAGTTCCATAAACGCTGCTACTTGACGCATAAATAAATAAAGGTGTTTTTTCCACTTCTAATTTTGTTATTTCATCCAATATTTTACAAGTGTTTCCAATATTATTTGAAATGTATGAAACTGGGTTAGACCGCGACTTTTGTACATTTGCATAAGCAGCTAGATGAATAATAATATCTGGATTATGTTTTAAAATATAATTATCATTTTCAATACTATCATCAATATGAATATAATTGTTATTTTTTAATAACAACGATAAAGTTTTTTTCTTCTCATAATTGTCGTATATTACTGAGTTCAAATTATCAATTCCAATAATTATATTTTGTTGATTTGTTAATAATTTTTCGCATAAATGACCACCAATAAAACCACAAGAACCTGTTATAAATATTTTCATTTATTATTATAACAAATAATAATACTTTATATGGTACATATTTGAATTATATTTGTTTATATATGAATATATAATAACACCGGCATAAAGCCACCTCTCCATATAAATATACCCTATCCCACCATGTTCTCCTCTGAAGAAATACACCGATTATATTACGATAAAGTGAAGCTACCCGAGTCTTATTTTCAAAAATACGTGGACTTACCAGCGTGTCCTGCCAAAGCCTACGGCTACAATTGGGGGAACAACGACTTCCCGCGAAACTGGTGTATGCTCGACTTCATCGAGTGGACCGTAAAACATAAAATCCAGATAGACCATCTCGGTTATACGTGCGACTCAGACCCCGAGCTGGAGTTTATTGAACCGGCGCGTAAAACCAAGATAGACTATCCACCATACGATTTACACACCGTAGGCGAGCATTTCAAGAATGAGTTTGACTTCTTCTTATTTAACCAAACTATCGAGCATTTATACAATCCATTTGAAGCGGTGAAACAAATATATGAGACAGTGAAACCGGGTGGATACGTGTTTACCTCTGTGCCGACGCTGAATATCCCACATATGACACCGATTCATTTTAACGGTTTTACACCAATGGGACTGGCAATGCTTTTTAAGACCGCGGGGTTCGAAGTGGTGGAAATCGGGCAGTGGGGCAACTATGATTACATCCAACAATTGTGGAAATGCCATGGATGGCCGGGATACGAAAGCTTGAATGATTGTAATTTTATCACGAATGAAGAGAGGAATGTGTGTCAGTGTTGGATTTTGGCGCGGAAACCTATGTAAAGGTCGGAAGGCCTTATGGCCTTATGCCATTATTCGGATATTATTTATACTAAAATAATATACGGCCAATGCCTGTTTACGCAATCACCACCTCTCCTCCCGAGTTCGGAAAACCGCCATACCAGTCTATTTATTTGTATGAAAGCACCGAGTTCAAATATGACTCTGATGGAAATGCTATCCGCTGCGGCGAAATGTTATTGCGTCTAAGGCCAGATGAAAACACCATTCAACTCGCCAGTGTAGAATGTAATTGTTCCGAGGTCAAAGGCCATTGTTTTGAGTATTTACTATCCATATTAATCAGAGAGGGATGTTATGGCACCGAATTATTTGGACAACAGCTGAGTCTTCAAACAAAAATCGAACTCTTTATATATCCCTCTAATATTCCGGATGGAATCACTTTTGAAAAAGCGTCCAAAAAATTGTACAATCTCTACAACAAATATGGATTCAATATCGAAACCCATGAAAACCCCAGTTTCCTAATTACCACACTGCGCGATATTGAGTCAAATCTGAATCGGGTGCCATATTATTCTCCCAGCAGAACAACCTCGCGAAGCGCACCTTCACGAAACACCAAAAGTCGCGCCGTTCAAAAAGCGTATTCAAACCGAACAGGAAAACGTCGACAACAACGAAAACGTCAACGGATGTTTGCGGCGGTTAAAATCAATTTATCCGATACGTTTCATAGGTTGTAGATAACTATTACAAATATAAACAAATAATTGTTGTTTATATTATCATGACATCAAAAATACATTTCCTCTCTTTTGCCGCCGGCTACCACAACACACTTCGTCGCATATGTTATCAAGCATCCACATTTGAATTATTTGATAAAATCACGGGGAAAACAGAGGCCGTCCTAAAAGCCGACCCCGTCTTTTGGGCGCAGCACGGCAACCATATTGAATCCAATCACCGCGGATATGGCTACTGGATATGGAAACCCTATATAGTAAAATCCTATATGGAATCCGAGATGGCAGATGGCGACATTCTTGTATATGCCTACGCGGGATGTACAATGAATATTCACGGACGACCACGGTTGCTTGACTACATTGAAATGGTGCGAACCCACGAGAGCGGGATCCTCTCATTCCAGATGAACCAGCACCTAGAGCAGGAATGGACCAAAATGGATTTGATTTGTTTTTTGGGAGCGGAGCCGCTGATGGCCACGGGTCAAGTGATGTCTGGTATATGGCTCATTCGCAAATGTCCTCAAACAATAGAACTTATAGAACGTTGGTATGCCACCTGTTGTCAGTATCATTTGATTAATGACGCGCCGTCGATTACGCAGAATCACCCGTCATTTGTGGAACATCGTCACGACCAGAGTGTGTGGTCGATATTGGTGAAACAGGCGGGGTCGGCATTCATCCACGACGAGACCTTCTTTGCGCCAGATTGGAATCAAGGGATTCGATTCCCCATCTTGGAGACGCGCATACGGAATTGTTAACGCCGGCGCTTGGTTTGTCGCCGACCGGTCTCCAGCTGGCTTATCGCCGCTTGGTTTGACGCCGTTTGGATTTGCGCCGTTTGGTTTGTCGCCGTCTTTTACGAGTTCCTCCGATTTTAGAAGTACGATCATAATCATCTTTATTTCTATAAAATATAAGTATTAAAGTTGGGCCATTTTCTATTTCAATTTTACACCTACATGTATCACCATCTAGCGCAAGAACACCAGTATCGGGGCTATAAGAAAAATCATGTATTGTGTATTTTATTAATTTTTGAGTTTTTGAGATAGAATAAAAATCCGCTTTCTTTTCAGTTTTCTCAACTTCACTTACTCCTAATGTGTCCGACATCTTGATATTTACGTCTATTTCCTTTTCCGAGCTTTGACTCTTTTTTTTCCAATAATACATACCAAATGCCCAATTATGTAAAGACAAATTAACTATTGTTTTTCCAACAGTATTTGACATAAATGGATGGGGATATCGAGTATATTTCCGGTTATTTGGGTCATCGTCTTTTGGTATATAAATCCTGCCAATAAATATATTTTCTTCTTCTTTTTCCCATGTTGATTCATAGTGTAAATTAGTATGACCATTTTGATATCCCATTATCATAAAAGGGTCGTCCAGGCATTTTGCCTGAAGTGATAAATATGCTACATCTTCAACTATTTTAACAATTTTTTGTCCGTGTTTTTCAAATTGTTGAAATCTGTTTATCTGGTCAGCCGCACTGCTTGGTGTTAAGCCAAATTCGTGAGCAGTTTTTGAATCAACTTGTAGAGAAATCGGTGATAATTTAAGATCCTGATATCCATCACTGTTGTCATATTTTTCAAGCTCTTTTAGTTGCTCTTCTTTTTCTTTTTTGGACATTCCACATTCATCGTTAATCAGCAAATCAGCTTTATTAAGGGCAGCTTCGCATGCTGCACAATTTGTTGTTCCATCATCATTTAAATATGTACATTGGGAGCAAGACCACTGGCTTGGCGAATCATTTATTGGAGTTACTGATTCATCTTTCTGAAAATGCTTATAAGCCTCTAATTGTCGGGCTTTTTCATCTAGTGTCATACCGGTATCTGGGTCAATGTGTTGTCCTGAAATAAGTTCTGCTGGACGAACTTCATCATGATAGTCTAGCTTTTGATAATTAATATCATTAAAATATATTCTGTGAAAATGATTGTTACCAACATATAACAGTCTTATTGGAAACCGTTCTCTTACATCATCTGGTCTAGTACCTTTAAAACCACGATGTAATTCTATCTGACTATTATTAACTGAATATACATTTATTCTTAAAGACTGTCCATTTGTCAAACTACTCAAACATCCATCATGAATTACAATTATTTCAAGCTTACCACCCCACAAATTTTCTCTAAGCGCATCTGTATATTGTTTTCTAGTCGTATAATTAGGACTTTCAAATTTAATCATATCTAATGTAATATGGTGTGATTTTTCAATATATTCGGCTACTAAATCACGCACAGTTTGATATTCATGGAGAACATTAAACCCATATGCCCTTAATTGATGAGTTACCGAAATAAAAAAACAGTCTCCTTCACGCTTTATTATTTCAACATTGGCACCATTCAATTCGGGTGGCAATTTAGATTCAAGTGTGTGTTTTTCTTTTATTTCGTCTGAAGTCATTGTTTTTATTTTATTTTCTCTACTTTTTTTAATAATCGGTGGCAATGATTCTTGTTTTTTATGAACAGCATTAATATTTTTAACAGCTTTATTTTCTACTGCGAATCTGTTAGTATTACACATTTCACAAATATTTGTACCTGGATTGTTTTGTGTTGTACAAGCACTACATTCCAATTCTGAATTGATACTACCTTGGGCGCCTCTATTATTATTTAACAAAAACGGACCAGTATCCAATGCTGCCACCATTGCGTCTATTATTCTCTTTTTGGGTTTTTTAGATTCTCTGTTCTTTAATGGATTTAAACGGTTTTTACTGGTGGCGGATGCCCTACCTAAGGGTGTATTAGTCACGGGTACCTTACCTATGGGTTTATTTAATGATGCTGCTATTGCTATATCAATATCATCTTTTTCTAGACGTTCATAAACATCATTAATTGCTTCAACATCTGCGTCAACATCTGCGTCAACACTCATAACCTATACATTATCATCATATAATTTCCACGTTGTCCAGACCAATGGTTTCCCATCCCTGGGTCCAATCCCCCAAGATTTCCATATTGAACTGACGCTTATACAATCGGTCTTTCAACAAAGGATTGCTTCCAGCATAGCTGTTCGGTGCATCATAAATGATGTTTGGCGCAGCATAGCTGGTCGGTGAATTACTTATCCATAGCTCCTCTATAAACTGGACATAAAAGGTCTTCAAGCTTCCATTATAACTTTGCCCATCATAACTTTGATAAACCGGAAATCCTGCGACAACACCATCATCAAATCGCAATCGCACCAATGCCTGGACCCGGTTCAACCTCTTAAAATCCCCCGAAAAACTTGTCATTGTAAACATAAGTAAAGTTGGTCGGAACTCCAACACAATGGGCGGTGACTGAAAATACCACAAATCTTTGTCATTACGATTCTGGGCGTCTACATTGACGCGCTCCTCTTTACCAAGGATATAATGGGATAGCGACGGTCCGTCCCGATGACTATGGATGGTAAACGCCCGATGTTCCACTGACCCATATCCACTTGCGGTCCATCCTTCGGTCCCCAGTAAAAACCCGTATTTCTTCGCCTCTATACATAATGCTAAAAACCATATAACTAAATACACACACCGCATTTAGTTATATTCATAAAATCCGCCTATATCAAAACAAACACTCAATAATATGTGCCAAATACTCCGTAGAAAATGCCATATCTGAGCAATGTCCAACTGTATTTTTTTCCAGGTTCTTCAATGAACACCGGAC